>Ga0160419_100144_pt1 | contig 49666 bp, 44 predicted proteins | sample CelAP2metagpilot_2_FD_108196 | JGI IMG/M metagenome (GOLD analysis project Ga0160419, IMG submission 108196) | Phycosphere-associated microbial communities from Cellana algal ponds in Kailua-Kona, Hawaii, USA - Cellana AP2-4-25 metagenome pilot ...
AGCTCACCGGTGGCGGCCCCGGCTCCACAACCGAACTCACCTCCATCAACCTCAAGCGGGAGGCCTTCGAGAAATGGCGCACCGGTTATGCCTCGGCCTATGCGATCATCCTCTTCGTCACCGTGTTCGGCCTCGCCTCGATCTACGTCAAAGCCCTCAACAAGGTAAAAGAAAGATGACCCCCGCCCCATCCACCCCCCTCTTTTCTCCAGAAATATCCTCGGGGGGAGGCGTCAGCCGGGGGGCAGACAGCCCCCCTCCGACGGCGCAATCCAGTACAGGTGCCCGATCATGAGCTTCTCCGTCACAGAGCCAAGCAAACGTTCCAAATGGTTCGCAGGCACCATGGTCATCCTCTACGCGCTGATCACCATGGTCCCGCTTGTGTGGATCATGCTCACCGGCTTCAAATCCCCCTCGGATGCAATCAGCTATCCGCCGAAAGTCCTGTTCGAGCCGACCCTCGAAGGCTACGTGAACCTCTTCACCACCCGCACCCGCCAGACGGATGATTTCCTCGCCGCCAACCCACCGCAGACCTGGTATGATGAGATCGTGCGCGAATACGACATGGTCATCGCGGGCCCCTCGAAATTCGGCGAACGCTTCCTCAACTCTGTCATCATCGGCTTCGGCTCCACCTTCCTCAGCATCGTGCTCGGGACGCTGGCCGCCTATGCCTTCAGCCGTTTCAAAATCCCGCTGGCGGATGATCTGCTCTTCTTCATCCTCAGCACCCGCATGATGCCGCCGATCGCCGTCGCGATCCCGATCTTCCTGATGTACCGACAATTGGGATTGTCCGACACGCACCTGGGCATGATCCTGCTCTATACGGCGGTAAACATCTCGCTGGCCGTCTGGCTGCTCAAAGGCTTCATCGACGAAATCCCGCGCGAGTATGAAGAGGCCGCCCTCATCGACGGTTACACAAGGTTTCAGGCTTTCTACAAGGTTGTCCTGCCGCAGGCCGCCACGGGCATCGCCTCCACCGCGATCTTCTGCCTGATCTTCGCGTGGAACGAATACGCCTTCGCGGTGCTCCTGACCTCCGGCACGGCCCAGACCGCCCCGCCGTTCATCCCCACAATCATCGGCGTCGGCGGCCTCGACTGGCCAGCGGTAGCGGCAGGCGCGACGATCTTCCTTCTGCCTGTGATGATCTTCACCATCCTGCTGCGCAAACACCTGCTGCGCGGCATCACTTTCGGAGCGGTACGGAAATGATCCCAACGCGCCTCATCCAGATGCTGCACCGCGGCGGTGTACAGGTTGTGTACAGCTTGTGCACAGACCTTGACCCCCAACCGGAGGCCCTGACATGACCAATTTCCTCTCCGGCCTCCTCCGCCTCAAACGCGGCCCATGGGAGATGCTCGCAACCATCCTCATCGGTCTCGGTGTCTTCATGCTGATGCAGCCCTTTGCGCTGTGGCTCTATACCTATTCCTTCATCGTCACGCTGGTGGGCACCGTCATGTTCATCGTCGTTTCCCACTTCAAGGACTGACCGCCGTGGCCCAGATCCAGATCAAGAACATCCGCAAGGAATTCGGTGATTTCACCGCGGTGAAGGAAAGCAGCTTCACCATCGAAGACGGTGAATTCTTCATGCTCCTCGGCCCCTCCGGTTGCGGCAAAACCACCACCCTGCGGATGATCGCCGGCCTGGAACTGCCGACGAGCGGCGAGATTTATCTCGACGGCGAGGAGATCAGCCAACTGCCTCCCAGCCAGCGTGACATTGCCTTCGTCTTCCAGATGTTCGCGCTCTACCCGCATATGAACGTGCGCAAGAACCTAAGCTATCCTCTGGTCAGTCAGGGCATGCCACGTGCCCAGGTCAAGGCGAAGGTGGAGGAGGTCGCGAACATCCTCGGCATTCAGGACATGCTCAACAAACCCGTCGGTGGTCTCTCCGGCGGCGACCGCCAGCGTGTCGCGCTGGGCCGTGCGATCGTCCGCGATCCAAAAGCCTTCATGATGGACGAACCCCTCGGCGCGCTCGATGCGGAATTCCGCGAGCACATGGCCGAAGAACTCCGCGCGCTGCATGACCGCATGAACGCCACCACCGTCTACGTCACCCACGATCAGCTTGAAGCGATGCAGATGGGCGACAAGATCGTTGTGATGAACAACGCCGTGGTCGAGCAATTCGGCACCCCGCAGGAGGTCTATGACAAACCCGCGACGATGTTCGTGGCGGATTTCATCGGCTCGCCGTCGATGAATTTTCTGCCCTTTGAAGGCGCCGTGAGCGAAGGCGCCACGAGCGTTACCCTCAACGGTCAAATACTTGGAATTCCACAGCAAAGACAGGGTGCAAGCGGCAAGCTCGTCTACGGTGTCCGCCCCGAACACATCAAGCTCAGTGACACGGGCGACTACCGGGGCGAGGTGATCACCACCGAATACCTCGGCACCACCCAGATCATCACCCTCGACACGCCAAACGGAGAATTGAAGGCCCGCGTGGACAGCGCGCAGATTGCCACAGTTGGAGAGAAAGTCGGTCTCAGTTTCGAAGCCCCCAAGATCACGCTCTTCGACGAAGCAACAGGTGCCGCGCTGGTCTCCGAATTGAACGAAAAGGTGCTCGCCCATGGCTGAGGTCATCCTGAAAAACCTGTCCAAATCCTACGGCGATCAGGTCGGTATCGCGGATGTGTCGCTCACCATTCCTGACGGATCGTTCGTCGTGTTACTCGGCCCCACGGGAGCCGGAAAAACCACCACGCTGCGCCTGATTTCCGGTCTCGACAAGGCTGATCAGGGGGAGGTCTGGATCGGTGGCCGTCAGGTCGACAATGAAATGCCGGCCCAACGTGATGTGGCGATGGTGTTCCAGCAATACTCGCTCTATCCGCATCTTACGGTGCGCGAAAACCTCGCTTTCCCGCTCAAATCCCCGGTGCTGAAAACCCCACCGGATGAGATTGAGCGCAAGGTCAATGACGTGGCCAGCGTCCTCCAGATCAGCCACAAACTCGACAACAAGGCGACGGCTCTGTCAGGCGGGGAGATGCAGCGCGTCTCCATCGGCCGTGCCCTTGTACGCGACCCCGCGATCTTCCTCATGGACGAACCGCTCAGCTCGCTCGACGCCAAGCTGCGCACGGACCTGCGGGTAGAGCTGAAACGCATCCATGCCAGCCTCGGCGCCACGCTCCTCTACGTGACCCACGACCAGATCGAAGCAATGACCATGGCCACCCATATCGGTGTGCTGGATCACGGACGTCTCGCGCAATTCGGCTCCCCCCGCGACATTTACGAGAACCCCAATTCGCTCTATGTCGCGGGCCGTCTGGGTCAGCCCCGCATCAACATCCTCCCCGCTGACCTCTTCGGCGGGATGCCTGAAGGCACCACGCAAATCGGCATGCGCCCGGAGCACATCACCCAGGGCGAAGGGGTCGAGGCGCAGGTGCAGCGCGTCGAACATCTGGGCGATCAGAACCGCCTGCACCTGAACCTGCAAGGCCATGACGTGATCACCATCGCCGACCCTGCCACGGACTACGAACCCGGTGCCGTGCTGAAAATCGCCCCCAACAACCCGCTGTGCTTTGACGCCACGGGTGCCCGCATTCGCTGAAGGAGACCGACCATGCCGCAATTCATCAACGCCAAGGAAACGCTTGTCACCGATGCCATCGACGGGCTGCTGCTGACCTCCGGTGGCGCGCTTACCCGGCTGGATGGCTATCCGCATATCAAGGTGGTGTGCCGCACCGATTGGGACAAATCCAAGGTTGCGCTGATCTCCGGCGGCGGGTCGGGGCACGAGCCTGCGCATGCTGGTTTCGTGGGTAAGGGCATGCTGACCGCCGCAGTCTGCGGAGAGGTCTTTGCCTCCCCTTCTGTCGATGCCGTTCTGGCCGGGATACTGGCGGTGACGGGTGAGGCAGGGTGCCTGCTGATCGTGAAGAACTACACCGGCGACCGCTTGAACTTCGGCCTTGCGGCAGAACGTGCGCGGGCGTTTGGGTTGAAGGTCTCCATGGTGATCGTCGACGACGACATCGCCCTGCCTGATCTGCCGCAACCGCGCGGCGTGGCGGGGACGTTGTTCGTGCACAAGATCGTCGGGGCCATGGCCGAAGGCGGCGCGGATCTTGATGCCATCACTGCCGCAGCGGAGAACGCGATTGGTGCCATGGCTTCCATCGGGACATCGCTGGATACCTGCACCGTGCCGGGCTCAACCAAGGAAGACCGGATCGCGCCGGGTATGGCCGAGCTCGGTCTGGGCATCCACGGCGAAGCGGGGGTGGAGCAGGTGGCGTTGAAGGACGCCAAACATGCGATGCACATGGTGCTGGAGAAACTCACGCCGATGATTGGCGACGGCCCGCATGTGGCGCTGCTCAACAATCTCGGCTCCACCACGCCGCTTGAGATGAGCGTGCTGGCGCAGGAATTGGCCACGGCGGAGAGTGCGGCGAGTATCAAATTCATCATCGGGCCTGCGCCCATGATGACCTCCCTTGATATGCACGGTTTTTCCGTCTCCGTCCTGCCGGTGACGCCTGACAATCAGGCGCATCTGGAAATGCCCGTGGACCTGCCCGCGTGGCCCGGCATGGTGGCCCTGGGTGCCACCGACCCGCGCCCCTTGCCCGATGGTCTGAGCCCGATCAAACCGATCCCCTCTGCCCATCCCAGAACGCACGCCTTGCTGGATCATTGCTGCGACCTGCTTATTGCGGCGGAGGCGGATCTGAATGCGCTTGACGCCAAATCCGGCGATGGCGACACCGGCAGCACGCTGGCCACGGCGGGGCGTGCGATGAAAGATGCGCTGGACCGCCTGCCGCTTGCCGATCCGACGCAGCTGTTCCGGGCGGTCGGTGACGAGCTGAGCCAAACGATGGGAGGGTCCTCCGGTGTGATCCTCGCAATCTTCTTCGGGGCGGCGGGCGATGCCTGCGCCAGCGGGCATCCCGTGCCGCAGGCGTTGCTGGCCGGTCTCAAACGGATCAGCGAAGTCGGCGGTGCCGCCAAAGGCGACCGCACGATGATCGACGCGCTTGAACCCGCGCTCACGGCGCTGCCGCAAGGCATGGGTGCCGCCGCTGCTGCCGCCCGCGCAGGGGCGGATGCGACCGCCAGGATGGGCAAAGCCAAAGCCGGACGGGCGTCTTATGTCCCGGAGGAAAACCTGATCGGCCACAATGACCCCGGCGCCGAAGCGGTGGCGCGGCTGTTCGAAGGGTTGTCTGAAACCTGATGTCAAAAGCCCGCACATAAGATGAAAGAGGCCCCGAATATCCCTGCGGCCCCGACGATCAACGACATTGCCCGTGTCGCTGAGGTCAGCCTTGCGACCGTCGACCGCGTGCTGAATGCGCGTCCCGGTGTGCGGGAAAAGACCGTGCGCAAGGTACATGAGGCCATCGATACGCTGGGGTATGTCCGGGACACGGCTGCCGCCAATCTGGCACGGGGGCGGGTCTATAACTTCGTCTTCATCCTGCCATCGAACAGCAACGAATTTCTGTCTTCCCTTGTGGCAGAGATCGACCGCCTGGGCCGTCGCCTGCGCCATGAACGCACGCGCCTCTCGTTTGTGCAGGTGGCCGCCTTTGATCCGGTCGCCCTTGCCCGCGCGATGGATGGCATCGATGCCGAGACGGTTGACGGCGTTGCGATCTTCGGTCCGGAAACCCCATCGGTGCGCGACAGCGTGGCGCATCTCAAGGCCAATGGGGTGACAGTGGTATCGCTTGTTGCCGACATCCCAAGTTCCGAGAGGGACCACTACATTGGCGTCGACAACATCGCCGCAGGCCGGACTGCGGGGCAACTGCTTGGTCGTTTTCTCGGTGGGCGGCAGGGCAAGATCCTTGTGCTGACCGGATCGATGCTCGCCCGCGATCACCTTGAACGCCGCTTGGGATTTGACGAAGTGATGGCCCGCGATTTCCCGCAGCTTGAAGTGCTGGCCTCTCTCGAAGGCCGCGATGATCCGGCACTGATTGCCCGCCTGCTGCCGCAGACGCTGGAACAGCACCCCGGCATCATCGGCATCTATTCCTCTGCCGCGGGCAACGAGGGGTTGCTGGAATACTTCAACACGCACCAGCCTGCCATCAAGCCCATCGTCATCGCGCATGAACTCACCAGCCTGTCCCGTCACGCGCTCAGTGCGGGGTTCTTTGATGCGGTGATCAGCCAGGACAGCGGCCATCTGGTCCGCTCTGCCGTGCGCATCATGCGGGCCAAAAGCGACCAGACCCCGATCAACACAGCGCAGGAACGCATCCGGATCGATGTGTATCTGAAAGAGAACATGCTGCCGGAAAACGAGACCGACTAGGGAGGAAACGACATGAAAACCATTCAGGGCCCCGCGCTGTTTCTGGCGCAGTTCGCAGGTGACGAGGCGCCGTTCAATTCATGGGATGCCATCACCAAATGGGCCGCCGATTGCGGGTACAAAGGGGTGCAGGTGCCAAGCTGGGACGCGCGCCTGTTCGATCTGGCCAAAGCGGCAGAGAGCAAGGATTACTGCGATACCTTCAAGGGCCAGGCCGCAGAAAATGGCGTGGCGGTCACGGAACTTTCCACCCACCTGCAAGGGCAGCTTGTCGCCGTGCACCCCGCCTATGACACCGCCTTTGATGGTTTTGCCGATCCATCCGTGCATGGCAACCCCAAGGCGCGGCAGGAATGGGCCGTCGATCAGGTTATGAAAGCGATCAGCGCTTCGGCCAACATGGGCATCAGGAACCACGTCACATTCTCCGGCGCGCTGGCCTGGCCCTATGTTTACCCCTGGCCCCAGCGCCCTGCCGGTCTGGTGGAAACCGCCTTTGACGAGCTTGCCAAACGCTGGCGTCCGATCCTTGATCATGCAGAGGACAACGACGTTAACATCTGCTACGAAATCCACCCCGGTGAAGACCTGCACGATGGCGTAACCTTCGAGATGTTTCTTGAGCGTGTCGACAACCACACCCGCTGCAACATGCTCTACGATCCGTCGCATTATGTGCTGCAATGCCTCGACTACCTCGACAACATCGACATCTACAAAGACCGGATCAAGATGTTCCATGTCAAGGATGCGGAGTTCAATCCAACGGGCCGCCAGGGTGTCTACTCCGGATACCAGCCCTGGGTCGACCGCGCAGGTCGCTTCCGGTCACTGGGCGATGGTCAGGTCGATTTTGGCGCGGTGTTCTCAAAGATGGCCGCCAATGATTTCGACGGCTGGGCGGTGGTCGAATGGGAATGCTGCCTCAAACACCCCGAAGACGGCGCGCGCGAGGGCGCTCAGTTTGTCTCCGATCACATCATCCGCGTGACGGAACGTGCTTTCGATGATTTCGCGGACGGTGGCACCGATGAAGCGGCAAACCGCAAGATGCTCGGGATCGAAACATAAGTAACCGTGCTCCGGGGTGCAGCTGTCGCGCTGCCTCCGGCGGGGATATTTAAGGAGAAAAGATGACACACCGCCGCGATCAAGAACCCGCGTGGATCCCGAATGTGCCGTCCCTGGCATCTTTTCTCTACAAATATCCCCGCCGGAGGCTCCCATCCTCGAAAAAAGCGGATCGGTTAATGTTGTGTTCATACATTTCCGACAAATTGATACATGCGGTACAGGCAGGGATTGCCGATGACCGTGAGAGAAGATGCACCTCGTTCTGTTTACAGAACGGGGTGTTTCCATTTCTGAAAGGAACCCTCACATGACGAATAGAATTCGACTGGGCATGGTCGGCGGTGGCAACGATGCGTTTATCGGTGGGGTCCACCGTATCGCGTCGCGTATTGACGACCGGTACGAGTTGGTGGCGGGTGCCCTGTCCTCCACCCCGGAAAAGGCGCGTGCAAGTGGTGAGGCACTGGGCCTGCCACGTATCTATGATGACTACAAACAGATGGCGATCCGCGAGGCGCGGCGGAAAGACGGGATCGAGGCGGTCTCCATCGTGACGCCCAATCACGTACACTACGCCGCTGCGCGGGAATTCCTGAAGCGCGGGATTCATGTGATTTGCGACAAGCCTCTGACCTCCACCCTTGCGGACGCGAAAAAACTTGTCAAAGCGGCTGAGCAATCGGGTGCGCTGTTTATTCTCACCCACAACTACACCGGCTACCCGATGGTGCGGCAGGCGCGGGAAATGGTGGAAAAGGGTGACATCGGCACAATCCGCGTGGTGCAGGTGGAATACCCGCAGGATTGGCTGAGTGAGGAGCAGGATTTCAAACAGGCCGAGTGGCGCACTGATCCTGCGCGCTCCGGCGCAGGTGGGTCGACCGGGGACATCGGCACCCATGCGCACAATCTGGCGTGCTTCATCTCTGGCCTGGAGGTTGAGGCGCTGGCTGCTGACCTCGATGCCTTCGTGCCGGGGCGGCAGGTGGATGACAATGCCCATGTCATGCTGCGGTTCAAGGGCGGTGCGAAGGGGATGCTGTGGTCTTCCCAGGTGGCCCCCGGAAATGAGAACGCTTTGCGCATCCGCGTCTATGGTGAAAAGGGCGGTCTGGAATGGGCGCAGGAGGATCCGAACTACCTGTGGGTCACTCCGCTGGGCGAGCCCAAGCGCCTGATCACCCGCAACGGGGCCGGGGCGGGGGAGGCTGCCGCACGGATGTCTCGTGTGCCGGCGGGCCACCCTGAGGGGTATCTCGAAGGGTTCGCCAATATCTATTCAGAAGCGGCCGAGGCCATTCGCGCACATCAGGCGGGCACCACACCAGACGCTGCCGTATTGTACCCCACGGTCCAGGACGGGCTGCGCGGCGTGGAATTCGTGGATGCCTGCGTGCGCTCCTCCAAGCGCAACGCGGCCTGGGTCAGCATGGACTGAGCTTGCTCCCGACGGGCGTTGGCATAAGGTGGTTTTGCAATCAAAGGACCGCTCATGCCCAAACTCGCCCGCCGGATCACAGATACCTCGCCCAAGAACTTTGGCATGTTCGCCAAGGCTGTTGCGATGGAAGGGGACCTGATTCACCTTGAACTTGGTATGCCGGTGCATGACACGCCCACACATATCAAGGAAGCAGCCATTGATGCCCTGCGCAGGGGCGAGGTGCACTACAGTGATCTGCAAGGCATTGCACCGCTGCGGGAGGCGATGGCGGCAAAGCTGGGGGATGTGAACAGCCTCAGCTTTGATCCGGCTGAGATCATCGTCACCAACGGCCTGACGCAGGCCTCATACGCCGCCTTCATGGCATGGCTTGATGAAGGGGACGAGGCGATCCTGCTGGACCCCTACTACCCCCAGCATATCGGTAAGATCGAACTGGCAGGGGCCAAAGCCGTTATTGCGCCGCTGGATGCCAAGGATAACTTCCGCATCAAGCGCGACCTGATCGCGCCCCACATCACGTCAGCCACCAAGATGATCTGCCTCGTGAACCCCTGCAATCCAACGGGGCGTATCTTTGACCGGGAGGAGCTTCAGATCCTCGCGGACCTCGCCATCGAGCACGATCTGATCGTCCTCTCCGATGAGGTCTATGAGCAGATCACCTACGGCGGCCAACACATTTCGATCGCCAGTCTGCCGGGGATGCAGGAGCGGACGATTACAACCTTCGCCTTCACCAAGGCCTATGCCATGGACGGCTGGCGGTTGGGCTATCTGGTGGCGGATGCTGCGATGATCGGGCCGCTGATGAAGATCACCACGAACGAAGTGACCCATGTGAACACCTTCATCCAGCACGGGGCGTTGGCCGCGCTTACGGGACCGCCGGAGGTGCTTGCCGAAATGGTTGCGGACGACAAGCGCCGCCGGGATCTGGTGGTGGCGCGGCTGAACCAGATGCCCGGTGTGCGCTGTCCCGAACCCGAAGGGACGATCTACGCCTTCCCTGATATCACCGGCACGGGCCTCACCGCGCAGGACGCGGCGGATCGGCTGTTGCAAGAAGCGCAGGTCGTGGTTGAGGCGGGCAGCTTTTACGGCGCGCAGGGGGAGGGGCATCTTCGCGTCTGCTTTGGTTCGCAAACCGCCGAAAGGCTGGAAGAAGCGATGGACCGGATGAGCCGGTTCTTCAACGCACTGGAGAACGAGAATGTGTGAAGCGACGGGCACTGCAATCGGCACCGTTCAGGTCGAGAACGACGAAATCCGCGTCACCCGCTGGGACTTCCCGCACAAAGGGGCGAACACGGGATGGCACAAGCATGCGTATGACTATGTCGTCGTCCCCGTCGTGGATGGGACGCTGTCGATCACCGGACCTGATGGCACCGTGTCAGAGGCGCCGCTCAAGGCCGGTGTCTCATACGCCCGCGAAGCGGGGGTGGAGCATGACGTGGCCAACGGGCTGGACACGCCGATGGCCTTTGTCGAAATCGAATTGCTGAAATCGGGTTAGCGGCCTTTCCAGACCGGATCGCGTTTTTCGGCAAAGGCCTTCGCGCCCTCCAGCTGATCCTCAGAGCTGTAAAGCACATCCACCGTGCGCAGCTTCCTTTGTGTGATCCGGCTCATCGCATCCTGAAACTTGCTGTCTTCCGCATCGCGCACGACCTCCTTGATCGCCGCGTAGACCAAAGGCGGGCCGGAGGCGAGCAGGCGCGCCAATTCCCACGCGCGGTCCATCAGCTGATCCGCCGGGATCACCTCGTTGATCAGGCCCCAGCCCTTGCCTTCGTTTGCGTCAAACCAACGCCCGGTCAGCAGCAGTTCCATCGCAACGTGGTAAGGTATGCGTTTGGGCAGCTTCACCGACGCCGCATCCGCCACCGTACCTGACCGTATCTCAGGCAATGCAAAGGTTGCGTGATCAGCGGCCAATATCATGTCACCGCTCAATGCCAGCTCAAGTCCACCACCACAGCAGATCCCGTTCACCGCCATGATCACCGGCTTGTTCATATCGCGCAGTTCCTGCAAGCCGCCAAAGCCACCCACGCCGTAGTCGCCATCCACCGCATCGCCATCGGCGGCGGCTTTCAGATCCCAGCCGGGGCAGAAAAACTTCTCTCCCGCGCCGGTCACAATCGCGACGCGCAAATCAGGGTCATCTCGGAAGTCGGCGAAGATTTCGCCCATGATCCGGGAGGTCTGGAGGTCGATTGCATTCGCCTTCCCCCGCGCCAGTGTCACTTCAAGGATCGCACCTTCGCGGCGGGTCTGGATCGGGTTCTCTGTCATTGAAACGTCCTTCTATTCAGAGCGGCGCAGCAGCGCGTCGGCGGCGATGGCGTCGCGCTTTGTGCATATCAGCGGGTTGATTTCAATCTCGGCCAAGCCACAGCCATGGGCAAGCACATAGTCCTGCACAGCGCGCACGGACCTCAGGATGGCCGGGATATCCGCAGGTGGCGCACCGCGGTGTCCATCCAGCAGAGGCGCGATGCGCAAGGACCGCAGCGCGGCTTCGACGCTGGCATCGGTTGCGGGGATCAGCAGGCTGGCGCTGTCTTGCCAGATCTCCGTCAGCGTGCCCCCCGCCGCAAGGGTCAGCACAAAGCCGTGGGCGGGGTCACAGACCACGCCGATCAGCAATTCCACCACGCCGCCGGTGATCATTTCTTCGATCAGATAGCCTTGGGTCGCCATCGTTTCGGCGGCCTCCACGGTTTGCTCAACCGATGACAGGTTCAACCGCACCGCCCCGGCTTCGGTCTTATGCGCAACGCCTTCGCCTTTGAGAACTTGCGGAAAGCCGACACCCTCAGATGCGGCAGCAACCTCTGCCATATCAGTACAGCGCGCGGCACGTGGAACCCGCAAGCCGTGGTTCGCGAGGGTCGCTTTCGCCTCCGCCTCGGCAATCAACTGCGGGTCACCCACAGGGGCGGGCAGCAGCAGCGGTACAGCAGTATCCGATGACACCCGCGCGGCAATCGCACAAGCCTCCAACGCCTCCTCCAGCCCGCAGAACGGCACGACACCGGCCTCCATCAACCGGGCGGCAACGTCCTCTGGCATCAGCTCCGGCAGGCTGGCCACCATCCCGTACCGCGCCCCGGTTTGTGCCGCCGCCGCGATGGTCGCGGCAATGGCGCAGTCCCAATCGGCGGGATCGCAACGGTCCGGACGCGGGAAATCCACGATCAGCAACACCATGCCCAGCCCCGGATCGGCCATCGCGGCAAAGGCGGCGGTCATCGCCGGGACATCGCGCCAGATATAGGTGTGGTAATCCAGCGGATTGGCCAGCGCGACCAAGGGGCCAAGGGCCGCGCGCAAGTCGGTTTTCTGGCGTGGCGTCAGCGGCGGAAACACCAGATCACGGTCCACGACCGAATCCGCTGCAAGGCTCGCCTCGCCCCCGGAACAGCTGATCGATCCCAGCGTTTTCTGCGTCAGCCGCCCGCCCACATGCAGCAGCTTCAGCGTCTCCAGAAAGGTCGTCAGATCATGCACCCGCAACATGCCCAACCTGTCGAGCAGTGCCGCCGCGCCCGCATCCCCACCGGCAAGGGACGCCGTGTGTGACAGCGCGGCCTTCTGGGCCTGATCAGAGCGGCCCATCTTGAGAACCACAACCTCCTTGCCCAGCGCCCGCGCCCGTTCCGCCAAAGCCTCAAACGCGCGCAGATCACCAATCCCCTCGATGTGCAGGCCCAGCGCGGTAACGCGCGGGTCTTCCAGCAACGCCTGCCCGATCTCCGACACACCACATTGCGCCTGATTGCCTGCGGTCGCCACATAGGCGACCGGCAAGCCGCGCTTCTGCATGGTCAGATTGATCGCAATGTTGGAGCTTTGCAGCACCAGCGCCACGCCGCGCGCGCACCGTTGCCCGCCATGCTGATCCGGCCAGAGCAATGCGCCGTCCAGATAGTTGATCACCCCATAGCAGTTCGGCCCGAGGATCGGCATGTCGCCCGCTGCCGCAAGAAGCTGCGCTTGCAGATCAGCCGCGCCCGCATCCTCCGCCTGCGCCTCCAGAAAGCCGGAAGCGAAACAGACCGCGCCCCCAGCATCCATGTCAGACAGGGCCGCAACAATGTCGATGGTCAGGTTGCGGTTCACCCCGATGAAGGTCGCATCGGGCGCGTGAGGCAAGACATCAACAGAGGCAAAGGCAGGCAATCCCTCAATCTCTGTCGCCGTGGGGTGCACCGGCCAGATATCTCCGCCAAAGCCCATCTTCGCGGATTGCCGCACCACCTGACGACACCACGCACCGCCACCCACCACGGCAATCGACCGTGGCCGCAAGAGCCGCCCCAGATCGCCGGTCATTAGGCCCCCAACGGGCGCAGCAGATCGCGCGAGATGATGTGCCGCTGAATTTCCGAGGTGCCGTCCCAGATGCGCTCCACCCGCGCATCGCGCCAGAAGCGTTCAATTGGGAAGTCATCCATCAACCCCATGCCGCCAAAAATCTGCAAAGTGGTATCGGTGACCTTCGCCAGACATTCAGAGGCATAGACCTTCGCGCTCGCAATCTCCCGGTTGGCGGGCAGATTTTTATCCAGCCGCCACGCCGCCGCCAGCGTCAGCCAATCGGCGGCGTCAATCTCTGTGATCATGTCGGCAATCTGAAACGACACGCCCTGAAACTTGCCGATCTGCTGGCCGAACTGCTTACGCTCGGCGGCATAGTTCAACGCGTAGTCAAAGCACCGCCGCGCGCGCCCGACGCTGAACGCGGCAACGGTCAGGCGTGTCGCATAAAGCCATTCGTTCATCACCGCAAAACCGCCATCAACCTCGCCCAACACCTGCGCATCGGGCAGACGGCAGTTGTCGAAATAGAGGATGCAGTTCTTGTAGCCCTTGTGGCTGACGGAGTTATATCCGTCGCGCACTTCAAACCCCGGCGTGCCGCGATCGACCAGAAACGTCGTGATCCGTTTCTTCGGGCCTTTGGGTGTCTCATCCACCCCTGTCGCGATGAACACGATGAAGAAATCTGCATGTTCCGCGCCCGAAATGAAATGTTTGGACCCGTTCACCACCCAATCACCGCCATCGCGCACGGCGGAGCATTTCATGCCCCGCACGTCCGAACCAGCATCAGGTTCCGTCATCGCCAGCGCGTCCATCCGCTCCCCGCGCACGGCAGGCAGCAGATAGCGTTCGCGCTGTTGTTCATCGTTGCAGGCCATCAGGATGTTCTGTGGCCGCCCGAAGAAATGCGTCAGCGCCATCGACCCGCGCCCCAACTCCCGCTCCACCAGCGTGAAGTCCACATGGCTCAGGCCAGCGCCGCCCACCTCTTCGGGGAAGTTGCAGGCGTAGAACCCCAGATCAATGGTCTTCTGCTTGATCGCCTCACCCAATTCATGGGGCACCTGCCCGGTACGCTCCACTTCAGCCTCATGTGGATAGATCTCTTTCTCCACAAAACTGCGCACGGTGGAGACGATCATCTCCTGCTCTTCACTAAGGCCGAAATTCATCCGATGTCTCCACTGTCCTACAATCCGGAGACTAGCCAGATTCTACAGCAACACCAGTGCCATACGCGACAGGTTTTTGGCGCGAACAGACCTAACCCTTGGCCCCTTGCCCGCGCGCATAGACATCCTCATAGCGGGTGATGTCATCCTCCCCCAGATAGCTGCCGGTCTGCACTTCAATCAGCTCCATCGGGACCTTGCCGGGGTTCTCCATCCGGTGAATGGCGCCGAGCGGGATGTAGACACTCTCGTTCTCACACACCAATTGCACCTTGTCGTCGATGGTGACCTTGGCGGTGCCTGCGACAACGATCCAATGCTCTGACCGGTGCACATGGCTTTGCAAACTCAACGCCGCACCGGGGTTCACCACGATGCGTTTGACCTGAAAGCGGCCGCTCAGGATCAGCGTCTCAAAGAAGCCCCAGGGGCGGTGATCCTTGGGGAAGGTGTCGGCCTGCGCAATCTTCGCGCGGCGCATGTCCTTGACCACATCACCCAGTTCCGCCACCCGGCTGCGGTCCGCGACCAATACGGCATCGGCCATCGCCACGGCCACCACATCCTTCAGCCCCAGCCCGACCAGCTGCACCGCATCATTGTCCGACCGCAGGAGGCTGTTCTGGCAATCCACCGCATAGGCAGGCCCCTGCAAGGCGACACCATTGGCATCGCGCGTGGCATGGTCATATACCGCATTCCAACCGCCCAGATCGGACCAATCCCCCTGATGCGCGACCACGCTGAGGTTATCCACCTTCTCCATGATCGCAAAATCAACCGATATGTCTTCGCATTTCGCCCAGGCCGCTGGGTCCAGTCGCAGAAACCCCAGATCAGGCTGTGCGGCATCCACTGCGGCCTGCACTTGCGCCAACATGTCAGGCGCATGGGTGGCAAAGGCGTCGATCATCACCTGTGCGGTGTACATGAAGATACCCGCGTTCCACAGGTATCCTCCGGCGGCCAGCATCCGTTCTGCCTCCGCCAATACCGGCTTTTCCACGAACCGTTTCAAAGGCACCGCGCCATGCGCTTCTCCAGCGCCGAGTTCCAGGTAACCATACCCTGTCTCTGGTTTGTCTGGCAAAATCCCGAAGGTCACGATCTGTCCTGCGCGCGCGGCTGGCACCCCGCGGTGCAAGCTGTCGCGGAACACATCCGCCTGGGTGATGTAGTGGTCCGACGGCGCGGCCAGCATCAAAGCGCCGGCATCCGTCTGCGCCTGCACCAACGCGGCGGCCAGCAATGCGGGTGCCGTGTTGCGCGCCTGTGGCTCTATCAAAATCGCACCGGGATCAATCCCTGCATCCCCCAATTGCTGTGTTGCCGTGAACCGGAAATCGGAATTCGTCACGACCAGAGGCGCTGCAAACCCGATACCGGACATGCGCTGTGCCGATTGCTGAAACAGGCTGCCCTCTCCGATCAGATCGATAAACTGCTTGGGAAAGCTCTTGCGCGACACCGGCCACAGCCGCGTGCCCGACCCGCCGCACAGGATCACCGGTGTAATATCGGGAGAGGTCATGTGATGTCCTTCTATACTCACTGCGCAACCGCACGGGGGTGTTTTTGACCTACGCCGCGCCTGCCCTTCGTTTCAAGGATGAATGCCAAAAGCGGCGCGTGCCTGTGGCCTTCACTGGGAATTTTGTTGACAATGTTGCCACAAACACCGGTCACTGTCCGCATTGTGCAAGTATTTCGATAGGTTGATTATGGACGAAGTGAATTTGAACGCGGTCTCGCTGGAGGCAATTCGGAGCCGCAGTGAGGAGTTACGCCACGCTATTCGCCGCACACCTGTTGTGCCCCTGGAAGGGCCGGTGATCACCTCAGCACTGGGGATCGACCACGTTGCACTCAAGCTGGAGTGTTTTCAGCATACCGGTACTTTCAAGGCACGCGGGGCATTGTCGAACGTGCGCAGCCTGTCGGAGGATCAGTGTCGTGCCGGTATCACTGCCGCAAGTGCGGGCAACCATGCCATCGCGGCCGCTTGGGCCGCCCGTGCCGCCGGTGTCTCTGCCAAAGTCGTGATGCAGAACAACGCCAACCCGTTTCGCATCGCCCGCGCCCGTGCCGAAGGGGCGGAGGTGATCCTGCGTGATCCCGGTCCCGCCACCTTTGGTGAGGCTGAGCGTCTGGCTCGAGACGAGGGGCGGATTTTCGTGCACCCTTTTGACGGGACAGAGACGGTGCTCGGCACGGCTGCCATTGGATTGGAACTGATGCAGGACCTGCCCGATCTTGAGGCGGTTGTAGTCTCTGTCGGGGGTGGGGGGCTGATTTCCGGCGTGGCGGCGGCGGTCAAGCAGATGAACCCCAAGTGTCAGGTCTACGGGGTGGAGCCCACTGGGGCAGACAGCATGTCCCGCTCCCTTGCGGCCGGGCATCCCGTGACGCTGGATAAGGTGGCGACCATCGCAGACAGCCTCGGCCCGCCGATGGCGCTGCCTTTGGGTCATGCGCTCTGTGCGGCTTATGTCGATGACATGGTCACGGTGACGGATGATCAGATCTGCGCGGCCATGATCACCTTTGCGGAGGAAGCCAAGCTCGCCGTTGAACCCGCCGCTGCGGCTGCACTTGCGGGGCTTCTGCAACCCTTGCGCAGGCGATTGCAGGGCAAGAGCGTCGGGATCATCGTCTGCGGTGCGAATATCGACGCTGGCACCTATCAAAGCCAGCTTGTCCGGGGCCGCGATCACATTGAAGCGCTGGTGTCTTTCTGACCCCTTGACCTTCCAGTGACTGGAAGGCCTATGTCGTCTGTGAAGGAGTCGCTTATGACCGTCACTGCGCCTGTTATCCTGCCTGTCTCAAACATGAACTGCGGTGCCTGTGTCGGGCGCGTGGCCAAGGTGCTGGCGTCTGTACCCGGTGCGCAGGAGGTGAACGTGAACCTCGCCAATGAAACAGCGCAGTTTCAGGCCACCCAACCAGACACCCTGTCCCGCGCGATGGAGGCATTGGCCAAAGCAGGCTATCCCGCAGGCGCCCAGACGAAGAATGCAGCCGAAGCGGAAGCGGGCCGCGAAGAGACCCTCCACGACCTGCGTCGGCGTTTCATTTTTGCCGCGATCTTCACCCTGCCCGTGTTCATCCTTGAGATGGGCAGTCACATGATCCCGGCGCTGCATCACCTGATCATGCGCACCATCGGGATGGAGGCCAGCTGGGGACTGCAATTCGCCTTCACCACGCTTGTGCTGATTGGGCCGGGGCGGGAGATCCTGACCCGTGGCATACGCGCACTGGCCCGCCGTGCGCCAGACATGAACAGCCTCGTCGCCCTTGGCGCAGGTGCCGCGTGGAGCTATTCGACGGTGGCGTTGATGGCGCCTGATCTGCTCCCTGCTGCATCCCGCGTTGTCTATTTCGAAGCGGCTGCCGTGATTGTCACGCTGATCCTCATGGGCCGCTGGTTCGAAGCCCGCGCCAAGGGCCGGACCGGAGCCGCCTTGCGTGCGCTCATTGGCCTGCAACCGGACACAGCAACCGTGAAACGCGATGTCGATTGGGTCACACTGCCCATTGCTGATCTGACCCCCGGCGATGTCATCCGCATCCCGCCGGGTGCGCGCATCCCGACTGATGCAATCCTGACCAGTGGCAGCAGCGCCGTTGATGAAAGCATGCTGACAGGCGAACCAATGGCGGTGACCAAAACGCAGGGCGACCCGCTAACCGGTGGCACGATTAATGGCAATGGCGCATTGGAGGCCGAAGTGCGTGCCGTCGGCGCTGACACCGCTTTGGCCCGCATCATCGAGATGGTGAAACAGGCACAGGGTGCGCGCCTGCCCATTCAGGGCCTCGTCGACCAGATCACGCTTTGGTTCGTCCCGGCCATACTGGCGCTGGCCGCGCTGACCGTGATCGTCTGGCTTCTGCTCGGGCCCGGTATCGCCCCCGCACTGGTTGCGGGTGTATCGGTCCTCATCATCGCCTGTCCCTGCGCCATGGGATTGGCCACGCCGACCTCCATCATGGTGGGCACCGGTGCGGCGGCAGAGCGTGGTGTGCTGTTCCGTCAGGGCGACGCTTTGCAGGGATTGAGCGATGTGGATGTCGTCGCCTTCGACAAAACCGGCACCCTGACCGAAGGCCGTCCGACCCTCACCACCCTGCGCATGGCCGATGGGGTGACGCGCAGCAAAGCTCTGTCCCTGATCGCAGGAATAGAGACGCAATCAGAGCATTCCATCGCCCGCGCCATCGTGGATGCGGCCCTGGCCGAAGGGGCCACGCCGTCACCAACCACAGGGTTCACAGCCGTACCCGGGCAGGGGGCACATGCCCTGATCTCCGGTGAAGTCATTCTGATCGGAAACGCGACCCTGATGGCGGCAAATAGTGTTGATATCAGCGCCTTCGCGGCAGAAGCAGAAACCCTTTCCCTGATGGGTCAAACGGTGTTCTTTGCCGCCTACAAGGGCGCGCCCCTTGCCCTGTTGGCGGTTTCCGATCCGATCCGTGAGACTGCGCGCACGACCATCGAAACACTCACCGCCCAAGGCATCAAAGTGGCGATGATCACCGGCGACAGCGCCCCAACCTCGCAAGCCGTGGCAGAGGCGTTGGGCATTCCGCATGTGATGGCGGGCCTGTCGCCGGAGGGTAAACAGACCGCGCTCGACAGTCTGCGGGTGGACGGGCGGCTGGCCTTTGTTGGCGACGGCATCAACGACGCACCTGTGCTTGCAAGGGCGGATGTGGGGGTGGCCATTGGGACCGGAACAGATGTGGCGATTGAAACCGCCGATGTGGTGCTGATGTCAGGGGACCCCAAGGGGGTTCTGACCGCTCTGGAGGTCTCCCGCGCAACCCTGCGCAACATCCGTCAGAACCTCTGCTGGGCCTTTGGCTATAACGTGCTGCTCATCCCGGTGGCCGCCGGAGCGCTCTACCCTGCTTACGGTCTGCTCCTGTCGCCGATCCTCGCTGCGGCAGCGATGGCGTTCTCTTCGGTCTTCGTTCTGGGCAATGCCCTGCGCCTGCGCCGGTTGGGGGCACGGCTATGAACATCGCCGAAGTCAGCCGCGCAACGGGCCTGCCCGCCAAGACGATCCGGTATTACGAGGACATCGGGCTCATCACACCTGCGCGACAGGAAAACGGGTACCGGGTGTTTCGCGACACGGATCAGCATAAGCTCGCCTTCCTCGCCCGCGCGCGGTCATTGGGCTTCGGGATCGACGCCTGCCGCGACTTGCTGACGCTCTATACCGATCAGGACCGTGCAAGTGCCGATGTGAAAGCCATCGCGCAGGAGCATCTGTCAGAAATCGATAGCAAGATCGCCGCCCTGCAATCCATGCGCGATACCTTGGGAGAGTTGGTGGATGCCTGCGCGGGGGATAACCGCCCTGATTGTCCGATCCTCAAGGATCTGGCGCGGAAATAGTCTCTACACCTGCGCTAAAGCCTTCACAGCTTCGTCCAGTGGATAGTGATGGTTCCCCACAAACAGCCCATTCGTATCGATGTAATCCGCGTTTCGAAGCGTGTCGTGAATGTCGAAATCGAAGTACTGCATCACCTCGTTTTTGGCGAAGTTCCCCGCGACAATCGGTCGACACTCAAAGCCTGCCGCTGTCAGGTCTTTCACTACCTCCGCCCGCGTCCCTGCGTATTCTTCCCGCAGCACCAGCGAAAACCCAAACCAGCTCGACTTGCCGATCTCCTGCTGGATCATGAACCGCGGATGATCCGCCAGATGCTCCTGCACCAAGGCACCATTCGCCCGCCGTCCCTCTATCAGCCCCGGCAGCTTCTTGATCTGTTCCCGTCCCAGCGCGCCTGACATCTCCAACGGCCGCAGGTTGTAGCCGGGCAGGACAAAGCGAAAGCTCTCCTCGAACGGATCATCACTTTTCTCGCCTGTCACATGGTTGAACTTCGGCAGGTTCCGCGTCCAGCCATGGGCACGCAGGGACAGCATGACGTGGTAGATTTCTTCGTCATCCGTCACCACAACCCCGCCTTCCATGGTAGAGATATGGTGCGAGAAGAAGCACGAATAGGTGCCCATCACCCCGAACGTCCCCGCCTGCTTGCCGCCAAACGTCGCGCCCATGGATTCGCAATTGTCCTCGATCATCACGATCCCGCGCGGCTCCGTCAGGCGTTTGAGCGCGTCAAAATCATTGGGGTTCCCCAGCAGATTCACCACCATCAGCGCTTTGGTCTTGTCCGTGATCGCCGCCTCCAACGCCTCCAGATCGTAGTTCAGCGTTTCCCGGTCGATATCCACGAACTTCATCCGCAAGCCGTATTGCCCCAGCGGATAATAGGTCGTGGACCAGCTGACCGCGGGGACGATGATCTCATCGCCGCGTTCCAGTTTCAGATCGGGGTTCTTGGTGAAGAACAACGCCGCCGTCATCAGCAGGTTCGCGGACGATCCTGAGTTGACCATCACCGCAAATTTCGACCCAAACAGCGCCGCGAATTCCGCCTCGAACGCCCGTACTTCCGGCCCCATGGAGAACATGTCGGACTTGATCACCCGGTCCAAAGCGTCGAATTCGGCTTGATCCCAGGAGGATGTGGCGAGGGGGTAGGTAAAGCTCATGTCGCGTGATGCTCCAGATAGAATTGATAGGTCTGTGCGATGCCATCCCGCAGAGATGTGGGCGCTTGCCAGCCCCATGCGGTTTGCCGCTCTGTGCTGCACAGTTTTTGTTTCATGCCAACGGGCCGGGTCAGATCATGGGTAAACGTCCCGTCCCATCCAATCACCTCCGCCACGGTGGCGTAATAGTCATTGATCGAATGGTCATGCCCCAGCCCGACGTTCATCGCACCGGGCACATCCTGGATATTAGAGACTGCTTTCCACACCGCATCCGCCAGATCGGGTGCATACATGAACTCCCGCCGCGCGGTGCCGTCCCCCCAGATTTCCACCGTGTCAGAGCCGCTTTTCATCGCCTCATCCACTTTGCGGATGATCGCGGGCAGCAGGTGAGAGTTCTTCGGATCGAACTTATCGTAAGGCCCATAGAGGTTGCAGGGGATCAGCGTCTTGTACTGCGCGTCCGGGTCTTCGGACCGGATGTAGTCACACAGCTTCATCGCCATGATCTTGGCAATGGCATAGCCCTCGTTCGTCGGCTCCAGCGGTCCCGTCAGGATCGTTTCTTCGCGCAGCGGGTTCTCCCCCTCGCGCGGGTACATGCACGTCGACGCCAGATTGATCAGCGTTGGCACACCCGCCTTGTGCGCGCCCATGATCACGTTGCGACCAATGGCGATGTTTTCTTCCAGAAACGCCACGGGGTTGGCCATATTCGCCTGAATGCCCCCCACACGCCCGGCGGCATGCACCACCACTTCCGGCTTGTTAGAGACGATATAGGCATCCACCGCTGCCGCATCCGTCAGGTCCAATTCCGCCGACCGGGGCGCCAGAATATCCCAAGCACCCGACGCGTCATGTGCGCGGATATTGCGCCCGACCATGCCGCCACCACCCGTAAGGAAAAGCCGCGCCATCAGTCTTCCCGCGACAGCTGGGTCTCGTACCCATGCTCATTCAGCACGCGGTCCCGCTTGGCCGCACGCAGGTCATTGGCGACCATCTCGGCGCACATCTCCTGCACAGTGATCTGCGGCACCCAGCCAAGTTTGGCTTTCGCCTTGGACGGATCACCCAAGAGCGTTTCCACTTCCGCAGGCCGGAAATAGCGTGGATCAATCCGCACGACTACATCGCCTTCCTTCATGCCCGGCGCATCATCACCCGTGATCTTGTCGACAATCCCGACTTCTTCCAGCCCGCTACCCTCAAACCGTAGGGTCACACCCAGTTCCGCCGCTGACCATTCGATAAACTGCCGCACGGAATACTGCACACCCGTGGCAATCACGAAGTCATCCGGCGTGTCCTCTTGCAGCATCATCCACTGCATCCGCACGTAATCCTTCGTGTGCCCCCAATCGCGCAAAGCGTCGATATTGCCCATGTAGAGACAGGTATCGAGCCCCTGCGCGATGTTGCTGATCCCCCGCGTGATCTTGCGGGTCACAAAGGTTTCGCCGCGCCGCGGGCTCTCATGATTGAACAGGATGCCGTTGCAGGCGAACATGCCGTAGGCTTCGCGGTAGTTCACCGTGATCCAATAGGCGTACATCTTGGCAACCGCGTAGGGGGAGCGTGGGTGAAACGGCGTCGTCTCCGTCTGCGGGGTTTCCTGCACCAAGCCGTACAACTCTGACGTGGAGGCCTGATAAAACCGCGTCTTCTGATCCATCTTCAAAAACCGGATCGCCTCCAGCAGCCGCAAAGCGCCAATCGCGTCCACATCCGCCGTATACTCCGGCGCCTCGAAACTCACCGCCACATGGCTTTGAGCGCCAAGGTTATAAACCTCATCAGGCTGCACTTCAGACAGGATGCGCGTCAGGTTCGAGGTGTCTGTCAGATCCCCATAATGCAGCTTGAAATTAACGTCCCGCTCATGCGGATCCTGAAAGATATGGTCGATCCGCTGGGTGTTGAACAGCGACGCGCGCCGCTTGATCCCATGCACCTCATAGCCTTTTTCCAGCAGCAATTCCGCCAGATATGACCCGTCCTGCCCCGTGACCCCGGTGATCAGCGCTTTTTTCATCGTTTGTGTCCTGTCATCGCTTTGCCCCTTCATATGACATTGCGCAGGCAGGGCCAACAGAGGTTGCGAGGGGCGGCGGAATGGGCCACTCAGGAAAGATCAAATCGAAGGAACCCGCGTATGTACGTTTTCACGCCCCCCGCCCAGGCCAGCCTTGCCGTTGCCGGAACGTCAGACCGCTTCCCCGTGCGGCGCATCTTCTGCGTGGGCCGCAACTATGCCGCACATGCCCGCGAGATGGGCAAGGATCCGGATCGTGAAGCCCCGTTCTTCTTCACCAAACCTGCTGATGCCGCGCTTGATACGCCCTGCACCGTGCCCTATCCGCCGCTGACGGAGGACCTTCATTACGAGATCGAACTGGTCATCGCCATTGGAAAAGGTGGCTCTAACGTGCGCGAAAACGACGTGATGGAGCATGTCTGGGGCGCCTCCGTCGGCGTCGATCTGACCCGCCGTGACCTGCAAGCGGAGGCCAAGGAGGCAGGCCGCCCGTGGGATTGGGCAAAGGGCTTTGACAAATCCGCGCCCATCGCGCCCATCGTGCCGATTGCAGATGTCACGAGTGTGGAGCAGGGCCGCATCTGGCTCGCTGTGAATGGCGTGACCCGGCAGGACGCGGACCTGTCTGATCTCATCTGGTCTGTGCGCGAACATGTCTCGATCCTGTCGCAGGCAATGGAGCTGGCGCCCGGTGATATCATCATGACGGGCACCCCGGCGGGTGTCGGCGCGGTCAGCCCCGGTGATGTGATTACCGGCGGTGTCGACGGGATCGGCACGCTTGAGGTGACAATCGGCTCTAAATAGGATGTTTGGCGGTGAACGTGGTCACATGGTGCGCGACGTCCTCTGTCGCGTCCCAAACCACCGAATGACCGGCGCCTTCTAACCAATGCTCCGTCAGGTTGGGCAGCGGCGCGAACCCCGGTTGCGCGGCGGCGGGTGGGACAAGCACGTCTTCCTCACCGTAGAGCACCTGCACCGGCAGCGTGAGTGTCGTCAGATCCGCCACCAGCCGCATGCCTTTGAACATCGCGATCTGGTGCTTCATTGCCGCAAGGCTTTGCGCATGCGGGTAGGCCAACGCGGCTTCAACCGTCAAAGCTGCCGTCTCAGGCGCTTCAAAGAACGCCGATCCAAAGATCCACGGATAGAGCGCGCGCAGCCAAAGCGTCTCTCCCTCCGGCCCCTCGCGCACGGCGGTCAAAGCGTCGAAAACGCCAGCAATCCGGGGCATCCGCACACGGCCCGATGCCATGATCGACAGCGTCGTCACGCGCGCGGGTGCAACCCCTGCAATCTCCAGCCCCATCAGGCCGCCCATCGAATGCCCTGCGATGTGAAACCGGTCAAACCCCAGATGATCCATCACCGCCAGCGCATCCGCCACCATCACAGCCATGTCCACCGGCGCATCCCACGGCACCGTGCGCCCAGTGGCTCGATTATCGACCCTAACAACAGTATAGTTGGACAAGAGAGGCACCAAAGGCGCCCATGTCGCACTGTCACTCAGCATCCCCGCCAGCAACAGGACAGGTGGCCCGTTCCCCTCGATCTCATAGTGCAGGGATACGCCGTCGCGCACCAGGTCAGGCATTCAGCTCACTCCATGTTTGCAAAAGATCTCCCGCCGCAGGGGTTGCGGCATAGACTCCCCGTGCAATCGCCCGGCTCAGACACAGAGCGGCGGCATGACCGATTAACGTTACATCACCCGCATTGTGCCGCGCCGTCGTTGCCGCAAACACCAGATCGCCGTCATGGGGCGTATGTGCAGGCACCGTCGCGCGACCAATCCCGTCATGCGCGGCGACCGCGACGCGCTGGCATTCGGCCTTGGTCAGGGCGGCATCGGTGGCGACGATCGCGATTGTTGTATTCTCCCGCATCGACATCGCATCGCGCTTGCGGTTCTCCGCGCTCAACCCCAGACCGCTGGCGGTGTCCGGTCCCAATCCGCCAAATTCATCGCCCATCTCGAACGGAGCTGCGTAGAAATGCCTGTCTCCCGGCGTGGTGACAGAGCCCACCGGATTGACCCCGACCAGCGCCCCTACTGTGCTGCCATCCGGCAAGGTCAGAGAGGCGGAGCCAAGCCCGCCTTTCATCATCGCCGTCATCGCCCCGGTGCCGGCACCGACGCTGCCAATCTCAAACACCTCCGCCGCCGCATCAAACGCCGCCCGCCCAAGCGCGCGGTACGGGTTGTGATCCCAGCCCTTTTCGCCGCCATTGAGTAAATCGAACAAGATCGCTCCCGGCACCAGCGGGATCTGCGCGGGGCCAACCGCAAACCCCCGCCCCGCCGCGCGCAGGCCATCGACAACGCCCGAACAGGCATCCAGCCCAAAGGCCGATCCGCCGGACAACACCAGCGCATCAACCGCCGCCACGCTTTTGTCCGGCGCCAGCAAATCCGTCTCCCGCGTGCCGGGGGCACCCCCCATGACATGTACCGAGGCGGTGAAGGGCGCGTCGGAGGTCAACACCGTGCTCCCCGATTTCAACAGGGCATCCTGTGCATTGCCCACCAGAATACCCGGCACATCGGTGATCAAATTGCGTGCTCCCGGTCCCATCTCAGAGCCTCGGCTTGGCGGCGGCGGCTGCCGGATCGCCTGTATTAGGCTCTCCTTTCGGCTCTATCAGCAGGACTTCGCACTCCTGATCGGCACGTGGTCGGTGGGTCACGCCACGCGGCACGATGAACACCTCTCCGGCTTTCACCGGATGCGACGCTCCTTCCAGATCCATCATCATCTCCCCTTTCAACACGAGGAAGAAATCATCGGTGTCCTCATGCAGATGAAAGGGGAATTCCCCCTGAAACTTCACCACCATCACATCGTTGTCGTTATAGTCAGCCACCACATGCGGGTCCCAATGGGTGCTGATCTGGCTCAGCTTCTGCGCGAGGTTGATGGGGGTCATAGCGGCTCCTTCCAGCATTCAACGCCACTCTGCTGTGCCCCCGCCCGGTTGGCAATTCCCGATCCGCGCTTTACCTCCCTTGCCATGTCCAAACCCCGTTTCATCGGTCATGAGATTTTCCGCCATTCCAGCTATGGCCGCTGGCACCCCCTTCGGGTGCCGCGTGTGTCGACGGTGATGGACCTCTCGCGTGCGTTGGGCTGGTTACCGTCAGAGCAGTTCATCACCTCCCCCCGTGCCAAGCTGAATGCCCTGCGCAACTGGCACACGCCTGCGTATCTGGACGCGCTGCAACGGGTGGAGCAGACGCAAACCGCAACTGACATCGACAGACAAAGGCACGACATCGGCAGTGTCACGAACCCGGTCTATCCAGAGATTTTCAGCCGTCCCGCCACCGCTGCCGGCGGGTCGATCCTTGCTGGGGAGCTGCTGCGTGACGGCGGTGTGATCTACAATCCGCCCGGTGGCACGCACCATGGCATGCCTGACCGGGCAAACGGGTTTTGTTATCTCAATGATCCTGTGCTGGCGATGCTCACCCTGCGCCATCAGGGTGTGCAACGCATCGCTTACGTGGATATTGACGCGCATCATCCTGACGGGGTGGAGGAAGGGTTCGGCGGTGATCCCGATTGCCTGATGATTTCAACCCACCAGGCAGGGCTATGGCCGCGCACGGGCGTGCTGGAGGACGATGGCGGTGGAAATGCGTTCAACCTGCCGGTGCCGCGTGGCCTGAATGACAGCGAAATGGCCTTTATCAGAGACGAGTTGATCCTCCCCCAGGTTCAGCGATTTGCACCTGACTCGATTGTCCTGCTGTGCGGTGCAGACGGGGTTGAGGAAGATCCCCTTTCCCGTTTGTCGCTCTCCAACAATGCGCATTGGGATGTGTTGCGGGGGCTGATCGGCATGGCGCCACGTCTGCTGGTGCTGGGCGGAGGGGGGTACAATCCTTGGTCTGTGGGCCGGCTTTGGACGGGGGTGTGGGGCATCCTGAACGGGCATGAAGCGCCCGACTATTTGCCTTCCGCCGCCGAAGCGGTGCTGCGTGCCTTGCGGTTTGATGGCAACCGACGGGGCAAAAACCCGCCGGATCACTGGTTCACCACCCTGCGTGATGCCCCGCGCGAGGGGCCTGTGCGGCATGAGGTGCAGGCCGGTGTCCGATACCTGAACGCCCGCCAAATGCGTCTGTCGTAGCACTTCCACGATTGATCCCTGCGGCAACCCGCGCTATCTCCGCGCCTTTCGGCAAGGGAGCGGTGGCATGGGACAGGTTCTGGGCATTGATTTCGGCACGTCCAATTCCGCCGTCGGGGTCAGCGTGGATGGCAAACCCCACCTGATAGAAATGGAGCCGGGCCAGCAAACCCTGCCCACTGCCGTGTTCTTTGATTTTGAGGAACAGCGGGTGATCTATGGCACCGCCGCGCAGCGGGCCTTGATCGACAGGGAAGAGGGGCGGTACATGCGCGCGCTAAAGTCCTTGTTAGGGACTGGTTTGATGCGCGAAAGCCGTCTGTTACTGGGGAAACGCACGGATTTTATCGGCATCGTCGGCACCTTCCTGGCAGAACTGAAACGCCGCGCGGAAGCGGCGACGGGCGAGACGTTTGAGCGTGCCCTGTCCGGGCGTCCGGTGTTGTTCCACAGCGCCGATGAAAAGCGCAATGCGCAGGCGTTGATCGATCTCAAGGATTGTTACGCCGCCGCAGGGTTTGACGATGTCCGTTTCCTTCCCGAACCCGAAGCCGCCGCTTTGGCCGCACGTGCGGCTCTCACGCCCGGAGATCTGGGGTTGGTCGTGGACATTGGCGGCGGTACGTCAGATTTCACGCTTTTCCGTCAAAAGGGTGCGCGCCAGATCGAGATTCTGCGCAGCAACGGTTTGCGGCTGGGGGGCACTGATTTCGACAAGGAACTCAGCCTTGCGCATGTGATGCCGCATCTGGGCCGTGGCACGCCGATCCGGCATGAATTTGGCGATCAGACCCATATCGCGCCGAACAAGATTTTTGCCGATCTTGCGACCTGGCAGAAAATCCCCTTCCTCTATGCCGCTGATACCCGCCGCGCGGCAAAGGATCTGGCCCAGTATGCGGTTGAGGCGAACCGCTTGCAGCGGTTGGTAAAGGTGCTGGAGGACGAGTTGGGCCATGATCTGGCCTTTGCGGTGGAAGCGGGCAAGATGATGGCCAACAACCCCGCCGCGACCGCGCCGCCGGAGATTAACCTGGGGATACTTGAAAAGGGTATCCGGCTGCCCCTGCCTGCGCCGATGATGGCCGCGACACTTGCGCAGGGTGCGGCGCAGATCGCCCAGACCGCAGAAGAAACCGTGGTCCAGGCCGGGTTGAAACAGAACGACGTGACCAAGCTGGTGTTCGTCGGAGGGTCCAGCCTGATGGCAGTTGTGGGCGATGCGCTGAAACGGCAGTTTCCGGATGCAGAGATACACCGCACGTCCGCGCTCACCGGCGTGGTGGATGGTCTGGCGCTGGCGGCAGAACACGCCTTTGCATAGACCCTATTCAGGGGTTTTGGGCAGCAAAAGCGTCTCTAACGCGGCACCCATGACGCAGGCAGAATCCACCATATCGTCGATCCCGATGTACTCATCCGGTTTATGCGCCAGTTCCAGGATGCCGGGGCCATAGGCGATGCAGTTCTTCAGCTTTCCGATCCGGTCGATGTGCTTTTGATCGTAGGAACCGGGGGAGGCCACATATTCTGGCGGCTTGCCGATCACGTCTTCGATGGCCCGGTGCACCGTCTGCACCACGGGCGCGGCCTTGTCTGTCATCGACGGCAGAACCGAATTGAGCTCCGTCAGCTCATACTCGAAATCCGGGCGCGTCTCGCGCAGCCCTTCGAGCAACCCGGTCACCTCCGCGCGCACATCTTCCAGTGATTCCTCCACCAGAAACCGCCGATCAATCGTGATGCGGCAACTGTCTGGCACGCAGTGGGCAGGCAATCCGTCGAAATCTTCACTTTGTTCCTTTTGCCCGCCGTGGATCGAGTTGATGTTCATCGTCGATTGCCGCGCACCTTCAGGCACCACAGGCATTTCGGTGAAGCGTGTCGCCATTGCGGGGTAGAGCTTGTCTTCAAATTCCGACAGCACCGCCCCCATATGCCGCACCGCGCAGTCCCCAAGGAAGGGCATTGAGCCGTGGGCGATCTCTCCCTTTGTCTCAATTTCAGCCCACCAGCCGCCCCGGTGGCCCAGACAAATGCGATCCTTGTTCAGGGGTTCGGGGATGATGACATGCTGCACGCGGGCAGGGTCGAAAAAGCCCTGCTCCGCCAGATAGGCAACCCCGCCATAACCACCGGATTCCTCATCCGCAGTACCGGAGATTTCAATACTGCCTGCGAAGGCCGAATGCGTCTCTAAAAAGGCTTCAGCGGCAATGATAGATGCAGCAAGCCCGCCTTTCATGTCGCAGGTGCCGCGGCCGTAGATCTTGCCGTCCGACACGTCTGCACCGAAAGGATCAAACGTCCAGCCGGCGCCAACCTCAACCACATCCGTATGGCTGTTGAAATGCACGCATTCGCCGGGCTGGGTCCCGTCCCGGCGGGCCACAATGTTCCAGCGCGGGAACTTCTCACTGTCGCCGGGCGTTCCATGGGCACGGATCAACTGCGTCTCAAACCCATGAGCCCGCAACCTTTTGTCGAGGTATTCGCAGATCAGACGATAATCCTGACCGGGCGGGTTCAAGGTCGGTATGCGGATCAGGTCTTGCGTCAAAGCAATCAGATCATCGCGTTTCGCAGCGATGGCGCGGGAGAGAGATGTTGTCATGCGCGCCATTTTGTCTAAGGCAGGGTGTATTGCAAGGTATGGATTGGTGCATCACCCTGTTGCGTGATGCACCCCTTGGACAGCAGACGGCTTAAGAAGATACACGACCGTTGGAACGAGTAGAAAAGGCAACCCATGCACACTCCGCCCCCACAGACCTACGTTGCGCAATACTGGCAAGCGTTGAAATCCACGGTCACCCATATTTCTGACAACAACATTTCGCTGGTGTCTGCGGGGGTTGCGTTCTTTGTGATGCTGTCCCTGTTTCCCGCATTGGCTGCGTTCATTGCCCTGCTTGGTCTGATCCTTGATCCGGTGGTTGTCCTCGCCCAGTTGGAAGAACTGCGCGGCCTGTTGCCAGCAGACGTGTATGACATCATCAACACCCAGATCACCAGTCTGGTGACGGCACGCAGTGACACGCTCGGGTGGGCAGGTGCACTGTCGATCCTGTTTGCCCTGTGGTCTGCGCGGGCCGGGGTGGGTGCGTTGATGGTTGGGCTGAACGAAGTCTACAACACCAAGAACCGCAGTGCCGCATATCACTATCTGCGGGCCTTGATGTTGACGATCATTCTGGTGGTGGTTGGCATCGTTGCCCTGATCACGCAAGTGGTCACGCCGGTCTTGCTTGCGTTCTTCCCGCTTGGCACCTTCAGCACGCTGATCATTGATGTGCTGCGGTGGGGGATCACCATTGCCGTTTTGCTGGGCGCGACGGGGATGCTTTACCGCTACGGGGCGAACCGCCGGGGACAGGCGTTCCAATGGCTTTCCCCCGGTGCCCTTCTGGCGATTGGCCTTTGGGTCGTCGTCTCCATCGGGTTTTCTTATTACGTGGCCAACTTTGGCAATTACAACGAAGTCTATGGGTCCATCGGTGCCGTGATTGCGATGTTGATCTGGCTCTGGATCAGCAGCTTTCTCGTTCTGATCGGAGGATCGCTGAACGCGCAGCTTGATCTGCAACGGTCGAAAGCGCGTTCTGCGCAAGACAATCAGGCATGAAAAAGGGCTTCGGAAAATGCGCCGAAGCCCCTTGATAGAGCCTAAGTGAGTCTCAGGCGTTCAGGGTTTCGGTAGATGAAAAGAACATCGCCTGAGACACAGAGGACATCACCTGATCAACCGAATAGGGCTTGGAGATCAGGAATGCGGGTTCTGGTTTGTCCCCGGTCAGCAAACGCTCAGGGAAAGCGGTGATAAAGATCACAGGCCGCCCGCCATGCTCTGACAGAATGTCGTTCACGGCATCAATGCCGGATGAATTGTCAGCCAGTTGAATGTCCGCCAGCACAAGGTCCGGGACATCGGACCGCGCCAATTCGACCGCTTCTGCGCGGGTGCGCGCGACGCCGGTGATGCGATGACCCATCTCGGCCACGATGGATTCCAGATCCATTGCGATGATCGCTTCATCTTCGATGATAAGGACGGATCCGGCGGTGTTCTCGCTCATCTCGCGGCGGGCAACGGCCACCAGTTCTTCCGCTTCCGCTTGGGTGACGCCGATGATGGTTGCGATCTCGGTGAAGGAGAACCCTTCGACCGTGTGCAACAGCAGCGCCTCGCGGCTGTTGTTGGTCAGGCTCGCCAACCGACGCTGCGCTTTGGCACGTGCGCCGCTTTCGCCCGCTTCAACAGGCGCACCGGCGCTGGCCCAGATCCCGTAGAGCACCTTGAAGAGCCCGGTTCGTGGATCAACCCCGTCCAGGACAGACCGATCCGCCAGGATCGCCTCAAGGGACGCCGCAGCGAAGGTGTCACCACTCTGCTGGCTTCCGGTCATTGCCCGCGCAAATCGGCGCAGATAGGGTATATTCTCGCCCAATGCGTCGCTGATATTATTGTGTTCAGAGCCGTCACTCATCAGAGGTGTCCTTTTTTTCTGATCTTGGGAACTAAACCCTGTGTGACAGCGTTTAGTTCCAAACCGTGCTCAATTATTTGTGCAGATCGACCTGACCTTAGAAGGTGAACTGGTGAAGAACGCAAACAAGATAAATCAGGATCGCGTGATCGAAGAGAACCTCAAGCGGGTCTTTGATGAAACGCTGGAAGAAGGCATTCCAGATCGGTTCAAGAGCCTTCTGAGCCAGCTCAAGCAACAGGATGCTGAGCAAGGCTCCTCCAAATGAGTGATCTGGATCCACGCGACGAACTGGTGGATCACCTGCCCGCCATGCGTGCCTTTGCCATCAGCCTGACCCGAAACGCTGCCACCGCTGACGATATGGTGCAGGACACACTTGTCAAAGCCTGGACGAATATCGAAAAGTTCGAGGTTGGGACCAACATGCGCGCGTGGCTTTTTACCATTCTGCGCAACACTTATTATTCCTCTCGCCGCAAATCCAAACGGGAAGTTGCAGACGTCGATGGCACCTTCACGGAGAATGTGGCGGAAAAACCGGCGCATGACGGGCACATGCAGATGGCCGATTTCCGAAAGGCGCTGGGCACCCTTCCCGATGAGCAGCGCGAGGCATTGCTGTTGGTTGGGGCTTCGGGCTTTTCTTATGAAGAAGCGGCACAGATGTGCGGTGTCGCCGTTGGCACAATCAAAAGCCGCACCAACCGGGCGCGGGCGCAACTTGCTGAACTGTTGGGGCACACGGATGACGACACGATGGAACTGACAGACGATGCAACGATGTCTGTCCTCTCTGCATCAAAAGTGGCGTCCTTCTGATTTATGACACGCGGTTTTTTCCCCGGCGCCTTGTTCCGTGGGCTGGCCCTGCGGGTCCTGTTTTTTCTGTCCTTGGCATTGTTGCCCATCGGATTGATCGCAATTGTCCAGACGCAGCAGTTGTCCCAGCAGACCCAGACCAATGCCGAACTGTCGCTTTTGGCAGTGACGGAACAGGCTTCCTTTGCCGAGACAGAGATCTTGCAGGAGGCTTTTGGCGCGGCTGAGACCTTGGGCCCTGTGGTCAAACTGATGCACGACGACCCAGAGCGCTGTTCCGAGTTTCTGGGTGCCTACAAAGAAGCCTCCGCCATCTACAGCCTTGTCGGGTTCATTGCCGCCGACGGCATCATGACCTGTTCGTCTGCGGATGCGCCGTTTGATTTCTCATCTGATCCCGAATTCCTGGCGATGAAGGAAAACCCCCGGCGGCAGGCAAGCTCGACCAGCAATGGGTCGCTTTCCCGCCGCCCTGTCACCGTGGTCAGCTTGCCGGTTTTCAAGGCGCGGGAATTCGTCGGCGCGGTTTTCATCTCTATCCCGTTCACGGCATTCGACAATCTGGATAAGCCGGAACTGCCCCGCAATCCCGTGGCGCTGCTCACGTTTAATCAGCGCGGCGAGATTCTGACATCCGATCATGCGCTGGACATCAACGAAGCCGAAGTGCCGCCTGACATTGCCTTGTCGCTGTTCACCGGGGATCAGCGGATCGTTTTTCGGGCAGCGAACAAGAACGGTATTGAGCGCGCTTACGCCATCCAGCCCATCGTGCGCGACGTGGCCTATGCGATGAGCGTCTGGCCCACGGACACGCCGTTTCTGCAAACTGACCTCACCGCACGGGCCGCAGCGATGCTGCCGATTGTGATGTGGGCGGCCAGTCTGGTGGTGGCCTTCTGGGCGCTGAACCGTCTGGCGATCCGTCACATCCGCAAACTGGGCCGCCAGATGCGGCGCTTTGCCCTGAACCGGACCCTGCCGAGCAAGACACTGGGGTACGGCGTGCCAACCGAGCTGGTTGATATGGAATCCGCCTTCATCGAGATGGGCGAATCCATCTTGCGCGATGAAGCAACGCTCGAAGACAGTTTGCGGGAAAAGAACATCCTGCTTAAGGAAGTGCATCACCGGGTGAAGAACAACCTGCAACTGATTTCATCCATCATGAACATGCAGATCAGACAGGCGAAAACAGCCGACGCCAGCTTTGTGTTGCGCCGTTTGCAGGACCGCATTCTCAGCCTCGCCACAGTGCACAAGAACCTCTACCAGAACGACAACCTTGAACGGGTTGAGGCAAAGGCCCTGCTACAGGAAATTGTCGGGCAATTGTTGTCTGTGGGGCTCGCACCCGGCTCCAACGTGGCCATTTCGCAGGATTATGCCAAGGTCAGCCTGGACGCGGATGACGCCGCCCCGCTGACGCTTCTGGTGTCTGAGGCGCTGACAAATGCGTTGAAGTACATTCCGCAGAATCCCGAAACGCCCAAGAAGATTTCGATCCAACTGACATCAAGCGCCCCGGAACTGGCTGAACTGACAATCGTCAACACCGTTGGTGGCGCGCCGGTGGAAGAGGGCACCGGACTTGGCTCAAAGCTGATCCTTGCCTTTGCCCGCCAGTTGAACGGACAGGTCGATGTCAATGACGACGGAGAGCTTTACACCCTGCGCATCGTCTTTCCCGTGCCACTGCAACCCAAGCAAATCCTCGACTATTGATGCGGCACTATGGTGCCCGTGCCGCACCTTCAGATTTATTCGAATTTTTTTGATGTCACGTGGAACTGACAGCTTGTTGCGTGTGTTGACACATTGAATGGCGACAACGAAAGGACGCCCCATGCCCGTTGAAATCTTTCTTGGGGGCTTGGCCAGTCTGACCTTGGCAGCGATACTCATCGTTGTCTTGACGTCCACGCGGCGGGAGAGCTTTCCCGAAAGCCGCGGTACGAAGAAGGACAGTGCGTCAAAACGCAAAAGGTCGGATCGCTAGGTCCACCCCGACACAGCCTGATCCTGCAACGGGTCAGGCTGTTTCATTTTCAGAAGGTCGGCGGGGTGCAGGCGCTCACCACCACACAGGTTTCATCGGAAGTGTTGCGAAACCGATGAGGCAGGCGGCTGTCAAAAAGGTAGCCGTCCCCGGCATTCAGGGTAGAGGTTTGCCCATCCACAGTCACATCGATTGCGCCGCGCACGACAATACCGGCTTCCTCGCCCTCATGGCTGATGGCTTCGGGGCCGGTGTCTGCACCGGGGGGATAGGTTTCATGCAGCACCTGTAGCGCATGATGTTCGGCTTTGCCCAATTGCCGCAGGGATACCGCGCCATCCCCGCCTGGGGTGATTTCAGTGAATTCATGGGCCTTGTAAAAGACCTTGGGTGTTTCCGTGTCTTCAAATGTTGAAAAGAACTCAGCCATGCTGATCGGAATCGCATCCAGCAAGGACTTCAACGAAGCGACAGAGGGGCTTGTGCGGTTCGCCTCAATCAGGGAGATGGTGCCATTGGTCAAACCGGCCTTCGCAGCCAGTTCACGCTGCGACAATCCACGTTCCTTGCGGATGGATTTCAGCTTCGCTCCGATATCCAAGTCCTTACTCCCGCCAAAAACCGCGTTCTTCCGTATCTGTGATCCCGTTGAAGGAAAAAGACAATCCTGATGGCGTAACGCTGTGTTTCGCTTACAACGCAAAATCGCAATTGACAATTATATTAAACGCCATGATAGGATTTTAAACGCGCCCCTTGTGCGCCCTTATCGCATTGGTCTTAAAGGAACCCCTCAGATGTCCAATACCGTGAAAAAACCGCGCCGCAAGGCCGCCCCGAAGAAAACCGCTGCCAAAACGCAGGCGGCTGTCGAAACGCTCGCCTCTGTTGCCGCCACCGCTGCGGATCAAACCAACGCACAGCTGATCGCCCGCCGTGAGGCCGCAGTGCCCCGCGGTGTCGCTTCTGCGGCGCCGATCTATGCCAAATACGCCGAAAACGCTGAGATGTGGGATGTCGAAGGCAACCGCTACATCGACTTCTGCGGCGGCATCGGCGTGCTGAACACCGGCCACCGTCACCCCAAGGTGATCGAAGCGGCCAAGGCGCAGGAAGATCATTACACCCACACCTCCTTTCAGGTCGTGCCTTATGCGCCCTACATTGAGCTGGCTGAGCGCCTGAATGCGCTGGCGCCCGGTGATGCGCCCAAAAAGACGCTGCTGGTGACAACAGGTGCCGAAGCGGTGGAAAACGCGGTCAAGATCGCCCGCGCCGCCACCGGCCGCCCCGGTGTGATTGCCTTCACAGGCGGCTATCACGGCCGCACGCTGCTGACGCTGGGCATGACGGGCAAGGTTTCTCCCTACAAGAAGGGCGTTGGCCCCTTCCCAGCGGATGTCTTCCGCGCGCCGTTCCCCTCCACCCGCGATGGGATCACTGTGGAGGACGCGATCACCGGCCTGAAGAACCTGTTCCTGACGGATGCCGAACCCTCCCGCATCGCCTGCATGATTATCGAGCCTGTGCTGGGCGAGGGTGGCTACACCCCTGTGCCATTCGAGATGATGCAGCAATTGCGCGCCATCTGTGACGAACACGGCATTCTGTTGATTGCGGATGAAGTGCAGGCAGGTTTTGGCCGTACCGGCTCGTGGTTCGCGGTTGAACACTCCGGCGTGGTGCCGGACCTGATCACCGTGGCGAAGTCCATGGCGGGCGGCTATCCCCTCGCTGGCGTGATTGGCCGCGCGGATGTGATGGACGCGATGGACCCCGGCGGTCTGGGCGGCACCTATGGCGGCAATCCTGTTGCCTGCGCCGCAGCGCTCGCTGCCATCGACGCGATTGAAGACGAAGGCTTGCTGGCCCGCTCCACCGCGATGGGGGAGATGCTGAAAGCGCGCTTTGCTGAGATTGGCGCACGGTCCGCCCCGTTCCGCTTCTGGGACATTCGCGGTCTGGGTGCGATGGTCGCGGTTGAGTTTGTGACCGACTTCGACAGCGCCACGCCAGATGCGGCGTTTACCAAGCGGGTGATTGCCAATGCGCTCAAGCGCGGTCTGTTGCTGCTGAGCTGTGGCATGCACGGCAATGCGCTGCGGGTGATGGTGCCGCTGACGGCATCGGACGCGATTGTCGAAGAGGGCATGGCGATCTTCGAGGCCGCCGTGGTGGAGGCGGTGGCTGAGGGCGCATAAGCGTTCCACCCACAAAGACAGGAAAAAGGGCGCGCCAATCTTGGTGCGCCCTTTCTTTTTGCTCGTTTTCTTTCAAAGAAAACGGTCGGAAACTTTGAAAGTTTCCGAGACTTTAATCCACCCGGTCAAACGTCTCTGCCCGCGCGCGCTCCCAACGCAACTTGTTCCCGCGATGATCCTCTGCCTTCGGGTCCAGCAGATACCCCTCCGGCAGATATTCATAGACGTCGTTCCCCTCTGCCATCGACTTGTCGCCCTGCCGCAGCATCAGGTGATAGGGCAGGAACCCATTTGGATGATCCAGACCTGCCGCCCCGGTCATCTCTCCCAAAGCCTCCATCGTGTTCTTGTGGAACCGCGCCACCCGCTGGCTTTTGTGGTCCGGGTCGAGCGCGCGCATGCGCAGCGGGTCCTGTGTGGCCACGCCCACGGGGCAATGGTTGGTATGGCAGGCCTGCGCCTGAATGCAGCCAATGGCAAACATGAACCCGCGCGCCGAATTGCACCAATCCGCGCCCAGCGCCAGCGCCCGCGCGATGTCAAAGGCCGACACGATCTTGCCCGCTGCCCCCACTTTCACTTCATCGCGCAGACCAGCGCCGCGCAGGGTGTTGTGCACGAATGTCAGTCCTTCGATCATCGGCATGCCGACGTGGTTGGAGAACTCCACCGGGGCCGCCCCGGTGCCCCCTTCGGCCCCGTCCACCACGATGAAATCGGGGGTGATCCCGGTCTCCAACATGGCTTTGACCATGCACATGAACTCCCGCCGGTGGCCGATGCACAGCTTGAACCCTACAGGTTTGCCGCCGGACAACTCCCGCAGTTGGCCGATAAATTCCATCATCTCGATCGGCGTGGAAAATGCCGGATGTGCCGCGGGAGAGACGCAATCAATCCCCATCGGCACGCCGCGCGCCTCTGCAATCTCCGGCGTGATCTTGGACGCAGGCAGCATGCCGCCATGCCCCGGCTTCGCGCCCTGCGACAGCTTCAGCTCAATCATCTTCACCTGATCCAGTGTCGCGGTTGCCTTGAACTTTTCCGGGTCAAACGACCCATCCGCCGCCCTTGCGCCAAAATAGCCCGAGGCCAGCTGATAAATCAGATCCCCGCCGCCCGCCTTGTGATACCGGCTGACAGACCCTTCGCCGGTGTCATGGGCAAAACCGCCCAGCTTGGCCCCGGTGTTCAGGGCTAGAATGGCGTTGGCCGACAGCGACCCAAAGCTCATCGCAGAGATGTTGTACAACGATGCGGAATAGGGTTTCTTGCAGGCCGAGCCGCCAATCGTGGTGCGAAAATCGCAATCCTCGATATGCACGGGCCGCACCGAATGGGTGACCCAGGAATACCCCGCATCGTAAACCCGCGCCCGCGTTCCGAAAGGCCGTGCGTCTTCCTGCCCTTTGGCGCGCTGGTAGACGAGCGACCGATGATCGCGGCTGAACGGTTCTTCGTCCTGATCCGATTCGATCAGGTATTGCCGGATTTCGGGCCGGATGCCTTCAAAGAAAAACCGCATGTGCCCCAGCACCGGATAATTGCGCAAGATCGAATGGTGGGTCTGCGTGACATCATAGACCCCCATCCCGGTCAGCACGGCAAAAACGGCCAAAGGGATCACGAACCACCACGACCAGACGAGCATCAACACGAAACTGACCAGTGTCAGAACAGCCACCCCCGCAAAGGTGGTGAATCGGGTCAGTTCATTCAGATCGCGCATGGGCGTCTCCATTGGGTCAGGCGTGAAAAAAACATCGCTCCAGTTTGACTTTATTCGCGCCCCACGCAAGCACTAGCATTGGCCGGAACGTGCCTGTTCACCATCAATTGAAGGTTGAAAATGGGACCATCCGTCTCACTGAGGTGGGCAAGAAAGTATCCGTGTTTCAGGGATTTAGCCGCTCAAACACAACTCCAAAGTGTTTGGTTGTACAACGCTGGAAAACCTGCCTAACCTGTTGAGGATTCCCCGACGTCTGGGCCCGGCAAGGTCTCATACCTGAGGGGAAGAGGGTGGCGCGGATACCATTCGAAGTCCTTTGGGTGATCCCCCTCGCCCCCGAGCGACAATGAGCCTTGGCTTGGGAAAAGCCGGGGTTCGTTCATAAAAAGGGAGAAACCTAATGAAGATATTCAAGACACTTGCACTTGCAGGCGCCCTGACAGCGGGCACCATGGCAACGGCGCAGGAAAAGTTCATCACAATCGGCACAGGCGGTCAGACCGGTGTTTACTTCGTCGTCGGTCAGTCCATCTGCCGTCTGGTCAATCGTGGCTCCGCCGATCACGGGTTGAAGTGCACGGCACCGTCCACCGGTGGATCCATTGCGAACATCAATGCAATCAAAGCGGGTGACATGGACATGGGCGTGGCCCAGTCCGACTGGCAATTCCACGCCTTCAACGGCACCTCCAAGTTCGAAGGTGCGCAATTTGATAACCTGCGCGCAGTGTTCTCTGTCCATGGGGAGCCGTTCAACGTGATTGCCCGCAAGGATAGCGGCATCAAGTCCTTTGACGATCTCAAGGGCAAGCGCGTCAACATCGGCAACCCCGGCTCCGGGCAACGCGCCACGATGGAAGTCGTGATGGACGCCAAGGGCTGGACACTGGACGACTTCGCACTGGCGTCAGAGCTCAAACCAGCAGAGCAAGCCGCCGCATTGGGTGACAACAAAGTCGATGCGATCATCTATACTGTCGGCCACCCCAACGGCTCCATCCAGGAGGCCGTGTCGACCATTGACGCGGAACTTGTGCCTGTCACCGGTGACGCCATCGACGGTCTGATCAACGACAACCCCTACTACGCAGCCGCAACCATTCCGGGCGGCATGTACAAGGGCACGGATGCTGACGTTAACACCTTCGGTGTGAAAGCAACGTTCGTGACATCCGCAGACGTGGACGAAGATACGATCTATCAGGTGGTGAAAGCTGTCTTTGACAACTTTGACCGTTTCAAGCGTCTGCACCCCGCGTTCGAGAACCTGACCGAGGAAGAGATGATCTCCGGCGGTCTGTCAGCGCCTCTGCATGCAGGTGCTGCGAAGTACTACAAAGAGCGTGGTTGGATCGAATAAGGCCGCCACGGTCTGAGACATTGATGGGGGCGGCACCAATCCGCCCCCACGACCAAGGCCGCAAAAGCGGTTCTGACGCACCTGCGCAAACGCGGGGCCACAGGGGGACAAACCATGACGAACAAAGATCAACAGCAAGCTGCTGCCGTTGAAGCCGAAGCGGCTGGACGTGGCGGATTGGATCAGGCGGAACTCGACGAACTGGTTGCGTCCTCTGATACGGGCGGACGCGATGTAGGCGGGCCGGTCGGGCTTCTGCTGATGCTGACCGCGCTGGCTTGGTCATTGTTCCAGCTCTATATCGCGTCGCCTTTTGGTCTGTTCAATGACACGCTGGCGCGCTCCATTCACCTTGGCTTTGCGGTCTTCCTCGGCATCCTCGCCTTCCCTGCCGCGCGCACAACTTTCCAACTGGCGCTGGGCGTCATTGTCCCGCTGGCGCTGGCCGGATTGTTCATGGTCGCCGCGAAAGACGGTGTGGCCATCTGGTGGATCCCCTTACCCGCCATTGCGGTGGCGGCCACCGTGATCCTTGGCTCTCCCAAGGACCGCATTCCAGTTTGGGAATGGGTATTGGCCATCGGCGGCTCCCTTGCTGCCCTCTATCTGTTTTTCTTCTACCGGGACATCGCGGATCGGGTCGGCGCGCCGATCATGCAGGACTTTGTAGTGGCCGTGATCGGTATCATGATCCTGCTGGAAGCAACCCGCCGCGCGCTGGGGCCCGCCCTGATGATCGTGGCGTCCGTCTTCCTGCTCTACACCGTGCTGGGGCCAAACATGCCCAGCATCATCGCGCACAAAGGCAACTCCCTGTCAGAGATCGTGAACCACCAGTGGATCACGACTGAGGGCGTCTTTGGCATCGCACTGGGCGTGTCGACCTCATTCGTGTTCCTCTTCGTCTTGTTTGGATCGCTTCTGGATCGGGCGGGGGCCGGGAACTACTTCATTCAGGTCGCGTTCAGCCTGATGGGGCATATGAAAGGCGGGCCTGCGAAGGCGGCGGTTGTGTCCTCGGCTATGACCGGCCTGATCTCCGGTTCCTCAATCGCGAACGTGGTGACGACGGGCACCTTTACCATTCCGCTGATGAAGAAGGTGGGTTTCAATTCTGAAAAGGCCGGCGCGGTCGAAGTTGCGTCATCGGTGAACGGCCAGATCATGCCACCCGTGATGGGCGCAGCGGCCTTCCTGATGGTGGAATATGTCGGCATTCCCTATCCGGAGGTGGTCAAACACGCCTTCCTGCCTGCAACGATTTCCTACATCGCGCTTGTCTACATCGTGCACCTCGAAGCGTTGAAAGCCGGCATGGAAGGCCTGCCCCGCCCGGTGGAACCCAAGCCATGGGTCGCCTGGCTGATGAGCCTGGCCTTCACAGTCGCAGCCATTTGCGCGCTGAGCTATGCGGTGAGTTTCTTCATGGGCTGGATCAGACCTGCCTTCCCCGAGACGGCAGGATACATCATCTTCGTCTTCCTGACGGCGGTTTATTTCGGATTGCTCTTCATCGCTTCGCGTGAGCCGCCGCTGAAACTGGATGATCCCAATGCGCCGGTCACGCGGTTGCCCATTCCGGGGCCAACCATCCGCTCCGGCCTGCATTTCATCCTGCCGATTGTGGTGCTGGTCTGGGCGCTGATGGTGGATCGTCTGTCCCCCGGCCTCTCGGCCTTCTGGGCGACTGCTTACATGATCTTCATCCTTGTCACCCAACGTCCGCTGATGGCGATCTTCCGGGGTGAAAGCAAACTGGGATCGGACATCAAAGACGGGTTCATGGACCTGATCGATGGTCTGGTTACGGGTGCGCGCAACATGATCGGGATCGGGATCGCCACGGCGACCGCCGGTATCATCGTGGGCGCGGTCAGCCAGACGGGTGTCGGCGCGGCACTTGCCGATGTGGTTGAGGTCATGTCTGGGGGTAACATCCTCGCCATTCTGGTCCTGACGGCGATCCTGTCGCTGATCCTTGGGATGGGCCTGCCGACCACGGCAAACTACATCGTGGTGTCTGCCCTGCTTGCGCCAGTGATCGTCACGCTTGGCCAGCAGAACGGATTGATCGTACCGCTGATCGCCGTGCACCTGTTTGTCTTCTACTTCGGCATCATGGCCGATGTGACGCCGCCTGTGGGTCTGGCCAGCTTTGCTGCCGCCGCCGTGTCAGGTGGTGATCCGATCAAGACGGGTGTGGTTGCGTTCTTCTACAGCCTGCGCACCGCAGCATTGCCGTTCCTGTTCATCTTCAACACCGAACTGCTGTTGATCGGCGTCGGATGGGGGCAGGGGATATTCGTCTTCATTGTCTCTACCATTGCGATGCTGCTGTTTGCGGCTGCGACGCAGGGCTGGTTCTTTGCCAAGAACCGCATCTACGAATCGATTGCTCTGCTGCTGATCGCTTTCACGCTGTTCCGTCCGGGGTTCTGGATGGACATGGTCTCCCCTCCTTATGATGAGGTGCCACCGGCTGAGATCGTGCAAGCGGCTGACGCGACGCCAACAGGCGAATACCTGCGCCTGCGTGTGTCTGGCCTCAATGATCTGGGTGATCCGATCTCCTTTGTCGCGATCCTGCCGATTGGTGAGGGCGCGACCGGTGAGGAAAAGCTGGAGAACGCAGGTCTTCTGTTCCGGGAGGATGGCGACAAGATGATCATCGACGACGTGTCCTTTGACAGCCCCGCGCAGGAGGCCGGTCTGGATTGGGATCAGGAGGTGGTGCGTGTCCTTCAGCCCGTGCCACAGGCCAGCAAATACCTGATGTTCATTCCGGCGTTGCTGATACTTGGACTGATCATTTTCATGCAAAGGGGGCGTGCCGGACGGATGACCCCCCAGAAAGCGGCGGCATAGGGATCATCTTTCGTCAGATGGCATATCGACGGTACGTCGCGACCTTAAACACCGGTTCCCCTTCCGGTGCCAAAGGCGTAGGGAACGCTCAAATTTGTGCGCTGGGCGGCTGTCGCCCCATGCGCTCTGTCTGGAGTGACCTGTGATGACCCCTTTTGCGATTGCCGGCGTGCAGATGTACGTCAATGCCCTGCAACCCAACGTCGATGGTATGATCCAGCGGCTTGATATCCTGATGGCGCGGTTTCCCTGGACCCAGATGGTGCTGTTCTCCGAACTGGCGCCCTACGGTCCGCTGGACCGTTTTGCCCTGCCGCCGGAAAATGAAGCGATTGAGAAGTTTCAGGCTGCCGCCGCCAAGCACCGCGTCTGGCTGATCCCCGGTTCGATGTTCCTCAAAGACCCGCAGGATGGCCGCGTCTACAACACCGCCATCGTGATCAACCCCGAAGGGGAAGTGATCCGCCGCTACGCCAAGATGTTCCCCTTCCGGCCCTATGAAACCGGGATCGCCGCAGGTACGGAATTCTGCGTCTTTGACGTGCCGGATGTGGGCCGCTTTGGCCTGTCGATTTGCTATGACATGTGGTTCCCCGAAACCACGCGGCAGCTGACCAGCCAAGGGGTGGAGGTGCTGCTGCATCCTGTCCTCACAGGCACCACTGACCGCGATGCGGAACTGGCCATTGCCCGCGCAACCGCCGCGCAATTCCAGTGCTACATCTTTGACGTCAACGGTCTGGGTGCGGGCGGTGTGGGCAAGTCCTGCGTCGTTGATCCCACCTCGATGGTGCTGCACCAATCCGCGGGGCAGGAGGACATGTTCCCCATCGAAGTGGACCTTTCCGTCGTCCGCCGTCAGCGGGAGACAGGCATGAAAGGTCTCGGGCAGGTGCTGAAATCCTTCCGCGACCGTTCCACCGATTTTCCTGTCTATGACCGCGCCAGCGGCACGGATGCCTATCTGCACACCCTTGGCCCGCTCGAAATCCCCCAGCAGGGCACACGTGCCGGTTTGCATGTCGATGTCCCCGCCCAGCGCGTGCCGGATGCACCCACTTTCAAAGGGCAGGAAGAACATCCTGCCATGTCCCATACACCGGGCGGCTTCCCGCCTGAACCGATGCCAAACCCGACCGCAGGAACCGCCGCAGGGGGTGCGACACCAATGCCCCCCAAACCCGGCGTTCTGACCGGAACAAAAAACCCATCCAGCGGTTAACGCCCTGCAGACCTCAAGAGGCCGAGCTGGCCCCTACCGGAATGCAGACGTGACACCGCCCAACGGAGAAACACAATGCATTCCATGAACGAATATTCGTCAGCGATCCAATTGCGGTCTGACAGATGGAGTGCCCTGCGCGAAGCCACTGCCGCCCTGAACCGCGATCCTGTTGCCCGCGAGCAGAAAGCGCTGATCAAGAAGATCGATGCCCTGCTGCAATCGCTGTCGATCATTGAACCCTATTGGGCCTTCCCCGGCATGGCCGCCTTTGACCACATGCGCCGCCAGATGGACCACGGCAGCTTTGAGGATCTGGCCTTTGCCGTGGGCCGCGTCACGCGCGCGCTGACCACAGGGGCCTACCGCCGCCGCCACATCCCGCTGGAACGCGACAGTATCGACCATGAAGAAGACGATGAGGCGATGCTGTCCCCCGAAGCGCGGGCATTGTCCAAGCCGTACTTCGAAGTGCTGATCGTCGACAGTGTCAACGAACAGCAAGACCGCTGGCTGCGCACCAACATGACCCGTATGCGGCGGTCCGAAGACCCGTTTGTCTATGAACCCGTCGTCGTGCCCAGCATAGAAGACGCGCTGATCGCGGTGCTGTTCAACCACAACATTCAGGCCATCGTTGTGCGCCCTGGTTTGACGCTGAAATCCAAAACCGACCAGGACATCCTGACGCGCTATCTGGCGCGCGCCGGCGGTCGGGATGAGATCGACGCCCTCTCTCCAGAAACCTATGGGCCTGAACTGTGCCGGATGGTCGCCAAGGTCCGCCCGGAACTGGACGCCTATCTGATCACTGAACGGTCGGTTGAGGACATCGCAGGCCATGATCTGGGGATCTGCCGCAGGGTGTTCTACAATCAGGAGGACTTTCTTGAGTTGCACCTCAACATCCTGCGCGGCGTACAGGCGCGCAACAAGACGCCGTTCTTCAACGCGCTGGTCGAATACTCCAGACAGCCCACGGGTGTCTTCCACGCGATGCCGATCAGCCGGGGCAAATCCATCTCCCGCTCGCATTGGATTCAGGACATGGGCGCGTTTTATGGCCCGAACATTTTCCTTGCAGAAACCTCTGCCACGTCGGGCGGCCTCGACAGTTTGTTGGAACCTCACGGCCCGATCAAAGAGGCGCAGGAACTTGCTGCACGGGCCTTCGGGGCGAAGCAAACCTTCTTCGCGACCAACGGCACCTCCACCTGTAACAAGATCGTGGTGCAGGCGCTGATCAAGCCCGGTGACATCGTGCTGGTCGACCGCGACTGCCACAAATCGCATCACTACGGCATGGTGCTGGCGGGCGCGCAGGTCAGCTACCTCGACAGCTATCCGCTGAATGAATATTCGATGTATGGTGCCGTGCCCCTGCGGGAGATCAAGAAACAACTGTTGGACCTGAAAGCGGCAGGTAAGCTGGATCAGGTGCGGATGCTTCTGCTGACCAACTGCACCTTCGATGGCCTCGTCTACAACGTCGAAAGGGTGATGGAGGAATGCCTGGCCATCAAGCCTGATCTGATCTTCCTGTGGGATGAAGCATGGTTTGCCTTTGCCCGTTTCAGCCCCACTTACCGCCAGCGTACCGCGATGAACGCCGCTAATGTGTTGCGGGCGCGACTGAAATCAGAACCCCACGCGCGCACGTACGACGCCCAGCAAAGCCTGCTCAAGGACGCGGATGAAGAGACGCTGCTGAACACCCGCCTGATCCCACCGCCATCGGCGCGTGTGCGGGTCTACGGCACGCAATCGACGCATAAAACGCTGACGTCATTGCGGCAGGGGTCGATGATCCACGTGCATGATCAGGATTTCAAAGGTGAGGTCGAGCAGAGCTTCCACGAAGCCTATATGACCCACACGTCCACCTCGCCCAATTACCAGATCATCGCGTCATTGGATGTCGGCCGCAGGCAAGTCGAATTGGAAGGGTTCGAATTTGTCCAGCGGCAGGTTGAAGCCGCGATGTCGATGCGGCGTGCGATTTCGGATCATCCGCTGTTGCAGAAGTACTTCAAGGTGCTGACCGCGGGCGACATGATCCCCGAAGAACACCGCGAAAGCGGGCTGACCAGCTACTACGACACCGAACAGGGCTGGACGGACATGTGGGACTGTTATGAGCAGGATGAATTCGCGCTCGACCCCACGCGTGTGACCTTGTCGGTGGGTGGCACGGGTTGGGATGGCGATACGTTCAAGACCGAAATCCTGATGGATAAATACGGCATCCAGATCAACAAGACCTCCCGCAATACGGTCTTGTTCATGACCAACATCGGCACCACGCGGTCTTCGGTTGCCTATCTGATCGAAGTGCTTGTGGAGATCGCCAAATCGTTGGACGAACGCCTTGACGATGCCAGCCGGATGGAACGTCTGGGGTTTGAAAAGCGCGTCACCAACCTGATGGAAAACTACCCGCCGTTGCCTGATTTCAGCCGCTTCCACGATGCGTTCAAAGCGCATGATACGCCCGACGGTGACATTCGCACGGCCTATTACCTTAGCTATGACGACGACAATTGCGACTATCTGGAATTGAACGGATCGTTGAAAGACGCGATGGATGCCGGGGAAACGCTGGTCTCCGCCAGTTTCATCATCCCTTACCCTCCCGGCTTTCCGATCCTGGTGCCGGGGCAAGTAATCAGTACCGAAATCCTCGAGTTCATGCGCGCGCTTGATGTCAGCGAAATCCACGGCTACCGCCCCGATCTGGGGTTGCGGGTGTTCACGCAAGAGGCCCTTGATAGGGTCATTGCCGACAAGACCAAAGAAAAGACCTAACAGGAAGGACCACGACCATGGCTACAATTCTCAAGAATATCTCGGAAATCCGCCGGTTCTTTCATCGAAACGAAGACCCGGTCTATTTCATCTCCGCCACCAATTTTAACCTGTTGGGGCTGGATGAATGGGTGAAGAATTTCAAATATATCTGCTACATCGACTGTTACGGCGGCAAGCACCCGAACGTGTTCTGCCCCTCTGAACAGCCCCATGCCGAATTCCAGTCCATCGAGGACATCAACAACTACCTGTTGCAGCACAAGGAAGTCATCGACTTCATCAAGCGCCGGGGCGGCAAGCCGAAGTTTGTCTTCCTGATGTTCGATGAGGAGACCGAGCGATTGTCCAAGGAATTGGGCGCAAGCGTGTGGTTCCCCAAGGCGAAGCTGCGCACGGCAATGGACAACAAGATCGAAACCGTGCGCATCGGCAACAAGGCTGGCGTCCCATCGGTGCCGAATGCGCTGTCAGTGGTCAAGGACTACGACCACCTGCGAAAGGTCTGTGAGAAGAACGATCTGGGCCACGATCTGGTGCTGCAATCGGCCTTTGGCGATAGCGGCCACACCACGTTCTTCATCAAGAACGAAGCCGACTTCCGCCGCCACGAGAGCGAGATCGTCGGTGAGGGTGAGATCAAGATCATGAAGCGCATCAACTGTCGGGGTGCGGCGATTGAGGCCTGTGCCACCAAGGAAGGGACCATCGTTGGACCCTTGATGACCGAACTTGTGGGCTTCAAGGAACTGACCCCCTATCGCGGCGGCTGGTGCGGGAATGAGATCCTTGCCACGGCCTTCCCGCCCAAGGTCCGCCAAAGGGCGCGTGATCTGACGTTCCAGTTTGGTGAACAGCTGCGCAAGGAGGGGTATCGCGGGTATTTTGAGCTGGATTTCCTGATCGACAAGAAGACGGGTGATCTGTGGCTGGGGGAATTGAACCCGCGCATAACGGGCGCGTCTTCGATGACCAACCACGCGGCGTTCGCCCATGCGGATGCACCCTTGTTCCTGTTCCACTTGCTGGAGTTTTCCAAGAAGAAGTTCGATCTGGATGTGGATGAGCTGAACGCGCGCTGGGCGGACCCTGCCAACATCGACAGCTGGAGCCAGATGGTGATTAAACATACCGACGACAGCGTCGATATCTGTACGAACTGTCCTGAGACGGGCATCTATCGGATGCTGGAGGATGGGTCTGTTGTCTATGACCGGTTCGACTATCACCGCCGCGCGGTAGAGAGCGAGAACGAAGCGTTCTTCCTGCGCATCCTTCAGCCTGGGGATTACCGGTATGAAGGGGCTGACATTGGCATTCTGGTAACACGCGGGCGGTCGATGACCAAAGGGTTCAAGCTGAACGACCGGGCGCAGAAGTGGATCCATGGGATCAAGCAAGCGGTGGAGGGTCAGCCGTTGCCAACAGCGACGGCGGGGCCTGAGTTGGCGGATCCGGCGTTCAAGATCCTCTAGTTCTTGAACTCCAGCCCGGCGCGCGTTGTGCGGATGGAAACTTTAGGCGATAAGCAACGACATGTACTGGCGCGCCCTCCAAGAAGAGACGCCCGGACCGAAATGGGCCGGGCTTTTCGCTGAATACTGGCCTGACTACCGCATATGGTGGCTCAAGGAAGGGGAGGCCGCACGCCCGACCTATGCCCAAGGCCTACGTGCGCTCAAAGACCACATGCCCGAACTGCTCCCGCTCTACGAAGAACTCTGCGCACTCGCAGGCGGTGGCGATCTGGCGGCACGGTTCCTCAGTTTCTACAACCCGCCTCCCTATCTTTCAGGCTGTAGCCAGGCGATCTGGGCGGGCAAGGAACCCGTCATGGTGCGCAACTATGACTACAACCCAAACGCTTTTGACCAACTCGTGCTGCACACCGGCTGGCAAGGGCGGCAGGTGTTGGGCACCTCTGACGGCCTTTGGGGCTTGGTGGACGGGGTGAACGACGCGGGCCTTGCGATCTCGCTCACCTTTGGCGGGCGGCGTGTGGTGGGGCAGGGGTTCGGCGTGCCGCTGATCCTGCGCTATGTCCTGCAAACCTGCGAAACGGTGGATCAAGCCACCGCCGTGCTGGCGCGTGTGCCGACGCATATGAGCTATAACGTCACCGTGCTCGACCGCAAACGCAGCTATGCAACAGCGATGATGGGGCCGGATCGCACAACGCAGATTACCCATGCCGCCGTCGCTACGAACCATCAGGAAAATGTCGAATGGGTCAGCCACGCGCGCTTCACGGCCACGGTTGAGCGCGAACGCTATCTGCTGCAACGCCTGCGCCTGCACCGCGACCCGGAGGAGAAATTCATCAACGCCTTCCTGAAGCCCCCGCTCTACTCCACCGCGTTTTCCCAAGGGTTCGGGACGCTTTACACCGCTGTCTATCGTCCTCGAAAGCGCGAGATGGAGCTGCGGTGGCCGGGGACCATCTGGCCGCTGTCCATCGACAATTTCGTTGAAGGCGCACGTGAAGTGCTGGTGCCGGGGGCCGCATGAGCAAGGGACCGTTGAGCAGCCTGAAGGTGGTGGAGTTCGCCGGATTGGGCCCTGCGCCATTGGCCGGGCAATTGTTGGCCGATCTGGGCGCGGAGGTGGTGGTGATCGACCGCAAGGCGGGACCAGCGGACAAGACGGATGTGAATGGGCGGGGCAAACGCTCCATCGTTTTGAACCTGAAATCCGAGGCTGGAGTGCAAGCTGCACGCAAGGTGATTGCCACCAGCGACGTGCTGATCGAAGGCTTCCGCCCCGGCGTGATGGAACGGCTGGGGTTGGGGCCTGATACCTGCCCTGATACGCTGATCTACGCCCGGATGACCGGCTGGGGGCAGGAGGGGCCATGGTCCCATACGGCAGGACATGACATCAATTATCTGGCACTGACCGGCGCGCTGCATGCGATGGGCGCGGGGGATCAACCGCCTCTGCCACCGCTGAACCTTGTCGCGGATTATGGCGGGGGCTCGAGGTGTTCGTTTTTTTGGATACTTGGGGGGGGGGGGTAGGGGGGGGGGGGGGGCGCAGGACAACGGGGGGGGGCGGGG
>Ga0160419_100145_pt1 | contig 49364 bp, 50 predicted proteins | sample CelAP2metagpilot_2_FD_108196 | JGI IMG/M metagenome (GOLD analysis project Ga0160419, IMG submission 108196) | Phycosphere-associated microbial communities from Cellana algal ponds in Kailua-Kona, Hawaii, USA - Cellana AP2-4-25 metagenome pilot ...
ACGGGGGGGGGGTTTCAACCCCCCCCCCCCCCCCACCCGGGGGCAAGCAAATAAACAAACCTCCGAAACTTTCCCAACCATAGGAAAAAGAGAGAGGGGGGGGGGGGGGTTGGGGGGGGGAGGGGGGGGGGAGAGGGGGGGAAAGGGGGGGAGGGGGGGGGGGGGGGGGGGGGGGGGGGGGGAGGGGGGGGGGGAGGGGGGGGAGGAAGGGGTCCGTCGAGGAAGAGTGGGAAAAAGGCGCGAAGGAAGTTTGATCGGGATAGGAGGAGGGAACGGATGTTGTTGGCGGCCGGAGGTGGGGGGGAAGAGTGGGAGGAGGACTGGGTCTCGGATGAGGGGGAAGGTTGAGGAAGAGTGGGAGGAGACGGAATGTGTACACCACGACATGAAGATATTAAGTTTTTGTGGAGAAACTAAAATGATGTATGTAATAGGCTGACGACATTTGCCTTGTTTCCTCGTTAGCGTCATTCTTTGTCATCAACCCACTGATGCTTTATCTCCCTCTTTTACTTCCCTTCGTTCTTGTGTGTGAGTCTGTGTGTGTGTGTGTGTGTGAATGTGTGCGCATTTACCTTTCTGTCGCCATTTCATTTTTCGCTGCCTACCGTTTAATCTTTTTACCGTTGCTACTTCTGTTGCTGCTCCTGCTTCTGTCGTTGTTCTCCTCCACTCCTTCTTTCTTGACCCTCCATCCGTAACTAGAGTTTCTCCGTGCCCCCTGGCCATACCAACCCATCTCCTCTCTCTTTCCCTTTCACTTTCCGTCTCTTTCTTTCCCGGTATTTCTGTTTCTATCACACACATAAACACACATAAACAAGCACGAATTACACACACATGCTCTCTCACACAGATTTTGAAACTTAACGCGTGGTGTTTTTTTCTACAAAAAGGAACGCAGGCGAGCCTTTCCTGTCTCTCTATCTCGACCTCTATCTCTTGCTCATATTGGTGTTCTTCCTTACGCGAACTTACACTTGAACACTTTTCACTGACGCCTTCCCTCCCCACCTCTTCGTACACACACGGAAGTACGCATCTGGTATGATAACCCAGGCCAAGCACCGAAAACACCCCGTTTTCATTCCATCCTCATCTTTACGTTCATTTCTTCACCATTAGACATTGTCCAGTATTTCTCACTACACATAAATTACAATCATCTTCCTCTTCCCTTCCTCCTATCCTCCCTCCCTCCCTTCCTTAGCTTTGATCCCCACCAAAGCGCCTGCCCCTACTGATTCTCCTCCCCCCCTCTCCTCCCTCCATCTCTCACTTCCTTCCTTTCCCCCCTTCTTCCACTACATTCCATATTTGCTGCTTCAGCGATGAAATCCTTTGAGGACCTCTCCATTACCTTCTCCTTCCGTGCATCCCTCCTTCCACGTTAATCATGATTCGTCATGTCCGTGAAAGGATTCCCACCGAAGCACCTCAAACGCTGCGGCTGCATAGCCATTCCTCCCAAGCCCCCCTCCCCAACTTCATCCATACTCCTCTTCTTCCGCATGTCGTCATGCTTTTGACAATTTCTTTCGTCCTCGTTCTCGTCTATACTCATCATCCCTCTTTGATCCTTCTCCTCATTGTTCGACAGCTGCCTCACTTGAGTCAGGTGAAAATAGCCAAGATAGGGCTTATCCTGGGATGTTCTCAACTGTACAATCACAATCCCATCGTTCCGTGTTCCCATCACCTCGCCCTTCCCGTAGGGGGTGAAGACGAAGATGCCCGTGCTGGACATGACTGGTTGAAGAGGGAGGAGGGAGGGAAGGAAGGGAGGGAGAGAAGGGTGAGGGGGATCCTTGGGCATGCGGATGTGTTTGGAAAAGATATGGTGGCTTTAAAGTGGATGTAGTGTGAGGGGGAGCGAGGAGAAGGAGGAGGAGGGGTGAAGGAAAGGCGGGGAAAAGTGGTTTGCGTTGTGAGGGGTGGTAAGCGACGCGGCCCTAATTTGCATTCCCCGCACGCTGCCCGTGCCCATCCCTCGCATTTGTGCCCTTAACACCCCAGCATACACATCCTGCTTTACTGTGCAGTATGACCATGCGAATTACGTGGACCATGCTATGGCCAGCAATGAGCAATTGTCAAAACACTCTCGCATGTCCTCTGATTGGACATACCATAAAACAACAGCTTCTCCTCTCCTCACTTGCGCCCGCGTCTACGCCTGCCTTCCGGAGTCGCGGCAGCGCTACCGTCCTTCCGTGCTGCTGGTCCCCTGCTGCCTTATTATGTCCCTATGTGAGTGAATAGAAGGGAAAGAGATGAGGCTTTTTCCGCGCATATTACGCCTTGACCCATGGCTGACCATCCACAAGCTTGCACACGAAACTCGCAGCCGTCGATGAAGCAGAAGCAGCGTATCCTACCTTCCTCCATTCCTTCTTTGCTGGCCATTGTCGGAAATGTTTGCCAAATACGTGCGTAAGAGGCAGCATTTGTTCCCAGCAGGGTCCTCAAGTCGGAGAGAGGGCCAGCAAAGCTGAGGGTGACCGGACGTGCGCACGAGGACTGGATGATGATGACTGAGGCGCATTTCTCTGTACTCTTCCTGAAACCCCGAGGAAAGAGGACATTGCGTCGCATGTGTCTTGAAAGGGGCTGAGAGGGTGGAGAGTACGTCACATGGGAGAAAAACGTCGGTGAAGCATCTCACATAATTTCCTGTTCATTTTTATGTATTCGGTTGGCCTTGATGTTGTCAACAAAAAGAATTGAGGCCCGGCAGAACACCAAACCGAAGTTGGCAACTGTTGTGCCATTTCCAAAGGTAACTCCGTTTATAGCAAAGTCCTTCACGTTTGCCTTTACTTACTGCCCTCATTTACTTCTTCCCCGCATTGCTGAATGCACCTTTCGTTAATTCATAGGACCCAAACTGAATCGCTCCACTCAAAAAAGCCCTCGTCAAGCGTGGCACCAGCCCACTAAACAACTTCCCGACCCCTTCCTCCGCCGCAATCGTGCGTGCCGTCTTCCAAACCGACGCTGTCGGCACATCTGCCTCCCCTGTAGACTTACAGTCAGTCATTATTCTCGTCCTGACCACGTCCAAAGGAGTAGACATGAGCTGCGCCACCGAGCTCGCCGCAGAGCCCAAAGCGGACGACTCCAAAGGGTTCAGTTTCCGCGTGAATTGGTTTTGCAATGCTTCATACACGACAAATTTAATGGCATCCGTTGGGAATGCATACGCAATATTGGATGCATATCCTCGATAGAGACCCCCTAGCCCTTCTTCCTTCACTGCCTCGATCACCCCTGCGGTACTACTATCAACCAAACCCGTCTGCTGCTGCGTCTTGAGGACTTCCGCCGGGTTCCGAATTAGCCAATAGGGGAAATTAGCAATAAACACAGCGCCGATTGTGGTTAGGATCCGATATTTACTCCCGAAGGTGGTCTTCGCAAGTCCCTTGAGTACATCCTTCGTGGCAAAAAAAGCTGCCCCAGCAGGGGTGCCAACCACCAAGGCCGGCCACACCCCATCATAGAGATTTCGAAACAGCTCCGCCGGCTCTTCGTCACCCTTGGCGTATTGCAAGCGTGTTTTCCATGTATCGATGGGGTGGAGGAGCAGCTCTTTGCTCGCTCGGGAGGCGGCCCCGCCAGCCAGGCCTGAGATGAAGTCTCGGAGGGGCGAGGATGGCGCTCCGTTGATAGTGGTGCCAGTGTCAGCTACTGTAAATGTTGTAGATAAGACTTCTAATTCTGATACCAATGGTGGTCGCAATGAAGGTGTTGTGGCGTCGGCAGCTGACGATGATGACAATGACGGCAGCTCCATGCGGCTGGCCAGTACCAAGCCCAATGACATTGCCGAGGCTGTCTTGAACATTCCCCGACGGTCAATCACAGTAGAGCGGGAGCTGCTGCTTCTTATTCGTTTTAGATGCGTGATCTTTACCCCTTTGCTGTTGTCTTTTGGTCGAACCGCAGTCATTGCGGTTGGAGTCTGGTCCCGGGTTGATTGGAGGGGTCGACCTCCCTGTCCCTGCCGCACTGGAGGAAAAATAAAGCCATGAGAGAGCAACCCAAGGCAAGCCAGAATCATCGCAGGCACCACCACGCGAATCACCATCTTGTGGCACTATTACGATAATCGCAGTGCGTCTGCGTCTATGGTGCGGGTGGTAAGGGGCTTGTGAGTAAGCAGTGAGGTGGCATCGTTGACGAAAGGTCGAAGCCCGTTACCCAGACCATCTTCGCTCTGAGAGAGCATATATTAATAATAGCATCATAGTGGCTTCATCAAGTGTACATATCCTGACCATAGCCTCTTTTACAATAATCACAGCGACTACCTGTACCAAAGTCGCTTCCCATGCCCCCACGACCAATTTACACCGCCACAAAAGGCGACCTGTTGCTGGAGCTTTCGCAGAAGGCCGCGCTAAGACCCTGGCTTGCCAAGCTGGGCCTACCGACGCCTGTTCAACTCGATCGAGGCACCCAGACTTGTTTTAGCTCGCCGCCTCTTGCAGGACGTCCAATCACACTTGTCGGACCGCAGAATGCAGCAGCAGGCACTATTGATGCCCTGTCCATCATCTTCACTCAAAAACTCGGCGCAAAGCTTAGTGGACCATCCAGCTCCAACGTGCTCGTGGACACGACATGGGTGCGCTCGCCCGCGGACGTCTCCACATTGGCGATGCAGGTTCTCCAACCTCTTGCAGCTCGTAAGCTCAAGCATGGGCGGATTGTGCTTCTTTCTTCACATATGCCAGGGGACGTCATGTCTACCTCTTTATCCTCGGGGCTCGCATCACTAGTACGGTCATTTGCCAAAGAAATGGGGCCAACCGGAACCAATGTCAACATTGTGAATATGCGAGGATCTTTCCATTCCACCTCGTCGTTGTCCACCTCCTTTCTCTCCTCTCCCTTCTCCCTCTCTCCTTCTCCGGACTCCCTCGCCCTCGTCGCCTGGCCTTTGGCCTTCCTCCTCCTTCCCGACGCGGCATTTATCACCGGGCAAGAATTCATAATAAACGTTGGTACGTCCTCTACCGCCACTGCGGCGACTGATACTACTGCAGCCATGTCTCGGTGGCTTGAGAACCTACCTCCTTCTTCTTCCACTTCCTCCTCTTCCTCCTCCTCCTCTTTCTCCTCCTCATCAAAAGAAGGGCTCCTAAACGGCAAAAGCTGCCTTGTCACTGGGAGCAGTCGTGGAATCGGCGAAGCCATCACTTTACGCCTGGCCAGGGAGGGTGCGCGGGTTATAGGTGTGGACTTGCCTGGTACCTCCACTCAGTTACAAGCGCTGATGGACCGTGTGGGAGGGGTGGGATTGCCGTTGGATTTAACAGTTGAAGGCGTTGAGGAGAGGCTGAAAGAGTTAGTGAGGAAGGAAGGGAATGGAGGGAAGATTGACTGTCTTGTCCATAACGCGGGGTTGGCGAAAGATAAAACGTTGAGGCGAATGACGCCCGAGCAATTCCATCAAGTAGTCAAAGTCAACCTCGAAGCAGTCTTGAATATCAACAAAGCCTTCGGTTTGGCCTACCAGGACGAGCAGGAGGGAGGGGCGAACGGCCAGGACGAAGAATTTCTCAATCCTGGAGGACGCATCGTCCTCCTTTCCTCCATTAATGGCATTGCGGGGGCGTTCGGGCAAACCAACTACTCATTTACCAAAGCTGCTCTCTCCTCGTACGCCCAGTCACTCGCTCCCATCTTAGCCTCCCGCGGGCCTTCCGGCTCCACTATCAATGCCATCGCCCCTGGTTTCATCGAGACAGACATGACGCAGAGCATACCTGCCTTGGGAAAGTTCTTGGGAAGGAGGGCGAATGCCTTTTCACAGGGGGGGTTGGCGGATGATGTTGCGGCCGTGGTGGCGTTCTTGTGCTGTGACGGGAGTGGGGGAATGAGCGGGCAGACGTTGAGGGTGTGTGGGCTAAATGCGGTTGGAAAGTAAGGAAAATAAATGAAAATGTATGCTCAGTTACAGGGACGCATCAGCGAGAGCCTCCTCCTTTTCGTTTTTCTTTTTGCCCCGTGTTCGTGCGACTGTGCTTCCTCAGACCGAGGCAAGAAAGGTACTTCTTTGCGCTTTTCTCTGTATAATCATGTATGTTCAAAACTTTCTTTTTCTTTCCTGTTTGTTATTTGTTTCTCCCCTTTCTCTTTATCCGCCGTCTTCTTCTCCTTGTTTATCTCCTCCTCCTCGTCATACTCCTTCTCTCCCTGCATCGACTCCTGCTCCGCCTCCTCCTTCTCCTCCTCTTCCCTGAACTTAACATGCCCCCCTTCTACCAACCTCTCTCCCACCACCCTCATCAGCTCATTCAAACCCTCCTTCATCCGCGCAGACACCAGCACAACACACTTCGGTGGCGGCCCCCCTTCCTCCCTTCCTCCCTCCCTTGCCTCCCTCACCATCCGAAGCATCTCCTTCTGTTCTTCTGTCTCGAGCAGGTCAATTTTATTCCACACCTCAATAACACTTTTACTAAGATGTTCATGTGTTCCTATCTCCCCCAAGACCTTGTCAACCGATCGTCGCTGTGCTTCGAAAAGAGGTGTGCCTATCGTGCTGGCATCACGCACGTGGAGCAAGAGGTCAGCAGCCACCACTTCTTCCAACGTGGCGCGAAAAGAAGCCACGAGCTCCAAAGGAAGTTGGGAAATAAAACCGACTGTGTCGATCAACAGAGTAGGGGTGTCGAGGGAGGGAAGGAAGAGGGAGCGGGTGGTAGTATCGAGGGTTTCGAATGGTCGGTCTTCAACGGTAACGGACTCCGAACGGGTCAGAGCGTTGAGTAAAGACGATTTGCCTACGTTTGTATACCCCACCAAACTCACACTTGGTTGCTGTCGATGTTTCCTCTGCTCTGTCCTCCTCTTCTTGACCACCCTTAATTTACCTTGCAGAAACTTCACCTGTTGTCGCAACAATCGTCGTTGAATCTCTAAAGCCTTCTCGCCTCCACCAGCCATAAATCCAGTGCCCGACGCGCCTCTCTGCTGCTCATACGCGGCCGCGGCCCCTCGAACGAGATGAGAGAGGGCATATTTGCATTGAGCCAGCTCTACCTGCACTTTCGCCTCGGTGGTCCTCGCGCGTTTTGAGAATATTTCAAGTATAACGCTGATACGGTCCTTTACTTCATTTACTTGACAGAGCTCGCTTATATTTTTCTGCTGCAAAGCCGTGAGGCGTGCTGTGTTGATAAACAAAGCATTTGCGTCCACTGCACGCAACATCCCTCTTAGCTCCACCACCTTGCCTTTGCCAATGTACGTCTTGGGATGGATGGCACGTAGACGTAGGGTTTCGTACATTGGAACAGCGTAGCCCAGCGTTTGAGCCAAGGCACAGGCTTCTTGAAGGGCGTATCCCTCTTGTGCTCGATCTTCGCGGTTGGAACGAGGGGGGGTGATATGAAGAACGACACAGTTGGGCTGGGCAGTAGATGTCGGGCCTTGGGTTGAGTGGTGGATGGTTTGAAGACGATGATGAGTGGAGTGGTGGGACGTGGCGGCTCTTCGTAACGTTCGTAACGAGGCCGATGGCCGGAGTCCCAAGAATGAGGAGAGGTAAAGGTGCTGTGACTGTCGCGTGCTGATGCCCCGTATTTTTACGGACAACAAACGTGATTGGGGCAAGTGCTGTCCTGCTGGGGTGGCGAATACGCCAGTTGAAGGCGGCAACGGCCATGATGATGACTGTCTCATCCATGGGCAACGCCGCGCTGCCCGCAACCACATGCTTGCCTACAACCCTCTGTCGCCATGATTAAATGGAAATGGATTGTGTGGTTGCCGTGATATGAGTTTCGTGGGCAAGAAGGGAAACCAAAAAAGACACGATGATGGAGATGCATTCCTCCAGCTTCGACATGAAGAGAGAGTACACTCACCCGCCACATCACCCACCACATACCACGCAGTGTTTCCAGCCATGGCCCTACCTCATCGCACACCACTTATTCTTGTGGCTTCGCTCCTTGCCATGGTCGCCGTGGCGCACGGCTTTTTCCTCCGCCCCTCGACCCTCAGAGTCAGCACGATTATGACGGCCCACCAGCAGTTAGAGCACTCCCCAGCCACAGGGCTCGACCGAAAGGCCGCCCTGCAACAAGGTGTTGTACTAACATCGGTATTTCTATTTGTAGCTGGCGCATCTCCTCTCCCGGTCCGAGCCAAGGATAACAAGCCGGCCGCACTAAGCTTTGAGGAATGTGTCTCAAAGCTCCTGCTAAGCAAGAAGGTCCTGCAGCCCGTAGCAAAGTATATTAAAATTGGCCAGTACGACCCCGCACGTACCAATATCAAGTATGTGACAAATCAGTTTCGATTGAAGAAGGCAATGGAGCGGATTGTCCTGCTGGCGTTTGAGAAGGACGTTTCGCAGAGCAAACTTGATGAGGCAGCCGAGGTGACTGCCGTGATTGACAATACCTTATCCCAGCTAGATTCGAGTGTCTACACGCAGATCTTTATTCCCACTGACGGTGAGATCAGTCCTGATGCGCTCAAGTATCAGAAACAGGTTCGTTTCTAGGCCTTATGATAAATATATACTGTTATTCTTTTTGGGGGCTTGCATTTTTTGTTTTCTCTTTTCATGCTGACACTATTTTAAGTGGCCGCAAAATGAAGCAGCATCACCCCATCTGTTTCCCTTCCTCACAGCAGTACTCCTTTTCTCCATCCCCCGCCCTTCTTCGGGTTAACTTATCATTCATTCGTACCCTTCCGCCACCAAATGAACACAGGCTTTTGAATTCTATGACACTGTCTTGGACTCCATCGATAAAGTCCTCTCCCTTGCAGGCGCTGAGGACATTTCGGCAGCCCAAAAGCTGGTTGATGGGACCCCCCTCCCTTCCTTCCTCTTTAAGCAGTTCGCCGACGGGCAGACATTCCGCCCCCCCACTCCTTAGACGTATGAGCCAGTTCAAGGGGAATCTGTGGTTGAATTCCAGCAGCTAATTAAATTCGTTTTAATTTTAACGAGTGATGCAAATGTGCCCGCACAGAAGAAACAAGCACAATTTGGAGCAAGGGGCTGTCGATTGCGTTATCCCGACGTGCTTTCCTTCTGTCGCTTTGTTGTGTGCTCCTGTTGTTGTCGTTGTTGTCGCGCCTTCATGCCGTACAGTTGCTGCTCTAATCTTCAAAATGGACATCCTTCTCACCTTCCGTTTCTAAAACACATGCACTCTCCAGTCTACTCCCTCTTCCTCCCTCCCCTTCTCTCCCTCCCTGACCCTTCCTTCTCTCACACCAATTCCCGATCAATCTAACGCCGCTTCTTGCTTCCATTTCCTACACCTACTACCTCTCCTATGACGGCAATCGTGAACGGTCGTACCCCCAAAACCCTGCTCAAATCCGCCACTACCAACACCAAATACAAGGCAGTATACCCAAACACTATCGCAAAATGTCCTTGCCACAAGTCCCAAAGCCTCCCTTCAACAGCATCTAGTCCCTCCTTGACTGGTGCGAGCCACTCAATGCTCATCATGGCCACGAAGCCGAGGAATGGAGGGAGGAGGGTGCGGTGGTAAGGGATGTACGGGGAGTGAGTCATATGGGCCAGCATAAGGGACACGACTTGCTCGACAAAAATAGAGGAAACAGCGCCCATGGTCAGCAAAGGGGCTTCGGTAAGAAACGCGTGTTTGGTGACAACCAATACGTGGGTTCCAATGGCCAAGAATACAAAGGGAAGGAGGTCTCGCAGGGGATGGAGGAGCGAACGGCCTTTTTTGAATTGAAGAACCATGACGTTGACGATTTGCGAGATACAGGTGACGATCACACCAACCAGGCTGAAACATCCGACCAGATCCCCTGGTCTTTTGAGAGGCATCCATTCCAGGGCTAATAGGAATTTATGTTCCTTTATCCACCACGCGGAACCCAGAAACCCGGAGAGAATGGAAATAAACACCCCCATCAAGACGCCCTCCGCTGGGCCATTAATGATTGGCAAGACCAAGGCACCGGTGTAATATTCTTCCCAGGTCGCCACGTAGAAGGGGACGAAGGGACTTGCAAATGCTGATAAGACCAAAAAGGCATCCCATTCCCCTGAGGAAACTATCCCTAGAACCACCAACAAATTAATCGCGCCAATCCCAGCGTTTATAGCGTCACACCCGTGATCAAATACCATACCAAGAGCGTTACTGCTATTTGTCCGCCGGGCTTGTTTCCCATCCATGTTGTCCAATGTCTGATACGCGAACAAAGCAAAGGCATTGAAGAAGAACGTCCAGGCGGGAGGCTCCGTCTTGAAGTGCGGGGAGTGCCAAGCAAAGATGCCCAAGGAGACCAGAGGAAAGGTGAGGCCGAGAAGAGTGATGAGGTTGGGGGCTATCCAAATAGGAACGAAGTTTACGACCATGTACTCGGCAAAAGGGGAGAGGGCATGCCTGTATCGGGGGGAAACGGGGTTGGGAGTGGATGAGAGGTGTGCGAATAGAAGTTGGGTTCATCTGGGACTGGGGGCCCGAGCGTGACGGCATACAAAAGTAAAAAGAGGGTGGTGTCATGCATGGTAAACCGATGTTGATGAGAAAGATAGCAGCCACGTTTTGTAATCCAAGCAAATTTCTGGTTGACCTGTGCGATGCTCTACTCCCGACTCTTCCCCTCTCCTTCCATCCTCCTCCTCTATCGACCAACCAAGACTTACTTGTAAGCCAAAGAGTTGTCCACCCCCACGTATTTGTAGTTGCGGAGGGCATCGGCACCTTCGTTGTCAAACAGTCCCCAACACTTGCTGCGCATGATTTGCCCTGTGTCGTGTGGTACGGGGCATGAATGAGAGGAGATGCGTGATAGGGGCATGACGGAGGAGCGGCAAAGGAATGAGGACATACAAGCGGATGTGTGGATATAATCAACGTCAGCCGTACTCCGTACTCCGTATAAGAAGACAAAAAGCAAAGCAGGCACCTCAATGCGACGTCCGAAGTTTCATCTGTGGTCTTTGCGGTCTGTGGTGGTGGTCTTTGCATGGCTGAGGATGAAAGTCAAATGCTCAAAGAGCGGTTGCTTGCCGGCCCATCTGCCTTCTTTACCATTTTACCAATTCCTAAAAATAGGTCTAATTGCGTATATAAGGTTCCTCAAAAGCTCTTTCTTTTCCTGGATCTCGTTATTTGCAACATTCGATGAATATTTTATTAAACCTCATGCCTTGCTCCCAATACCTACCGCGACCTGTGCCTCCGCGAGCACGGGCTATGCGTATCCGCTTCCGTAACAAGTCGAGTGCTTTCGAGTCATGAGAAAGAATAAACTCATGATAATATTGCTTAGAAATCCGACTCTTCATCTTAAAATACAATTAGAATTATAAAGGAGTGTCATCACCGGCGCCACCAGCACCTGGTGTCACCTTGCGAAACCGAACGAAATCCATTCCTCCGGTAGCATGACGCCCCCGCCCAAGATCTCTCTTGCAAAATCATCCCATTCTTTTTTTTTCTTTCCCTGACATTTTCTTCCAATCCCATCAGCCTACCTCGCCCAGTCCTTTTATCAATCTTACTCCGCATGCACACACGACGACGCCCCTATCGCATGCTCCACCCGTGTATACCAGGGTCCTATCCCCGTGTTCGCCAGCAAATCCTTATGGGCATCCAACCCCTCAATAGCTCGGATGCAAGCATACACACACAAATCCCCCACATTGGGAGTACTCCCGCTCAAAAACGGCTTGTTCCCCACCTCGCTACTCCAGGTCTCCAACGCCGCAAACAGCGCAGCGCGTTCATCCGTGATGTTGTACTTTTTCTTTATCTTCCCCTGTGCTGCCCACATAGCCGTGGCACCAATCCATTGATTGGTTAGTTTATCAAGCATCGAAAAATGAGGCACATTCTTCACGTAACTAAACGCCTGGTATGATTCTCCAAATGTCCGGGTTATATTAGGAAACAACAATACTGCTAACTCCATATCCGCCCATTCGGCCCACCGCGTCGCCTCAGGTGCAAAAAACGCGTCCAATTCTTTCGCAGGGGCCACGTGGGCCGCGCGGAGCAAATCCATAATCTTGCCGACGATGATGGAGGAATCAATGACCACCTCATCCCCTATCCGGGCAATTGGTACCTTGTGGTAGTCAGCGGAGAACTTTATTTCGGCTTTGGTAAGAGGATTGACATCCATGGTCTCGTAGGGGATTTTGTAGTAGTCCAGGACAGCCTTGACTTTGCAGCAGAAGGGGCATATTTTGTATTGATAGAGGGTGATCCGCAGGCCTTCCAAAGGGTTTGCGCTGCTGCTGTAGCTCGTCGGGGCGGATGTGGAGGCAGAGGAGGACAAGGGGCGAGATGCCACCGAGGACGCATGCATGGTCGGAGATGGTGTGGTGCTGGTAGTTGCATTGGTGGCCGGTGAGGAGGTTGCTGCCGTGGTCGAAAAGGTGGCGGCCGCTGCTGCTCCAATGGTGGTGGCCGCGGAAGTTGAGGCGACGAGCTGCGCATGGGCATGTCCTTGCCCCAAAACCACGGGACTAGTGAACGCGCGTTGGTGGAGGTAGTACTGGAGCGTCGATGCCCCAACTAACGAGCCGCCAAAGAGCAAGGGGCCTCGATAATCTCGACGTTTGCTGTGCGAGTTGTTGCCGTCGTGGTGGCTGTGAGACGACCGCCGGCAGCCGGGGGACATCAGAGCAGAAGCCGCAGAGGAGGCAGCTGCAGGGGACATGGTGGCCAGGGGGCACCGGCTTACGGTAGAGGCGGCGACAGCCCGATGCAACATGACAATTTTTCTGACTAGCAGCAACAGCACCCGACGAAGGATCGTCCGGACTCCCAGGTCGCGGCGATGAAGTACTTACTGTATTGCTGTATGATGGAGGAGTGAGAATTGAGGTTAAGAGTCACAATTCGCATGCACAACACCCTTGTCTCCTTTAAAAGACAAAGGCGGGACAAATAGAGGTAGGCGAGCTCAGGGCTCGGAGCATCGAGCGGTTTTGATGGCTCATGACCCGTTCCAAGGGTATTTCCCATCAGCTTCAAGCAAGTTTTAAGCAAGTTGGCAATCGCCCATGGCCTGTGACCGTTACAGTTGTGCCGGAATCAAAGTTCATTTCCACGGGCACTCTTTCTCTGCCATTCTTCTATGCGACGAGGGGCGGCCTTCCTTCCCTGCCGCTGCGTGGCCTTTGAAAGCATCTTGCGGTGATGTGTAGCCAGATTTGTCTGGGCCGAGTCTCCTGGCTGTCTTTTCTATCACCTCTGCGAATGTTCAGCGGCCAAAAACCGAAGTTAGATGTGAATGAGAAGAGATACCTTATGCCAACCATGACACAGCCGACTGAGAATCTATATGCGAATGCATGATGTACATCGTGTTCCAGTCCCCTGGACGAGCTCTGGATGTAAGCGAGCCCACTTGATTGTTTGCATGACGTCAAACAGTTTCGGGATAACTGAGACAATCGGGATAAAAGGTAACGTATCCTAACACATACACGCACACACACATACACACACATCAATTCCACGCACACGCACAGCCATGACTGTATCGCCCACCACACTCGCTGTGGCTTCGAGCCCTGAGGCAGCGGGTGTGCCACGCCCCGATGACGACGAGCCGTCCCTTCCCCAGGAGACATCAAAAACACCTCTGTCGAACTCCACTTCAGACATTCCCAGGCCTTTGATAGCCACAGTTGTGGCTGCTGCTGCCGAAGAAGCCAGCCACGGGAGTGATGACACATCTACCGCCAGTGTCGCCGTCGATGCGCCCACGCCTCTGTCCCCCCTCTCGCCGTCCGCAGCCGCTTGGGGCAGGCCCCTTCACCCCTTGCCTGCTCAAGTGAAGGTGAACGTCAACCCTGCCCTGACCACGCAACTCCAAAACATGGCTCTTATTAGTAACACGAGCTCGAAGTCAGCCAAGGGACAAAAGGGGCGGGAGTCCCCGGGAGATACTCCAACGTCTGGCACCCCCAAGGACAAGGACACGTCGAAGCCGCACGAGCAGCAGGAGCAACAGGGTACCACGTCTCCCACCGTACCGGCACCCGCTGCTGTTATGGCCCAGTCCTCTCCCGACAATGAAACCAAGAAGAGTCAGGCCATGGACGAGAGCAAGAGCACCCTGAAAGCGATGGATTTACCCGCTGTGGTGGTGGAGGAGGAAGAAGCAGGGAAGGAAGAAAAGGAGATCTCGACTCTCAAGTCAGCGACGATGCAAAGAGATCAGCATGACGCGGCGACAAAAAAAGAAGGAACCAACAGGAGGGAGTTGATGGATAAAAATGTCCCCTTGCCTCTCACCGGAGATGAATCGCCTTCCCCGCCGGCGCAACAACCACCCATGCAAGCCCAGCAGTGTAAGCAGGAGCAGGAGCATCTGAAAAAGCAGGAGTCTGCCGCTTCAGAACAAGCCTTTCCTGTCGTCTCGGAAAGAGGAGCTACCGAGCAAGCACAGCAGCAGCAGCAGCAAAAACAGAAACATGAAGGAATTGAAATGACTGTGTCGATGAACGCTCCATCCGCCGCAGTCATGGTGCAACAGACCTGGGAAGCAACGAAACAGAAGCGGCAGAAGCGAAGGAGCCTGGGAAAGCAGGAGTTTGACAATCTGGAACAAATCCCCACTCCTTCCTTGGAAGGAGGGCCTTCTAAGCAAGTACAGCAGCAGCAGCCTAACGCACTTGTGCAGCATCAGCACCATCACCATAACGGGCAGCAACATGAGGAGAAGGGAGGGACCGAATCGCAGCAGCCCCTTTTGACTGCCGGAGAAAGGCACCCGCCCACACAACATCAGCAGCCACAGCAACAAGAGAGAGAATCAATTGCAATGCAGTATATCGGCTCTACTGCTGGGCAACGGCAGCAAGAACGACAAGGCAAGGAGCAACAAAATCAGCTGCCACCTGCTCCAGCGCCTTCATCGACCTCCCTCCCTCGCAACCTTGTCCCCGGCCTCACTATTGCGCTAGCTCATCATCCTTCCGCTCCTTTAGTCGAGCGAGTCCGAACGCATCTTGCAGCACTGGAGCGGAGCGGCACCGTGGTTATGGAGTGTCTGCCTGTCCCTCTGGCCCTTGCCGAGTGGACAAACACGCACGCCTATGAGCTCAACAATATTCTGACTCAGACTAGGGAGAGAAGTAATGTTCTGTCCATTATTTTGGAGACGCTAGAAGGAGATGCAGGACAGGATGGAGGAAAAAAATCCTCAGGCTCGAAGTCGGGGAAGGTGCTTGTGATTACAGCCATGTCGACAGAGGAAGCGCATAGGGCCAAGACGTTGCTTGAGTTGCATTTGAAAAACCAACAGGAGCTCCTTAGAACCGAACGACGGTTACAACAGGTACAGAATGAATTCTTGGTGATGGAGGAAGAGGTGGCTGCGGGGTTGCGAATAGAGTTTGGGATTCGGAAGGAGTTGGGAAGGGTTGTAGTGGGGAAGAAGGGGGAGCGTGTCAAAAGAGTGTTAGCTGAGACGGGCGTCTCGTCGATCAACGTTGGAGATGATGGCATGATTCGGGTTGTGGGACCGACAGTCGCGACGGTGATGAAAGCGAGGGAGCTGCTGGAATTGGTACAAGAGGATGTACAGGTGCCGCTTGAGGCGGTGGCATGGTTTTCCCGCGCTGTACTTGACAATTTGAAGAAAAAGTCGGGCTGTGTCATACTACGGACTGATAAGGTTGGTACTTACGTGCAGCAGCAGCAGCAGCAGCAGGAGGCTTCCGAGAGTCGAAAAGTGACCGTAGTGCGAATTGTGGGCACGCATAAGCAAGTGGAAATTGCCCGCCTTCTTGTAGACACCCAGATTGAGTACGGGGGCCGGCACCAGGCCTTACGCTCTTCCAAGGAGCAGATGCTGCAGATGTTAAAGCATGCTGGCGCCTCTTACAGCAACAAAAGTGGTTCCCGACGCCTCCAGCTAGAGCAGCAGAAACTCCGCCCCCAGCAGCAGCCACGGTTTCAAACCGATGCTCTCTTGCACACTGGTAGTGGAAAGGGCCGTAGTATTGCGCATAGAGGTGGCGGTGGAGAGAAAGCGGCCGAGACTCTGGGAGTGCGACCGCAGAAACAGCAGCAGCAGCAGCAGCAACGTAAGCCGTTGTCGGCGTTTGAAGCAGCGAGTGTCCAGGAAAGCAGCAGCAGCGACATGCTCCCAAGCGCGTCGAGGACCAGGGGCCGTGGCAAGGCTGCCCGCATCAGCAGTAAAAATGGCGGCGCCAGTGGCGATGATGCTACAAGCGCAAGCGCTGCAATGGCACCGTCGCTGCCTGCAAAAAACGAGGACAACCGCACCACATAACAAAGAAGGGTTTAATTCCCTTTCTTTCAGGAGTGTATCTTTACGTACATATTATTATCGAGAGTCGTTTTTGTTTCGATTTCAAGGGGGAGGGAGCGTGGACAAAGAGGCATCAAGCTTTCTTTCAGTAGTGTATTTTGAGTATCATATGTGATTATAGAGATTCGTACGAGGATTTTCTCTTTTGTTCTGGGAAAGGGGTGTGCCGTCACTGTGTCTGTTTTCGAGTAACCCCAGACGACGGGACGGAAAATAGAGAATTGACCAGCCGGACTGCTTTAAATCGCCAAAAAAGGTCAAATAGAGACGTGACAGAGTAGAGCCATCATAGGAAAGAAAGGGCTGAAGATCTATGTGCCCTAGCCCTAGCATTTAGGGAGCAGGGGGGATCGTGCAGCTGTAAAAAATAAGAATTAAGGATGCAGATGAATAAGAAGACGAAAGACAAAGAATTCCCGGCGAGGCAGTGTCGTCGGAAAACATTAGAATTGTGCGTCGTGATACAAAGCCAACACGATATGTGAAGAAATCACTGTGAAGAAAACACTAGATCGTGATTTGATCAAGAAACTTTGCGATGGAGCAGAAGAACAAGAGCGAGCTGAAGCCAAAGAGCACACGCAAACAAAGTCGTTACCAAAGGGACGAAAACCCGGAAAAAAGCACAAAGTAGCATGCATGAATTTCATTCGCTTTATTGTTTTTGTGGGGTTAATTATCACCCGATGCTTTTGAGTTTACAGTAATTTATGAATGTGCGCAAATTTTGACTTATTTTTGTGAGCAGCTAAAAAGACCCTTAAACAATTTGCGTACTTGTTTCTGTGCTCACACCCCGATTTTGTGCCACGCACGCAGCAATAATGGCTGGACAGGACTTAAACAGGTGTGTCGACTTGCTCATCCATGTATTGTCTCTTTCCGGCCCTCTTCCATTCCCCTTTCCATTCTCTCAACTTAACACTGCGGATGCCGCCCCTACCAGCATCAACTCCCCTTCTAGCATCTCTACTTCCCTCTTGCCATATTTAAAAGCTGATGCTTGCAAGACATTTCTGCGTACATCTTCTGATGCGATGGAAAGGAGATCGACACTCTGCCCCCACAACCCCTCCAATTCCTGCCGGTCCTCCTCTTCCATCTTCGTAGGAGCACCTTGCTGGACTAGTTTCATGCCCTCAATCAAGACCCCCCCCACGCCCTCCATCCACGCCCAATACTCTTTACTCCCCACGGGCAACACCCGCTGAAGCACCTCCTGTGCAAACCCCTCGCCTTTCTCAACCTGACCCTTCCTCCCTCCTACCGCCCTGCCACTGCTACTCCTGCTGCTGCTGTTGCTATCAGCCCGACCCCAAAGAAGGGACAAGACAAACCAGACCTGATACAGGCGCACGCGAATGTTCGAGAGCGAGGGGTAGGGGGAAAAAAGCGAGGAGTTGCCCAAAACAAGGTGACGCACCAAACTGAGCACCTGCGGGTGATGAGCGAGGAGACAAGCATGATCGTCGGACAGCACCGAATCCCCTCCTTTAAATAAAATATCATGAAAGAGGAGAAGAAGGTCGATATGCTGCTTTTCCCCTTTCTCTGAAATTGGCAACAAAGGCCGCAATAAATGCTTCGCAAACCACAGATGAATCTGGCATTCGTCGACCAACCGGAACAAGACCGCTATCCCCTCCTCTGCCTCTTCCTCCGCTGTCCCGGGCGACAGCACGCGTGACACCCACGGTAGCACCCATCCAACCCTGCCTCCTTCGCGCCCTCCTTCGTACCCTCCTCCCCCTCCTTCGGTCTCACCGGCTAGATACATGACAAATGGCAGGACACTCAATGCTTCCTCTCCAGTCATGCATGCTTCATCCTCTGCCAGGACCGCACTCAGAAACCGAGCGACCTCACGGTACACCCCCTCCATCTCTAACTCCCCCTTCTTCGCTTCCTCTCCCGCCGAACAATTCTGTCGCTGCTGCTGCTGCTGCTTCCACTCCCTCGCTCCATCATGCAGGAGTTTCAGTAGTGCCCCTATAGCATCATGTAAAGATGCGCGAATTTCCAGCAACTTTTCCCCCGGCAGCATTACCCATGTCTTCGTCCTTTCTTGCTGATGGTTATGATACTCCTCATCCTCCTGCTGCTGCAGCAGCAGGCATTCAGGTCCATCACCGGCACCACACAAAAATCTTAACACCGAGTCTAGGCCATCCACACACAAGGGTATCATTTCCTTTACTCGTCCCAGCCGATCTTTCAACGACAAATCCTTCTCCATCACTTCCTCTCCAACATTGGCGAGACTCTCTAATTCCTCCGCCGCCATCCTGGTTTCCGCCGAAAGGACATGCACAAAAAACCCAACACAAGTCCCACGCGACATGCCTGTTACTCCTTTTCTCTCCCCCTCAGCCCTAGGGTTGATGGAAAGAACCGCTTTCTCCTTTCCTTCTTCCCTACCTTCCTCGTCCTCGTCTTCAATCGCCCAGGTTTGCCCAAATATAGCGAGCGTGTGCACGAGGAGTCTCAACGCCGGGTCGCGATTCCTTTCCCTCAAGGCGCCGTGCAGCAGCTGCAGCAGAGCGCCACGCATATGCCTGCCCAACATGTGTACGCTGGTATTTGTCATGTATCTTTCTCCTCCACTACCATCTCTTGCTGACCCTGCTGCTGCTCCCGCTGCTGCTTGGTAAGAACTGCGTACGTGGGAAAAGAGGAAGTTGAGGAGGTGGAGGATTCTAAGCTTGACGTCCCCTCCTTCTTCTTCTAGTATAAAGGAAAGCGTGACAAGGGTATCTCTATCATCAGGTTTCAAGCGCTGAGGACATTGGAGCTCATGCCCCATGAGTAGAACCTCGTGTAACGTGGCGCAAGCTTCTGTAAGGAGACGGGTAGGGTGGTCGATGGTTCCAGCAGCAACAGTAGCTGAAGGAATGTTGTCGGTCGTAATAGTGGTGTTTTGTGTATCGGTGCTGCTACTAGGGGGGGGTGCAGGACTGGCATCTGAAGTGCCGCCTTTCCCCTCTTCATCCACTGTCTTCATTGCTGCCACTGCTTCTGCTGCTTCCGTCACTTCGTTTTCCTCAATTTTACCCATCCTCCTACTCCTACAATTACTACTTCTACTACCACTACTACTACTACTACTACTACCACTACTACTACTACTACTACTATGGCTGCTGATGCTGTTGCTGATTGTTATACGCATGTTTCGCAACTCCAACATACAAGCGGTCACGCGCCTGAATACCTCCAGAGTGTCAAACTCCCGCACACATGCTACCGTTCGATCATGCTGCGTCAAGGCATACAAGAAAAACAGACAATCCTCCACCACATTCATCCGAGCTTCTTCATATCCAATCACTAGCCCCTGAGAGGCTTGAGATAGCGCTGAAATATCGTCAAGTGCGCTCAACACATGCTTGAGCAACGGCCGGAGACGAGGAACAAGGGTAGGATCTTGGACCAGCGTCGATAATACGGCAAGAGCCACTCCTCGAAAATGCTGACTGTTGGGAGAGGAAGCACGTGAGGCAAGCAAACGCGCCAGAAATTGCGGGGTCACTGCCTCCAAGACGAGTCGACGGATGTCATTGTTGTCTGAAGTGGCGTTGGTTGGGGAGGTGGTGGTAGTGCTGAGATGCTTCACGAGCAGGAGAAGCCCGGCAAATTTAGCCTCATCCTGGCTACCATGCATGAGCTGGAGGGCATTCCCTATGACGTCTCCAGATGCTGGTTGTGGTCGAGCCGGCGGTGTTGCCCGGGGCATGGCTGCTGGGCTTGGGAGGGTGAAGGGAGGACAATGTGAAAGGCCAGTTTTTGTTGGGAGAGAAGAGCAATCACCCGGACTATTGGAGGGTTCTTCTTAGGTAAATTAGTTACGTGGGAAGTGTCGTCCACAGTTCCTGTGTGTTTTGAATGGGTTTGGTTTTGGCGTGGATTAAGGAGGGGAGGTCAGAGCTGATAACGAACACAAGCTTTGAGGTGAAAGACTCTCATCGGATGATCCCAGAGTTTTGAAGGACACGCTGTCACCCACCCACCTGCAGCCACACTGTTGTCGAGCGCTGCTCATCCCAACCAAACCATGCCATCAGTAATTTGACATGACAGTCTTGTGGGTACCGGGGCATGGCGTTGCGTCCTCTTTTGAAGCCAAGAGAGTTGATGCACACCCATTTGCCCCCTCCCCTTCCTCTACTCGGACACGCACCAGTCTACATCGCTGCCCTGCCCTGCCCCTGACGTCTGGCCGTCACCACCATCAGCGTCCTCTAAATGGTTCCAGGGGCTCTGGCTTCCACCTTGCCTATGGACGTGCACCAACCCTCATTCCTGTCCCTCTTATGCTACACCCTACATCCAACACAGGGAAGGAGAGGACGAGGAGTAGAGAGCACGCCCGCCTGCTAGCTGACACAAAACAGCAAGCAGCAGCGGCCAAGCAAGCAACGTTGTTTACTTCTTTATTATTCGTATTCATTCAGCCACAGTATCAATCATTGCGACGCCCACCAAAAACTCCCCTCCCAAGCAACCCCTCTCGCACCCTCACCTTTTACCCTCCAGCAGCATCGAAATGTCCTCTTCTCCCCCCATCATCCACGACGACGCTGCACCCTCTCCACCTTATCAAGGGTACAGCAAGAAACATGGCTCAGACGACTTTAGCGTCGCTACCTCAGATGCCGAAGAAGGCCTCAGGCGCAGGGGCAGCCTTGAGGGCCTTGGACTAGATCTTGACGGAGGGCACACGTCGTCACCGACTGCTCCTTCCTCCTCCACGACCTCCTCGCTCATGCGCCAAACGGCGTATCAAGCCTCGGGATACCACTCAGACAGTGCGATTCCGAGTTATTCTCACATCAGTCCTGATCGAAGGAGGAGCATGGGTTCGAGGGAGATGCTTGATCCGGCAGCAGAGCCCCTGATGGGGACGGACAATGATGAGAGCGACAGGGAGCGGGAAAGGCATCACCACTATTCGCGTAGGCCGTCGATGGATATGGGGGAAGTGAGCTGTGATGATACTCATGGGAGGTCAAGGCAGGCGATGCTTGACTTTGATAAGTTCCGGAGTTCGATGGAAGACTGGGTGGAACCGAGAAAATCACGATGGAACAGGAAGGTGACAAGGAAAAGGGCGAAGAGGCCCACAACGGCAGTGAGGAAGGGACGGTTGGCTGTTTATTGTGTGGCAAGTGAGTTGCAGACGGATCAGGTGCTCCGGTATTTGTTGCAACGGAAGAAGGAGAAGGTTCTCCCGGGGGGGGGAGGGGAGGGAGGAGGAGGAGGAGGAGGAGGACGAGGGGGGGGATATTACGGTACAAACGGGGGAAATGGTGTGGGGGGGGATCTATATTCTTCTTTCGCGCCGCCTGCACCTCCCACCTTGAGCACAACGAATTCGAGTTCGTTGTTGCTGCCGATGCTGAGGGGGGGGAAGAGCAATAGCAGCAGCGGAGGGGTGGGGGCGGCAGTGACAGGCGGTGGCAGCAGCGCGGGCTGTACCGGAGGAAGGGAGGAGGTAAAGAGGAACTTGATGAAAAGGGTGGAGGACACCTCGGCTCTGGTCGGTCTAAATTGGCGCGACAAGAACTACATGGTACAGAGAGAGGGAGGGAGGGAGGGAGGAAGGAAGGGAGGGAGGGGGGGAGGAAAGGAGGAAGGAAGGGAGGGAGGGGGGGAGATGGATTCATTTGTTTGTGTCGGACGAAGAGATTATGATAGATCGTGTGTGCTCGAGCTTGATTATTGGTCACGATAGTCATACAGAGTTGCCTCGCTTTCCCCTTCGGTCTTGTGTCTCACCCCTTCCTCCTGCCCTTCCTCCTTCCCTCCCTCCCTCTTTTCCACCAATACAGGGCGTGGTGTACACCACGAATGACGATGGTAAGTGCGACCCTTTGGAAGTGAAGCACATCTTCTGTTTCCCTTACGGTTGCACGGTTTTCTGGGGCTGCACCAAGGAGGAGGAAGAGCTCTTCATATCCATGCTTCTCCCGTTCGCCGTCGAGCCCGTCTCAGTCATGGAGCGGGAGGAGAGCCACGATGATTTTGTGTACCTTTACGGGGACTCTCCCATGATCCTTCACTATGAAATCACCCTCTCGAGCAACGACCCGGAGGAGAAGTTGGCGTTGAGTTTCTCCCTGGCCCAGAGCGCGAAGCTGTTCGTGTTCGAAGACCGCGTCGATGGGACCATCACCAGCACCAAGCACATCCCGATCCACCTGGCGGAGTTCGGGAAGATCAACGTGAGCCGGCGGGAGATATCCAAATTGACGGGGAAGGTCTTCTTGGAGCGGAATGAAGTCAACCTCCACTCGGACATCCTTGACACCCCCGAATGGTTTTGGGAGGCGGATCTGTGGGAGCCGCGGTATGTGGCTTTCTGCAAGTATCTGGATTTGCCGAACCGGATAAACATTTTGAATAAACGGTTGGACATCCTGAGAGAATTGCTTAATGTGCTCGAGACGCAACTGGATAACTCCCACTCCACGAAGGTGGGGAAGGAAGGGAGGGAGGAAGGGAGGGAGGCAGAGGGGGTGGGGGATCCTCATCAAAACTTCACAACCCATCTTCCCCTCCCCCCCGTTTCTTTTCATAACTATTGCCTTCTCCCGTTGATACTCACTCATCTTGACGATAAATTTCACGTCTCCTCATTCTTTCCCCCCCCCTTCCCCCCACAGCTGGAATTGATTGTCATCGCCCTCATTATCGTGGAGGTGGTGTTGCAGGTGCTTGAGATCGCCTTGAATGACCTCTTGCACCTGGACAGGTACCAGTACTAAGGAGGCAGGGAAGGAGGGAGAGAGGGAGGTGGAAATACGCATATCTGCTTGTTGTTTTGCATGTGCTTGGTTTTTTGTATGGTAGAGGTACATTAGAGGTTTCTATTATTAAGACGTAACGTGCCCAAGTGTGTGGTGTCTTGACTTTCTTTTGGTGTGCAGGTCTAGGTGGTGTATGCTTGAACGCAAAAAGGGCAACGCGCACAGCAGCGAGCACGGACAAAGAGCGAAGGAAAATCGCAGACGGGAAAGAGCGCGAGGACGATAGAAGAACGAAGGCAAGCGAGGAAAGAACCAAATATACACCACCACGTGAACAAATGTGTAAGCGTGTTATTAATGTTAGACCCCGTCGGATCTAAGAACTTTTACAACATGGAACTGTGTTAGGGGAGATCGATGTAAGCATTGAAGTGCTGATCATGGTCAACCCCGTTAACTGCTGGGGGGGATGTGCTTGTTGCTAAAATGCTGCAAAACTGCAATACAACAGGCGCCAGGGGGAGAGAACGAGTAAAGGCATCGTCCAAGCATACAAGAAGTAAAATAGACTGCAAGGTCGTCGGCACCCTTTTTGGGCGACGGAAATTTTACCTATCGCGGCCTCCACCCGCGGGCCCCGACGATCAAGGCGAAGCCCATGAAGAATTGACCGAGACACTGTGCATCGGCGAACGCAGACGGCAGCAAGACCCATTCAAAATACATGCCTGCTCAAAACAGTTAGCGTTGACAACAACATGAACACCCTCCTTGCCCTTGTCTTCCGGAAACACCTTCCGTGACTCTGTTCCTCAAGTTTCTAGATGCCGATCCCCCACCTTCGGTGACTGACCCTCTGCGACAGTCTTGAGACGCACGCCCGAGCATGCCTCTGCCGTCGAAGGGGGTGTCTTATCCTCGGTGGAGTTCGTACGACCGACCTTCACATGCACATCCCCGGGCTCACAACCCATCCTGCCAGTGCTCTATGTGCGAATAAGTCGGGCCCAACTCAAACTTTGATGTCCATGGGTAGCATACTAACTTTAACCCTAATAACGTGATTGTTCTCTTCTTTATGGAGCACAGGAAGTCCCGAAGTCTCAGGAGCTTATTCTCCCGGTCTCCAACTCTCCAGGTCAATCATCCCTCCTTCCCTGGCCGTGTTTCGTCCGTCCACTGATCAAGTGGCAACCTCTTCGAGAGGAGGAGGGAAAAGCAACATGTCCGGCCCCCACGGCAGTACCGGCACAAGCAGCAGCATCGGTGGTGGAGCCGGGGAAGGAGGAGCAATGCCCCCTCGTCCTCAAATGGGTGCGAATAGCAGCGGCAGCAATAACGCAGGTAGCTGGTCCAGTGCCGGGTATCATCATCAGCAGCACCAGCACCAGCAGCCGCAGCAACAACAACTAAAGCAGGCGCAGGGGCAAGGAGTGGTGAACCCGATGAGTGCGCTGCAGCGCCTGTTGTCGCTTCAGAGGGGGCAGCCCTTGCCTTTGCCTGCCAATCTGGTGCCACCGAAACCAGGGGGAGGAGTGGGGGGAGGGAGCGCGATGGCGTCTTCATATCAGGCCGGGATAGCGATGAATCGGAATAAGAGGGGGTTTGGGGCGGTGATAGGCGGGGAAGGAGTAAAGGGAATGAGTGATAGTGGCATGAGCAGTACCAGCATTGAGAGGAGGGAGGAGGGAATGATGGAGGGATGGAGGGGGCATCACCAGCAACAGCAAATGTTGTCATCGGCAGGCTCGGCGGCAGCTGCTTTCCTAGGGACTGGGGTAAGGGGGGGCAAGATGACGATGGATGGTAGCGAAGAAACTGGAGGTGGTGGTGGGAGAGGGAAAATTATGTCGCCGATGACCTTGCGGCCTCCGACATCAGTAGAAGGGAGGGGGAGAGGAGTAGTGATGAGTAGCTCCAACAGTTTGAGTGCGAGTAGCGAGGGTGACAGGGAAGAGGAGGAGGAGAAAGAGGAGATGGGGGACGACTATAACGAGGAGCTGGATGGTGATGAAAGCTATTCGGATTCGGTGGAGGATGGCGGGGGAGCAAACGGGCAGAAGGCGCGAGCCGCGAGGAAGAAGGCGTTTGCGAGCTTGAGTAAGGAGGAGAGGGTAGAACGGAGGAAGGAGAAGGCGAGGCTGTATTCGCGGAGACGGCAGGAGAGTAACATGAGGGAGTTGAAGGCGGAGATGGAGTGCTTGACGGTTTATCGACTGATCATCGAAGAGAGCCCTGATATGATCGTGGTGCTACACCCCGATCTCGAGGGGCGGGTTTTGTTCGCCAATGCGGCCTTTGCCCGGGGAGTGGAAGCCATGCCGGGGGGGTATATGGGAAAGCCGCTTTGGGCGGTGATCCACGAGAGCCATCGGGGGGTGGTGAATGATGCGATTAGAAACCTTTTGATGAACCCAGAGACCATAACCCGCTTGAAGATTCAGGCGAAGTACCCACATCCGGATTACCAAGGGCAAGGACCGATGATGGATCTTACGATGAGGCATACGCCCACGGGCCTTGTGTGTTATATGCGACAGGCTTAGGCAGTTTAAAGTGGGGGGCGGGGGGGGGAGGATGAAGATAAGGAGCGGAGGAGGATGTAAGTGGGTGTATGTGTAAAGCGCCCCGTGTCGGGGAGGCCGGAGACTTAGAGAGGGAGGGAGGGAGGGAGAGAGGGCAGGAGTGTATTTGTATTGTTGTAGTTATTACCGCGTGTGTATGCGGATTCGAATGTGCGCACCTTGTGTGGGTGAGGGCGCGTGGTCATCATGTAAGATCGGAGGTATGGAGGGCGGGAAAGGAGGGAGGGAGGGAAAGAGAGAAAGAGGAGAATTGCGCGAAGGGCCATCCTCTTAGAATGAAATAGATTAGGGAGGGCGAGAGAGCGAGAGAGAGCATGGAAGGTGAAGGAGGAAAGGACCATTCGAAATTGAGGGAGAGAGAGAGAGTGAGCGAGCTATAACTGCTCGAGTAATATTATAATTGACTTATTATGATCACGACCCTAATAAGGCTCGATGGAGAGATTGAAAACTGGGAGAGCAATAGGAGCAGCAGTAGGGACAAGTACGAGAGGGGTGGGGTACCGGGATGTATTTTAAATCCGAATTTCACTTATTATATTTATGCACCAATAATTTCTATGACAAAAGAATATGGCGGTTTAATAACGCTATCTATCGGATCTTGAATTCTTTTCTTCTTTTCTTCCAATTACCTCCTCTTTCCTCCGGCCCTCCCTCCCTCCCCTCCGCCCTACAGCCGTTCCAACAAGCCAACCAACAAATTCACGCCATAGCCCGTCGCCCGCTCTCCATTGTGCACGGGATAGGCCATATCCACATGCACCCATCCATGCCCTTCGCCTTCCACCCACTCCTTAATATGAGCCCCCACAAACTGCCCCGCGCACGAGCACTGCGCGTTCTCCCGGTTGGCCACGCTGTTTTTCATGTCCGCCACCGCCGAGCGGAACTCACTCTGGAAGAATTCCGGGGCATATGGCAGGGCGTGCGCTAGATCCCCTGTCGCTCTCCCAACCGCCACCACCGCCTCTTCCAAGGCTTCATTGTTACAATAGAGAGCGGCGTGCCTCTTCCCCGTGGCCACCCCCTGGGCGCCCGTTAATGTCGCCATGTCCAAAATAACGGCAGGCTTCAACTGCTTCACGGCATACGCAACGCCATCCCCCAAAACCAACCTTCCCTCGGCATCGGTGTTGTTTATCTCCACAGTCTTGCCACTGTACATTTCATGAATGTCATCTGGCCTCGTCGCCTTCGCCGCTACCGAATTTTCCGCCAAGCACAAAATAGCATGCAAAGGCCCTTTGTGGTACCCAAGGCGAACAGCAGCTTCGAAAGCCGCCAGGATGGCAGCCGCGCCACCCATGTCCCTCTTCATACCAGGCATGCCCGTTTTGGTTTTGATACTTAACCCTCCCGTGTCATACACAATTCCCTTCCCCACCCACACCACACTGGTCCCCGCGGTGTTATCTTTCTTGCCACTGTTGCTGATGCTGCCGCTACTACTACCCGACCCTCGTCCAACCCCCATCACCTTGGGTAGCAAGGTCAGCACCACCAGTGCCGGCGGGTGCTCCGCCGCCTTGCCCACACCGTACAGGCCCCCAAAGCCCTTCTCTCTCAATTCTTCTCCTCGGATTACGGTAACAGTCACGTTATCCTGAGTCTTGAGCTTCTGTAGGCGATGCAAGACCTGTCCCGCTTCCTCGACCATGGCATCCGTGTGCATCTCATTGGGCGGGGCGTCAACGAGGCGGGCACAAAGCTGGATGCCGTCGGACAAGGCCTGCAATTTGTGGAGGACCGTCAAGGAAGGATCAAAGACTTGTTGTTGCTGCTGCTGCTGCTGCTGCTTCTGCGTCTCATCCGTAATGCCTCCGCTCACCAGCATGCAAGTTGCCAATGCGGCGCTGGTCATGTTGAAGACCACCTCCACCTTGCGCAAGGGCTTGCCGTTGCCGCTCTTGTGGTTGTAAAGCGGGAAGGCTCTGGCCACGGCCGTGCCCAACGCCACGGCGTGGTCGGCAGCAGCCAATGTAATAAGAATTCGCAATGTTCCTTCTCCGCTTGCCACGCTCTTGACAATATCCGTGACGGCATGGGGCTTGGACGGACAGTTGTGTCGGGACGCGGGGCCGGAAGGAAGGCATCCCAACGTAACACGGACCACTGTGCCATCGACGTCCACCCATGTGTCGAGGCAGGAATGGGTATCAAAGGTGGGGCTCAGCTTGCTCGTGACGGAGCGAAGCAAAGGCGCAGGAGGGTCTAGGCCCGTATGCTCTAGGTAGCTGACCTTGACGGCGCAATTGACATAAAAAGCTACGTTTGGAGAGCAGAATTCCAAGGCTTCTTTGGTGCCCACCAACAGGAGGTGCCCGTTTGTCTCCATGGCCATGAGCTCGGGGGAGTCGAGCGCGTAGAAGCGGATCGACATGGTGTTAAGAGGAGACTGTGTCTGTAAGGTGGCGGCGTGTAGGATGTTTGCTTGCATTGAGGGCGAAAGGAGAAGACGATGGAAGAACACGAGATTCAGCTATACCCCACCATCATTTCAAACGTTTTGCCCCGGCCTCGCCTCGACGGCCATTTCAGAACAGATCGATGTGGCAACTCGGGCGTAGGTGCGTCAGGGCCACACAAGCTTAGAGGCGCTGAAAGTGCACAAGACCGAAGGACCCCATCCACTAGGTGACGCGCACATATATGAAATTGTTGAAATCGCAGCTGCCGACCTCCTTACCCCCCCATCTCTAACTCTTCAAGGGACTAAAGCGCGCAGTAAAATAGAAGTATTGGTAAAAGTAGCAGCTGCAGCATGAAAACATGAATTATGTCTTCCCACTTAGCATTTTCTGGGCTTGTCTGCAGCCGCTTACATTTCTTATTTCTTTTTTATTTGCACTCAAATTCACTTTCTTCCTATTTTACCTTCCAAATTGAAATTTGCACCTTCCTGCTCCACAAACCTCCTCTGCTTCCTCTCCCTCTGATAATGCTGACTCAAGCTATTTGTGGAAGCTGCAAGTGTGCCGGGAGATCTTTCGCAAAAGGATAGGATGTTTGTGTCCCCGCCTTGCAGACACTTAGTGAGGCCATCTCACCGGCCTTGGTGGCAGCTTCATTGAGAGGCGCCTTTAAATCGTACGTAACGCACATATAAGGATAAGGTGATTGCTGTAAAAACAGAAAATACAGAGAGAAGAGAGGGAGAGGGAGAGGGAGAGAGTGACAGAGAGAGAGAGAGAGAGAGGGGGGGGAGAAATAGAATCTACTCACAAAAACGCACGCTCTTCCCGTTGACGTACCCCTCGAGAGAGAAATGCTGCCAAGCTTCCGATGTAACAATCGCCTGCGCCACTCGTGTCCACCACTCGCTCAACACGCTTCGAAGGAATTAACTGACCACCCTGTGCCGCGTTCTCCGCCGTCATCAACAAAGCACCCTGAGCTCCCAGCGTAACGAGTACACTCGCAGCACCCATCTCTCGGAGTCTGTGAGCTGCCGCTTGGACCTCAGGAATGGTCCCAACCGGCAGCTGGGTGAGAATGGCAAGTTCCGTCTCGTTGGGGCAGACGAGGGAGGCGAAGGCGAGAAACTCCTGTCGGGGGGGAAGGGGAGAGAGATGCAATATGTGTAATATATGATATATATGGTCAGCAGCGAGTAGGACCGGTTTTTGGTCGGTTGTTAAGTGTAGTGGTAGGAACAAGAATGTCACAGAAATGGTAAGGAGGGCTGGGAGGACCTCTCCCCTCCTACCAAGATTTTGTATGATCTCCCTACACTCGGCACTGACGCCCTCAGGAAGCCCTACAATGATATTACCCCCGAATTCATGAGGTTGCCAATAACCATGTCAATTTTTCAGCTTGTGAAATCGATATCAACCCTATGACAGTGCCCGCAGTGACTTTCGTTGAAATCGCACGGACCTGATTGAGCCTTCCATCCGGTGCTGGGGCCGGGTTGAGGATGCTGAAGACGTCATGGGCTTTGGCAAGACGCAGGGCCTCAAAACTCGTCTCGGTAGGGATTTCCATCTGCACCTGTGCATCGGCCATATTATGTAAATGCAGTCGTTTGTTTCACAGGCAACGAGATCACACCTCCATACAAGCACGTACCATTAAGACTGCTGCTTGCGCTATGACATCTTCTGCTGCCTGTACGTCCGCGGGTGTCAATTGCCCGTTCGCACCAGCTATTACGATGATCATATTTTGGCCTTCACCATTGACCAGGATGTGAGCAGTGCCCGTGGCGATCCCGTCTGCCGTCTTGAGGAGGTACCTGACGTACATTAATAATGATGAGACACCAGAAGAAGCGGAAAGAAATCGCATTTCAGTATACACGTATACATTCCATTACCTCGTGTCGACACCGTTCCCCTCGAAAGCCTCCCTTATTGTGTTGCCATACAAATCATTTCCCACCCTTCCCACCATGGCAGTCGGGGCCCCAAGGCGCGCCGCCATCACCGCCTGGTTCCCCCCTTTCCCCCCAAGGCACGTGGAGAAGCGGAGGCCATGGACAGTCTCTCCTAGAGGATTAGCGGCGTGTTGCATGTATGTGTTAAAAATGCGGCCCCATGCAGCACTGGCTGTCTCACGACTCACCGGGCGATGGAAATTGGCCGCCAAGATAGCATAATAAGTCGATGTTAAGGCTGCCAACGCACACCACGCCACAACGCCTGTTCATCATCTGTCAAGGTAGTTAGTAGGGAATGTTTTGTGGGGCCGACACCGTCCAAAAACTGGGGCGCCGCTTCTAGACCCGTTCTAGACTCTGAAAAAGCCGCGTGAGCCTTCTCCCTTTCTTTTCTGAAAGCCTCAACCTATCACATTTCAATTGTGTTGCATATCATTGCATCTCTTTTAACGATTCTCTTTTGTCCAACCAGTTCACAGGCATTTGCTGTAAGGCTTCTCGACTATCCGCCGCCAAACTTCACTTCTCCCCCACCCTCGTATCAATTCCACCTGCATCAGCATCAAATTTGACAAAGGAGTGCATTCAGTTCACTTAGACCACAAGCAATAGCCATGGCAGCCACCAGCAATGGACAGCCTCCCGCCGAGGATGAGGGCGATGTGTTTGAGATCCGGGAATGGCTCGACGAGGACGGGAAAGAGGTATCGTCGGAAGTGTACAGTGTGCGGGAGGCAGCCAGACAAGTGCAGGCGCTTAACTTATTTGGGGCCTTAGAGAAGGCCGCTAAGGCCAAGAAAGAGGCCACTACCGCCGCAGCTACCGCTGCCGAGGTTAATGATGCCGTGAACAGCCATTTTTCAGTGAAAGTAGACGAGGTATCGACTAAGACCACGTTGAGCAGCAGCAACAGCGGCAGCAGGCACAAAGCAAGTAACCGCCATCCCGCTCAGCTGAATGCTGGGGGCGCTCTTCCGAACGTGACGAGCCAGCTTTTAGATGACCATGATTGGGAAGGGATCAAGAAACGCGCGAAGGAAATCGAAACCTTGCAGCGTAGGTCCGTGCATGGAGAATTAGAGGCAGAGGCGGACACGGCGAAAGGACGGGATAGGCTCGAAGGGGTCGGTTGGGGAAAGGGCTTCTTTCTTAACAACAAAGAAAGCAAAAGTACCGGCAAAAAGGATACCAACAACGCTAGCAGCATGAAGGGGAACCTGACCGTTACCACCAGGCATATATCATCTCCGATCAAGAGCATTTTGCACACTAAGAGCTCGTATGGCGGCAGCAAGAAGCACGTGAGCTTCAACCTCGATTCTTCTCCAACTCCTCGACACAAACCTCTAGAATTCTTGTCACATTCTCGCGTCCCTCGCCCTTACCAAGCTGAAGCAGAAGAGGAGAAGGACGAGGAAAAACGCGCGTTGGCTGCCCTGCGACGGCAGCTGCAGCAGCGACAGCAGATGCAGCAGTTTCAATCCGAGGACGAGGAGGAGAAAGCGCAAGCTGAAGCCTTCACTGGACAAGTAAGCGAGATGAATGTGGAAGAGAAGAAAGAGAAAGGGGCAGGAGCATCGGATGGAGCATGTAACATGCCAGCGCCCCAACCGACGCAGAGATCGCAGCCAAGGATGGCGACAAACGCAGGAGCAGGAGCAGGAGCAGGAGCAGGAGCAGGAGCAGGAGCAGGAGCAAGAGCGGGGGAAGTGGTCACATTCACGACAGGAGGAGGAGATAGGGCTGGCATTGCTCCTCCGGGCATGTCTCGCTTCAAGGCCCGGGCGCTTGGACTGACGTTCGAGGGCGACGAGGAGGGGAGCAACTGAAGTGTAGGGGATAGGAGATTGAAGAATGAGATTGAGGAGAGCAAGAGGAAAAGAAGCGAATGTATGCGAATGTATTTTCAAATGTTCGCGTACGAATATGCCTGAAGGTGGGGGGAGGATGTCTATCAAAATGTTACATGTGACATGCGGCCGCGGAAGTATATATGTGTATATGGGCAAGTTTGAGCAGATGGCACATAAGGAAGTGGATTGTGAGGAATATGTGCCTAATCAATATTTCTGTGTGCATGCGATAAGAGAAGAGGAGAAAGAAAACGAGGAAAGCGACGGCGATCAAGATAGCGGTGCGTAAATCTAAAATTCAGAACAAGCAAATGAAAAATGTTTCACTCGACTCTCCAGCTGTGACGGAAAAAATTAAGAAAACATTTTATATATCTCATGGGGCGTACATTATTTCTTGTTCCTTATATTATCCACCTTTTTCGTATCGAGAAGCAATACTATCTATTCATTCATTCGTTTTATTCTTGTCTTTCAATTCCCGCTTGCTGCTGCCGTGTAGATACACACTCCGGTGAGACCCCGGAGGGACATGGCGAATTATTTATGCAAAGTCCAAATAGCTGACGCACATCATGCACTGCGTCCTGATGCTTCTCTGGAGTGTTGTTCCTCCAGCGTGTTAGGTAGTCGGCGAAAGGCTCGTTTTCGGGACATGCCGTCGCGTTCAACCAACGAAGAGCCGCCCAACGGCAGGGCGCCTCCTCCAGGAATGGCAACAAAGCCAGGGCGATGGCCGCGGTGAGGTCGCGTCTGTCTGCATTGGCGGCGCGTAGCTCGGCCTCATGGTCTCGATAAAAGTGGACAAGACCCTTACTCATAAGCTCCACTTTGTACGTGCATTTAGTTGTCATATCGTCGGCATATTCCGCGAAGGCGGATGCGTAACTTCTCCAGTGGGAATAGGGTGCCTCGGTCTTCCACGAGCGGGCCATGCCGCGGAGGCAAAAGAGGGAAGCTGTCTCACACACAGCCTGCTCAAACCATTGGTTCTGCATCGGACCGCAGCGGAGGCCACAATGCACAGTCGCATATTGCTGGATGACCTGGTAGGCGTACTGGCACCAGAAGGTATTGCGCGTGGCCAGCTGGATCACGACCTCACCGTCGTTATTGCGCTCGTACAGCGTCACAACCTCTGTCCCGTGCTTGATCACCACTCTCTCAGCGGGCAGCTCCGGACAGTGGCGTTGCAGTTCGCCGATGGCAGACAGACAGACTGCAGCGATATCCTCCTGGACTGCTTCGAAGCCGACAGCCTCGATACGAATAGATTCCGATAGAGCCATTGCCGGAACAACCCCGAAGAGTGCCTGCACGCCCTGCACCGTGGCCTTGTATTCCGCTGGCGTGTTTTGCTCCCAGCGTGTCAGGTAGTCGACGAAGGGCTCACTTTCTGGACGTTCTGTCGCATTCAGCCAATGAAATGCCGCCCAATGCTTCGGCATCTCTTCAAGGTACGGTAACAATGCCAGGGCAATGGCGCCGTTAAGCTCACGTCCGCATGCGTTGGCCCGTAACTCGGTCTCATGGTCGCGGTAAAATTGGGGAAGGCCTTTGCTAATGAGTTCGGTCCTGTATATGCGTTTGGAAATTACATCTTCGGTGTATTCTAGCAAAGACGTCGCGTAGTCCGCCCAGTGACGGTACGGTGGCTCAGTCTTCCAGGTGTGCGCCATGGCACGAAGGCAGAAAAGCGACGCCGTCTCACAGACGGTCTCTTCGAACCACTGGTTCTGCATCGGACCACAGCGGAAACTGCAATGGACGTGACACATCTCGTGAGCGGCCTGATAGGCATACTGGCTCCAAAAGGTCTTGCAGGTGTCGAGCCGAATCACCACCTCGCCATGGTTGTTGCGCTCATGCAGTACGATTGCATGGCCCTCGCCACCGCCGTGCTCAATCACAACATCCTCCGTGGGAAGCGCCGGGCAATGGCGTTGCAGTTCCCTGATTGCAGACAAGCAAACGGCAGCAATATCCTCCTCGTTGGCTTCAAACCCATCCGCCTTGACGCGGATGGAGCCCGGCATAGCCGCCGTAAGCAGCACAACGCCGCCCTCAGACGCCGCAACCTAAGCAAACTTCGGCGAGAGTTTTGGTGCAATTCATCGACAGATCACGCAGCGGCGACTAGTCCAATGTCCCGTCAACATGGTTTTTAATGATGTGGTGTGGTGTGTTCAATTATAATGTTGAAAGGACTTCGAATTAAAACGGGCCATGTGCTGCCTTATCAGTCGTCATCATCGTGCCTATCTGATAGTTAGCATTGAAGACTTCCATTGTCTGTTGGTGGCGGTGTGCGTGCGTGCTGGTGGGATCTGTGAAGAGGAAGCTCAAAGGGTTGAAGGGAAGGAAAGCACAGGGGCGAAGGGGTGTAACAGAGGGACCGAGGCGAGCGGCTATGCGAGCGAGTAACACCCTTCTTAACTGTAACAAGAAAATAGAGGAGAGGCAGGATAAATCCGTGATCGGGAAAGAACATTTACAGGATAGGGACGGCATGATGCTTATGGAACAAGAAGGAGCCTCCTGAGGGCAGATAACGTTTAAGGTCAACTTAACGTTTCTTGGCCTTCGCTCGAGTGCCGCGCCATTTGGAGACAAACATGCGAGTCTATCTATGCAAATACGCAGAAATGTCGTGACTGTACCTTCAGATTCACATCGTGCATCATTGTCTCTTTCTTTGTCTTTTTCAATCAACCTATTTATCACCTCGCTGTCACATGGCAGAGGCGACCTCCTACCCCCCCCACGGGCCAGTGCCTGCCTTTTGGCTGTCATTTACCCGTCGTGCACAGGCCATTCTGAAATTGACACCTCCAGCGTTCTGAAATTTTCTGTTCATGGGGCTGCAACTCATTGTTGTCTGCCTTCGCCCCAGCACCATTAATGCGCACCATTCTAATTTGCCTTCTCTCTTGATTTCTCCCTTCTCACGAGGACTCTTTCCCCGACACCAGGCGACGTGAATTTCCTACTGTACCAACATCCTAGCCATGGCTGTGCGTCTTGTCTATGCCCCGATCGCGGTCCTTCTATTTCTCCTGCCTATCATCGTCCTGTCCGTCACACCTATTCGTCTGCTCCGAGGCGTGGCACAAGATCCCGACCTTGGCAATGACCCTGCCATCGAGGACAACGCATTAAATGAATACATTGATGATAATAATACAATACTACATCGAGCCGGCTGGGATCCTGCATGGCAAAGGTGACACTAGCGGCGCCGACGACGACGATGACTATGTCACAGGCGACCCTCTGCGTCCTCTTGAACGAGGCAGAGGAGGAGGTCATGGGCGGGCCATCCGAGGACTTTGTTGGTGTGACACCTGTGAACAGTTCGTGTACCGGGACGGCAATGGGGCACGTAACACCCTACGGGGGTACAGGAGTATGGTCCGTGGGGAAGCTCGTCCCTATGATCTTCGGTTTGGTCAACCGCGGCAAGATATGCGGACACTCTATGTGTAGCGTTCCCGCTGACCTCCTCTTTCATCCTCCTTCCCCTTCTCCTCCTGGCCTGTGTGGGCCGTCCGGGGACTTTGCCTGATCGAAAAATCTATCAAAGTCGCTAGAAAAACTCGGACAAGGAAATAAGGGGTGAATAGGCAACATTTTATTGTTGGAAGGCTCCCCCTCGTATGCAAGTCCTCGAAGACGCAGGTTGCATGCGATAGTTCTAGAGGGATGTAGGAACGCCAAAAAGAACTAAGCAAACAAACTTAATGTTTTTTTAATAGCCAGGTGATCATTTTTGCATGATAGCAACGATAAAATTGGACGCAAAAGAAGGTGTCTTGCTTTTCAGGCCGCACGCAGGTATAGGGGGGGTGACCGGGACTGGGTGAGCAAGAGGAAGTAAGTAATACCTTCTCATGGCCAGAAAGCCCTGACAGGGTGCACAGAGGCGCTTGTGGGTTTGGGCTTCACTCCCTTTAGCATTTAGAGGGCTGGCTTAAATCGTACAAGCTGGCCGCCGTGACGTACCGCCCTATAACCGTTTCCGGGGCCCCACTCTTCCATGAACTGATGCATGCAGGTATAGGGGGGAATTCTGGACTTTCAACATCCTTTGATTAGAATTTTCCCAGCCAACAAACAATGCCCTTCATACCCTTATGAGGGAGGCTTACTAACAAGACTAATTACTTTTATGGAAAAAATAATTTGTTGTTACTTTTTTGCCTAGGCTTGCTTGGTTTCTGTCCCTCAAGTCTTTCACTCCTCCATCTCTTCATTCCCATTCCTCCCGAACCCCCTGCCATACCAGATCCTCCTGAACGAGTCCCAGAAACTCAGCCCAAGGATCGCCTGCGGTGCCATCCTGAAGTATGCAGCCCCCGCCCCCTTGTACATTCCATGGAAGAATCCTTCTTTTTCCACCACCCTTGTAAAACAATCCACAAACCCCCTGTAATAAATTCCCCTTCCTCTTTCATCCGTTGGCTGATTATACAGCCGCGTCCTCACCACATCCAATGGCTCCATAAACAAAATGATATTCACGCTTGAAAGTAATGATGCCAGTACAGGGACCCATCCCTCATCCACCCATCCCCACTTCCGAACCGCCTCTTTGATATACGAAAAGGTAGACAGCTGCAATGCGGATCCCAGCATCAGTCGCGGCACCGCTCCCTCCACCCCTCGCCACAAGCCTCTGTAACCATGTTGCATGTGTATTTCTCTTAAGGCCTGATAAGTCGAGGTATGGTGATGTTGATGTCCAACAGCAATAGCTTGTAGTGCGCGTGATTGTAATTGCGTTTTGACGAGGTAGAGGGGACTACCCACAACCCCACCCAAAGCTCCACCCAATGCTCCAGCCAATGCGGAGCGGGCCAGCTTGCCGCCACCACTGTTGCTACTAATGCCACTACTACTGCTATTGGAGCTGCCACTACTCATGGTTCTCATGCTACGAGTATGTCCTCCTTGTTCTCTCGTCCTCATTTCGTTATCGGCGGTCACTCCGCGGTTGACGAGCGTTTGGAACGTGCCCAGCCTTACCCCGTTCATTACAAATTGGTAAAGGATCGCGGGTCCCAATCCCTTTTGTAAGGCCAGGATGCCCTCGACCCGCATAATGGTCCAAGCGGCATGGAGGAAGTTACGGTAGTGGACTTGGTAGGTGCCTTTGCTCTTGAGTTCACCTTGGAGTTGCATTCGTACCTGGAGGGAGTGGGTGTGGGGAAGGAGGGAAGGAAATAAAATGAATGGGACTTGAGGGAACTAAAATAGGCGGGCGAGAGGACTTGGATAGAGACAAATAGACGAAAAGCATACATTTCTGATAGTACCTTGAGCACATCAAACGGGTTGCTGAATAGGCATGCCACACTTGTCGAGACGCCGCCGAGCAAGAATTCTTGAAGCCATGTCTTCTGGTGTTCCGGCCGGCCCCGCTTCCTCTTCGTGATTGGCGTCGTAATTGTTGTTAATGGCGCCGACATGTCGGCTCGTTTTGGACTTTCGCGAAAGGGCCCCATCGCGTGAACTGTACGACGTGTTTGTGGTATTATTATTAGTTGACGTCTGAGAAATGCTTCTGCCGGGTATGAAAGAATGAGTTGAAGAACCTCCCCGTCCTTCCTTCGTACAAAGAAGTCAATTGTAATTCACATTTTCTTTCCGTTCATTATTTCATTCTTTATCCGCATGCTATCTTGTCCCTTGAATCCATGATTTCCCTTCCCCCCCTCCTACGCAGGCAAGAAGCGCAAGCACAACTGCTCAATCGTCAAAACCGCACCAGTGTCCAACAGCAACACAGTAACCAAATGCCGTCGGAAAGGCCCCGGCAAATGAACAAGCTGTAACCAATGATTGAATATCGGAACTATTTCAAGCGCCAGCATCATCAGGACGGCATACAAACCCACGGTAAACCTGCCGAGCATTTTATTCTCACCCAAACTCTGCATGAATGGATGCCCGCGATAGTTGGCCGTGAAAGTGTTCACCTGCGTCACAGCCGACAGGAGGAATATGGCCGTATTGACGAGATTGGGTCGAAACGGACCATCCGGGGCAATGCTGGGATCCTTGCTTGTTAGTTTCATCAGCGGCTTCGCCCTCTCCAGCGTATTCACTAGACACCCTAAGTGAACCAAAAATTGCAGCGCGATCGACACACAAACTTGCGCGCAAAAAATACGAGCAGGCGGCCTCTCAGCCGACAAGCGTTCCAACGGCTCAGCGCGACTCACGAAGAAGAACAATGCTGCAACAGCCAGTCCCAGAGCAGTCATTTGCAGATCGCCTTGCTTGACACCGAAGAGGTAAAGGGACGAGAGCATGTATGCGGAGACCAGGCAGTTCAATGCCAGAATCTTGTAAACCTGCAAGGTTGTCACCAATGTGCATCGCCCCTGACGCACCACCGCCAACACACACTCCACCGACGTCCGTTTTGCCGTGAATGGAGACGCAATCGACGCATCTCCCAATTGCACAATCGCTGGGTCCTTCTCCTGCTCCCGGAGCTCCGCCAAAATCTGCGCCATCTGTGAAATTTCTTCCTCCGACGACCCTCCCCCACTCAAACCTGCTGCTGCTTGCACCTGCGCTCGAGAAGCATTTCCCTTTTTCCCTGCACCCATTGCAGCCAACTTGAATTCATATTTGGCACTAGTGGCCTCTGTGCGCTTTTCGAGCTCCGGTGAATTGATTATGGAAACGCCGACATGGGCTTGCTTTAAGGCCCCTACGTCATTTGTCCCATCTCCACACATCAACGTCACATCCCCTGCTTCGTTCAGGGAAGCAATAAGCATTTCTTTTTGGTCGGGGGCGACGCGGGCGAAGACCACGACGTGCGGACAGATTTTAGAGAGCCAACGGAGGGTTTCCCGAGACATGCTCCCTGCTCGACTGTTGCTGGAGGTGGTCGTGGCACCGTTGATGCTGCTGTCTAATCCCTCTTTCTCCGCTGTGAACAATGCCGCGGAGGTGTGGGAGGACGAGGAGAAGGAACGCGCCTCTCTTTCCACAAGATCAGCTAATGCCTCGCCTCCCACACACAAAGAAAACTTCTCCGCCAAACTCCTCATCTCCTCTGCCCTGAACGGGATAAATCTCGCTCCTTCTCTCCCTTTCCCGTCCCCCTCGTGCTTCACCACCTCCTCCACCATATTCGCCATAGGCTCCCATCCCATCTCCCCCCTCCTGCCCTTCTTCCCTTCTTTCCCCCCGCTCATCCTCCTACGAACCAACTGCAACGTCCTCTCTGGTCCGTGTGGTACCATTCTAATCTGCCTCGCTACCTCGGCTGCTGTTAAGGCAGAGTCCCCCGTTATCATCACAGTACGATGTCTGGATTCGCGCAGCGCCTTGATCACGCCCCCCGTATCTTTTTTCAAGGGACAGTCAACAATTAATAGACCAGCAAGGTGCAACTTCTCCTCCACATCTTCTCGGGAGAAATGGCGGACAGTCTCATATTGGGTCTCAGGGGGCAGGATGCGATATGCAAGGGCAAGCACACGACGACCGCGGCCCATGTGGTAGAGGTAGGTGGAGGTGTAGTGGGGGGGCACGGTGGAAAGAAGAGGGCGAATTGCTTCGGGGGCGCCTTTAGTGAGGATGAGGAGCTGTTGTTGATGGGAAGAAGAATGGGGCGAAGCGGAGGGCAAGGAGCGGGAGGCAAGGACGGACATCCGACGCAGGGTGGAGTTGAACGGATATCGATGGTGAAGCCTAATAGGGGCAAGATCCTCATTCATCTCCCCTCTCTCCGCCTTTCCTTGTTGTTGTTGCTTTTGCTGCTGCTGCTGCTGGCGCGTCGATGTCGACGTCGGGTTCGGCATAACAGCGTCCCCATTGCTCGCAACCATCCAGCCTAACCCATCCACTGCTGCACACTCCATCGGGTCACCAGCTACCCTCCCCTCGACCGTCATCAACGAATGACAAGCCACCAACACCCATAATGCCGGCCCGGCCACTTGATCAGGGGAAAGTATCGTTTCCTCCACCACCTTCTTCTTTCCTCCATTCCCACTTGTACCTCCATTGACGATGATGCTACCATCTTTTCCTCCCTCCAGCTCTCCCTCCTTTCCACTGCTGTCGCTAACGAGCGGCACCACTCCTCGCAAGACTAAGTCGTCCGACGTCAGGGTCCCTGTTTTGTCGAAACAACACACGGTGACCTTGCCTGCGTATGGTATCCGAAACGGCTCTGTGCAGTAAACCAAACTCTTCGTCAGCGCTGCGAGCGAGTTGGTCACAGCGAGAGAAAGCTCCATGGGTAGCTCAGGGGGCACAACCGAGGTTATAATCATGATGCAATGCAAGAGCAGTTTGAACCGATTCCGGCTTTCGTCCTTCAGGCCCTCAAGGAGGACTATCCCGGAGGCAACCACGGCGAAGAGGAGGAGAATACCAATAAATACGGCTGTTTCAGCCGAACCGGCTGTGACCCGACGCGTGGCGAATATGATGGTCCTCATCAATTGGCCTTGGCTTGTCTCAAACCCCGTTCGGAGGACGAAGGCGACCGCCCCTCCCTTGTCTGGTGGTGCAGGAACACTGCCGCTGCTGCTGCTGCCGCCGCTCCTGCTGCTGTTGGTGGCTTGCTTGGTGCCACCCAATTGTAAGATCTTGGTCCCTCCAAATACAACGTGGGACCGTACTTCAGCGTCCACCGACACGCCAGGACCCAGAGAAAACAACGGCGATGGCGCCAAACCATACTCCTGCTCCTCCTCCTCCTCCACCTCTTCTTCGACCTTCCCCTTCCCCTTCTTCTTCCTGTTCCTGCCACTTTTGCCACTACTACCATTACTACAGCTACTCCATCTGCTATTTTCTATCTCCAAAAACTCCTTCAATTGCGGAGTGCTCTCCCCCGTTAACATCGCCTCGTTCACAATACATGTTCCGCTCAACAACAATAAGTCACACGGCACCAGACGCTCCGATGGCGTCGCCTCCTCCTGCTCTGGTGGTGGTGGTGGTGGTGGTTGATAGCCTGCCCTTCGACGCGCTCCTCCTCCCCTGCCCTTAAACTTGGCTAGCGATCCTCCTCCTGCCGCTGCTCGTCGTTTGGGGCCACGTCCCGCTTCTTCCTCCTCTTCCTCTGCATCGGCCCCAGAAGAAGGGTGAGCATTCATCCTCCCTAGTGAGATCAAATCGCCTGGAAGGAGGTCTTCACTGGAAAGGAGGCGCCAGCGCTCTCCCCTGTAGCACCAGACACGATAAGGAGGCCGACGCATGGAACGAAGCATTTCCAAGGACCTTTGCCGCTGATAGCAAACAGTCGACTCAAACACCACGAGCAAAACAAGGGTAAATAAAGAGTAGTACCAATACTCATCCAGACTCCACAACAACACGCACAATACCTGGAAAACAAAAAACGGAGCCACAGCATGTTCCTTGAAGAGGTCCCGAAAGGGAGGAAGAGGGATGTCAAACACATTTTCACCCCACAGTCGCGTGGCCAATTTCACCTCCCCTTCTTCTGCATACCCCTGTCGTTGCAGGAAATGGTGGACGAGCCCCGTGGTCGGGTAAGACAAGCGCGTAAATTCATGAGCAGTCGCCATCCGGTCCCAATAACAAAAGTGGGTTTTCTGGAAGCTGAACCGCGCGAAAGGCAAGCGGTGCTCTTGTCCCACTACTGTGATGCTCGTAATCGATGAATTCTCTGCACTCACTCTTTCATCGTCCACGCGCAGCAATGGCACCATCTCCTCTGACCCCGAGTTGGGCGGCGGACGGACACGGACGTGAGTGGCTTCACGTGCCGTTGAAACCCGCGCATACGAGACAGTCGCGTCGCAAGCCACAGACCAATGCGTTGAGAGGTGAGTGAGCAGGTGGGCCAACAACACCAAGGGCCAGACGATCAAGACCCAGAGGGGCGCTACGCCGCTGTCAGTACTAAGGCTGGTGGTGCTGGTGGTGCTGCTGCTAGTGCTGCTGCTTTGGTCCTCGCCTGCCTTTTCAGGTGAGAGAGGGGCAAAAACTCCCGCGACAAGGGCGACGTAGATGACGAGGAAGGGTAGAAAGTCGAGCCGCGCTCCCCCCAGGCGTACCTTATAGAGGCCGGCCCAGGCTACAGTCTCGCCCTTCATCCTGTGTTTGTGCATATGTAGAATGGGGTGGGTTGCGTTTGTGAGACTCAGAAGACAACTTCGGCAAGCGACGCTTCGGCGACAACTCGTCGACCTCCCCCCTCTCTTTAATGGCCCTCCACTGTCCTTCGTGTCTTGAGATCAAGCAAGAGCACATTTTGTTTTGGAATGGACGTTCCGCTGAAGGTTTATGATTGTATATCTGCTGTTGTTGGGGTTGCTGTGGCGAGGGATGGTGGTTTGAGAGGAAGAAAGGAGAGCGCGAAGGAGGAGAGAAGGTCATGACGGGAGAAATGTATCCAATTCTCGTACCTCCCTCCCACACAACCACAGCCGGAGCTATGGTGGTAAAGCGCAAACCCAGCCGGAAGGACAAGAGGCTACAAAAAAAGCTTCAACGTCTTGAGGACGAGCTGTCAAGCGACGAGGAAGAGCAGCCACCACATCCAAAACTCTCCCAGCCCTCCAAAGCAAACAAGCAAGAGAATGCTCGCAGCGCTGCGCCCGTAAGCCTGCTCAAGGAGGCAGCTGAGAGTGACGACGACGATGACGGGAATGATAACAAGGACAGTGTCGACAGCAGTAGTAGCGGTGATGCGGGGGAAGAAGGGGATGTGTCGGATGCCGGCAGGGAGAGTTTTGACGAGACGGATGGGTTGGGTGAAGATGACTTTTTAGGGAACGAGACCGCCAAGGCCGATGCTACCGAGAGCGGCATTGACCAGAAAGATGGAATGGCGGACGTCATGGCAAGAATTTTGAGCCAGGAGGTGAAAAAGAAGGCCCCTGTGCTGGCCAAGCGACGGACGCCGCTAATGAAAGACATGGAGAAGGAGAAGCGAGAGCGGCATCGCGCCAAGGAGGCGGCGGAGGAAAAACGCGCTGCGCTGAATCACCAGCTGTATGTGCCCGATCACAAGGATACGGAGCGGGAGAGGCAGTTGAGGCGAATTGCGACACGTGGGGTGGTGGCCTTGTTCAATGCCGTGACCAAAGCGAGGCAAGCGCAGGAGGACGGCGGCGATGCTGCTGCAGGTATGTTGTCATGTTTACATATTTTTTATCTTATCCTATGCATCCAACATAAGGATTATTTAATTGTATGGGAAATTGTCCATCCCATTTCTTCGATCCTTGGTATGAGAAGAGTACTCCTGTACAGAACTTTACCTCTTCCCCCACCCCCTTCAGCCCCCCGATCCCAAGCTTACGAATGAACCAGTGGTCTTGTGGAAAGCTCAATGTGATGATTGCCAAATTCAATGCATAGTTCACCTGAACTTCCCTTGATGATAAAGATGCGCCATCTTATCTTTCGCCCCTATCTGATACGACTTTCCAACAAGGCCAGGCCAAGTTTTCAAACGCATGCCTGTTCCCCGTTTTCATTTCATTCCCTCCGGCCATCATTTAGTTATCTATCCACTTTTCTTTCCGGCTCAACTCCTCCTTGTAGGGAAAGCCGGCGGCGGGGGAAAAGCCAAAGACATGTCCAAAAAAGACTTCTTGGAGATGCTGAAATCCTCGACCTCCAAGACTGGCAGTAGTGCTGCCAACAGCAGCAGCAGCAGCAGCAGCAGCAGTGTTAGTAGAAAAGGTGAACAAAAAAGGAAGGGAAGGAATCCCTTCCTTGATGAGACGCCGGGAGGGCAGGGCGGGGAGGAGGAAGCGGAGGCAAGTTGGGCTGCGATCCAGGATGATTACTTGATGACCGCCCCGAAGATTAACGACTATGGCTCCGAGGAAGAGGAGGGAGATATGGAAGGGGAGGGCATGATGAGTGAGTCAGAAGCAGAGTAGACGGAGGAGATGAACAGGGAGGGGAGAAAGAATGTGCAGAAAATAGTCAATAGGGAGGAAACGATACAACACAACAGTCTGGTCTGCCCCTTGGCAACCTCAGTGAGATTCTCAAGAACACTCTCAAGCGCTTGTTTGCTTTGTGAATTCAATTACTCGTCGAAATCGCATTTTGCATGGACACGTTTCCTCCTCCCTCATGTTCCACTTCCATTTCCTCTCCCTTTTTCTCCCAGACTGATCCCTCATCTCGATACCTCCTACTCTCTCAAACTCAAAATATCATCACTCTATCTGTACCTCTCTCCCTCCCTTTCTCCGGAGCGCTCTCCTCTTCTTCTAAAGCTTTTCCGGGTCCACAAACTGAGCCACGCCATACTTCCCCGTCACCATCCAATCTTTTGCATCCGCCTTAATTGCCCTCCCTACCTCCCCCTCCGCCATCCCACACCCCAACTCCGCCTTCAACGTCCTCAATGCTACAACTGGACAGGGGAAATACGAGGCCACCTCCTCAAACGGCGTGCCTAACTCCCACTCCCGATCCCCTAACAACCGTCTGTAATTGGCATCTCCCTTCACAAACGCCAACCTTGCCTTCTTCAAGTCCTCACTCACGTCTCTCGGACGCTCCCAAAACGGAAATGGCTGCGCCCAGTAATTATGCGCGTGTAATTCCCATTGACCTGTCTTCATATACGAGACCCAACGGTCTTTCGCGGCAAAGACGCCGGCAGCAGCGAGGTACTCGATTGTCTCCTGTACGTCTTTGTCCATCGCATCACTGACAAAGGTAGGGTGGCCCTTGGTATGAAATACCACCTTAGCGGCCAACCCGTGCACAAGCAACGCATCCGCCAGTAGCAAATCCGTGATCAGCTCGAATCCTGCATTATCCACAATGATGTCCACCCTCCCTCCCTCCTTCCCTCCTTCCTTCAAATGCGCTGCTACAGCGGGAAAATCGTCCGCGAGCAAATTAATCGAACTCGCCTCCAAGACGTTGGCGAAGATCTGGGCCTTATTTATAGCATCCGACTGTGAAGGCCACAGGCTCAAGTCCATCTTATTGCCCCAAAGAGAGGCAAAGAGCGCGAACCTGAGCCCGGTCTCTGGTTCACCTGCCTTGTGCACTTCCTCCGCACGAGCCGCCAGTTGCTGTGTTAATTCCAACGCCCCTTCAAGCCCCAGGCGTTTTTGATCCTTGAACGGGTCGTAGCCTGTTTGAAAATACCCAAAGATTTGGACGATGCGACGGTAAAAATAGAACTCCGTTACTAACCACGGGGCGTCCAACCAGTTGCTCTTCGCATAGGGGGCCATGATCTTCCCCCAGACGCTTACGTCAGGCCCACCATCGTTCTGAATTGGCGAGAGGGAGGACGTCTGTGGAGTTGATAGTTCTTGTTTGAGCTGGTCGAGCTGGGCTTTGATGTTGGCCCCCTCGGGGGTGGAGAGAAGGGCGTCGTTCTCGGCGTAGATCCGAACAAGGATGTCGTCGCGGATGCGGCGAGACATGGTGTCATATGCCCAGGTGCCGGGTACATTAGACAGAATGATTGGGGGTAAAGTCGCACGAGGCTTTGTGGTGGACATGCCTTCAGCGGTAGGCGTGCTGATCATGGTCGGGGGTGCAAGACGATGACGACAGGAGGGGATAGGGCGAGGAGTTGCAGGGCAGGAGGTTGAACCGACAAAGGCAGCGGCAAAGGGGGCGAACAGAACAGCGGCCAGGCCAAGACTCACACAGGTCTCATGCATTGAGGTCCTATCATTGTGTTGGAAGAATGTCGGTGTGGATTCGGTGAGCATGCGGTATAAAATTTGGGGTTTTGTAGGGGTCGTGAGAAGCGGGCTAAACTGAATACTTTTTGTTGGGAGGATTTCCCTCGTGTGTAATCCTAAGAGGGGGCACACTGGTGTAACCATTTGTCTTGCATTTGTCTGTGCATGGGTTTCACGCTATAATTTTAGGATTGTAGGAATCAACAGAAAAGGTGGCCCATGCATTTCCAGGTCTATCTTTTTCTTTTTTTTGGGTGGTTTCCTTGTGTCGATTTTACTCTTCCTCTATCGTGCATATCTGAGCCCTCAACTTGTCTCTTCTTTGCTTGATCTAGTCATACTTGCCAATACTTGGTCTTTTTCTTGGTCTTTCGCCTTTTCAAAATCGTTCCATTTAATAAATGGGTTGGCGGCGTGTAGTCTTTTCCTTTATCTTTACTCCTCATTCTTTTTCGTTTCTTTCGATTGCTGCGGCTGCCATTGCTCCCTCTTGTCCCCCAGGGGCGGTGTTCATATGCCACGCACTGATTCTTTGACGTAATGGTGGAAATGGATAACTAACAACATAGAAAAACACTTTTTTGGAATTGGCACATACGCTAACAAAGTAATAGCCTCAATCCCGACCCCTTTCTCTATTATGAATATTACCTACGATTGTGACTGGCACTGCTGGTATCTGCCCTCATCGCCATCTACGCCACCTGCCCTCGCCTCTGACCCTTCACTGCACTTACATGCAGGTCCTTGGCCAAGGCCGCCCCGTTCTCCCTCAACCATGCCAAGGTCGCCGTGGGGATAATATCAGTGAAAGGCAACAGCTCCTCGATCAACCCGACGTAGTGGGCATAGGGGCTAGACTCACTGTACATCGCGTGCACACACACAGCAAACAAAGGTGCCCAGGCCAAATCAGTCATCTCCCCTAAAACAGGCAGTAGATAAGAGCTGCATCCAATCCCATCCAAAATGATCGACGTCACCAGCCGCTCCCATTTCCCCTTAGGCGCAAACGTCTTCGCCACCCTCAATGGAGAAGGTCTCGGGCCCGTCTCGTACAACAATTGCTGTCCTGTCGACGTCTGGGTCAATTTCCGGATGACCGGGTCCAATAACGCCTCGACTTTCACCCGACCCGCCCTCGAGGACAAGGCCAAAATGATCGAGGCGATAAACATCGTCAAACCTGCTACCAAACCCAACAGAATCAACGGCAAAAACACCGGCAACCCAATAGTGAGCGCCACCCCCATGAACGGAGACGCCGCCAGCAGCAGCACCGCGAAGGGCACCAACAATGGCAATGTCCACTTATTGGCGACATACGGCTGAGCCGCATGGCCCGCAGCCACCGCTCCATCCAAAGTTCGGTCGACGGTCGAATAGTACTTACTCACCACATCACTCAAAAATCGGAACTCCTTCCTGAGAGGCCCCAGCAGCTCCAGCGACAGGCGAAGCTGAACAGCCGCTCCTCCCGCCCCTTCTGCTCCCGCCAGATTGAAAAATGCCTCGAACTTCCTCCCAATCATCAATTTCTTCACCGGCAGCTGGGAGGTGCCAATAACCGCTTTGGTGTCTTTATTGATCAAAGTAAATTTCAGGCTTTCCTTGTAGAGACCCGCGAGTTTTTTCTGGGTGAACACAACGGCTTCCGGACGGATGCCCGCGGTGCTGGTGCTACTTTTGTTGACATTTGCACGCAGTTTGAGGTCACCTAGCTGGAGCTCGACGTACAGGGAGGGAGGAGGGGAGGGGTAGGTGCTGGGGAGATTTTTGACCTCGATCACTTCCACTTGGAGGGAGGAGAGGGTATTTTGCTCGCGCCAATTAGGGTTGTTCTTGCAGTTGCTCACAGCAGCTGTAGTGTATGTTGTGGCGGCCAAAGGCGCTGAGGAGGAAGGAGGCACGGTCATGGTGTTCGTGGAGCTGGTGGGGGTAGAGATGGTGGTAGCCTCCATGGTGGTGCTCGCGTCGTCGAAGCCGGAAACGCTTCGAAGGGGGGAGCCTTGGGTGCTGAGGCTGTTGTTGCTGCCCTTGCGCAAGATTTTGCCTGGGGACAGGTTGCTGAGGCTACGCTTGATTGAGGATGTCGACGGAAACATGCACCTGTTATTTTCTTTGGCGGGGGGGAAGGACGGGGACGGAGTGGCTGGGTGGGGTTGGGTTATGCACCAGGGGAAAATTCAGGGGAAAACACGCAGGCCTCCGATGCGTCGAGCAAACGATGCATGCGACAGCCATGCACATGGCCGCGCGCGTGAGAAACAAGCAAGATTGGAGCGTGACAACTCATGGTCTCTGCGATATGACAATAAGAACGACCCCATGCACCAGTCAGAGTCGTCGCGCCCGCCCATTCTCGCCACGAAATAGCCACCAAGGAGTGTTGTTACGGGCTGTGGGTGCGTGGCTTGTGGGTGTACAGTGTGGTGGACACACACCGCGGCAGTGTCGAACACGAACAAAAAACTGGAAAAAAGATGGCGAGGTTTTGGCTGCCTGAAGATGGGGAAATAAAAAGGATGATGCCGTCCGCACGAGATCATGACGTACTCCGGGCCTGCCGTCGAGTGCATGTGGTTGGAGGGTGTGCAGTGGATGGAAAAGTGGAGTGGGTCATGTCGTGGTGGATTGTGCGTTTGCACGCCGCGGCGGCCGGAATGATGATGCGAGGCTTCAAACAGCGATGCGTCATCATAAGACGCCAATTTCACACACACCTGAAGCCACATTACACACAAAGACACGCAGCCACCACAGCGGCACGTATAACGCTTTCCCCACTCTGTACTGAGGCACGCCATTCTCATCTCCGCTGTGTTTTTCAAGCGAAACGCGATCGTCTGACGCTCACCCCTCCCCTTGCTACCAGGGCCTTTCCTTCCTACAGAACAGCACCATGTCTGCTACCAGGCGGAGTTCCCGGCTCGCAGACCGTCTCACAGTCGCGGTGCCACAATCCGCGACAGCCACCAAGGAAGAGGGCGAGGAGGAAATGGAGGTGGGCCTCCAGGGAAAAAAAGCGGAAAAGTCTAGCATAATCATGTGCAAGAGCCACAGCAGCAAAGCTGGGACAAGTGCTGCAGTCGAGGACAATTATCATTCCCAAAATGCCGCAAATAATGATATTGAAGATAATGGGGAGGAGGAGGAGGAGGAGAACAATGACGATGGTGAATATGAGGAAGAGGAGGAGGAGATGGAGGAGGAAGAAGAGGAGGAGGAGGAAATGGAGGAGGAAGAGGAGGAGGAAGAAGATGATGATGATGAAGATGACGACGACGACATGGACTACGAGCGAGGCGAGGGCATGGAAGATGAGGGGGAAGTGGAGGATTTCGGGTCCTTCCAAATGGATGACGAGGAAGAGGAGAGAGGAGGCAGCAGTACTGCGACTCTTGCAAGCATCCCCGCGGCCGGCATGACAGGAGCAGCTGCTACGAGCAAGAGGTCTGCTGCCACGACCACCATATACACTACCTCGATCATAATTGGTGAAGCTGCTCCCTCTGCTCCCGCCATCACTGATGCCGCTTCACAAAAAAAGGGCATGCAAGTTAACCAGACCCGCCGGGCGAATGCGCTCGTATCCCTTGTGGCGGCTGCAGAGGAGACACGAGACGAGAGAGTAGGAGGGACAGGAGGAAGAGAAGCTGGAAGCGGAAGGGGGGCCAGAAGTGGAAGAGAAGGAAGAGGAAGAGGGGGAGGGGGAGGAGGAGGAGGAGGAGGAGGAAGAGGAGACGCAGCCAGCTGCAGTTTAGCCTATGCAAAGATGACGAGGGAGT
>Ga0160419_100146_pt1 | contig 49293 bp, 42 predicted proteins | sample CelAP2metagpilot_2_FD_108196 | JGI IMG/M metagenome (GOLD analysis project Ga0160419, IMG submission 108196) | Phycosphere-associated microbial communities from Cellana algal ponds in Kailua-Kona, Hawaii, USA - Cellana AP2-4-25 metagenome pilot ...
AACAAGAATGGGGGGAAGACGGGTGGGGGGGGGGAGGGGCGGGGGGGGGGGGGGGCGGTGCGGGGGGGGGGAGGGGGGGGAGGGGGAGGAGGAGGAGGAGGAGGAGGAGCAGGTGCAGGAGGAGCAGGAGGAGCAGGAGAAACAGGCATGCGGACATTCCAACCTTGGTCGGTTGCAACTTCGACAGCCTCCTTTGTGACCAGTACTCAAGATGAACTATTTTTCTCTACAAAGATGGGAAGTATGTGCTCTATCGACGAGAATAGCACTGCTGATGATGATGCTTGTACTGCTCCAACCACTACGTCTTCGAGTGATTCGCAATTGTTCGCGCAATGGCTAGTGGCTAAGTACGGACTCTACCTCTGCACTCTTGTCTACATCATCCTGGCACTACAACGTCCCACTGTCTTGGGCTTCGTGTTCATGGCTATCGTCATGGTAGGGGCAGTGCTACCCGACTTCGTCTTTCGAGCCTGTGCGCCTGCCCTCTTGGTCTACACAAGTGGGTACGCCGCAGCTGTCTACTGGTTTGGGTCTGTGGCGGTTCGCAACAATTATTTTGGGGCAGATGCCGATAAGCTTTTGAAGCCGATTGGCCTTGTGATCGTGGATCCTTTTTTGGATGGGTGGCTCGTTGCGGGGATTCCTTTGTGCATGGTGACTTTGCTGGGGCTCACGTGGCGTTACCGTGAGAACAAGACAACCGTGACATCAGCAGCGGCGACATCGGCGCCGTCAGCACGGTCGCCGGCAGCGGTCCCCCCGGAGGAGAACCCTCCCTTACGTGAGTGGGTCTTATACTTGGAGAATTACCTTGTCGCGCATAATGTGGGCCTCTATATCTGCCTGAACCTATGCTTTGCCGTTGGGGTCTCTCACATTGAAATCTGGCATTTCCCCTTTATTTTTGCTGCGGCCATCATAGTGGTCTTTCCCATCACGGCACCGTACTTATGGATTCTAGTCGTAGGCTACGCGCAGAGCTTTATCCTCTACCAGTACTGGCGACACTTTCACTCACGAACAGATTTTGGAATCAGCGACATGGTCTTGCCCGTAATATTCTTTGTCTTTGCCTGCCGGCAGTTCCTGGTCTACACACAGAAATTTCGAATGTCATGGGGCAACGGTATAAATACAGCTGCAAGCAGCCCGCGAGGCCCTCGGCCGACCTCGCGACAGATTCGAGCCGTGATGAGCGTAAATGGGGCATTGTACGTGACCAAAATTGTGTTGCGCCTGGTTCTTTTGGGTGTTATTTGGCATTTAGCCTTTCACTCGCCGTTGACGGTATTCTCGATCGGATACATGATCTTGTTGGCTGTTATGCCTCTTGCATTCGTCGTCTCCGATTCGTACCGCATCATATCGCGCCACGTGTTCCCACGCCTCTTCCGAGCCATGGCTGTGTATGCCGGCATCGTGCTCTGCTTAGTCCACATATTTTGTGCGGATGGGCTAACGGGCATCTCGTTGGACGATTTCATAGGCGGACGCCTGCGCGATGGTAATGCACCGGAGGAAAAGAGTAGAGCCAAATCATTCATGGCCTTAAACTGGGTTGTGCAATTTTTGGCCGTCACTCAGACGGAAATTCTTCGGCGCCAGGGTGTGAATTTGCGACAACAACTCAGCAGGTCCCCACTACTTGTGCATGCGCTTAAACAGGTGCTACCTTTCGCACTGGCGATCGTCACTTTTTCGTTTACGTGGGAGTACATAAGCTTGTTTGGTTTGTTGGTCCTGTACTTAGGTATATTGAGCGCGGTCGCGGGCCGTAAGGTGACGATCATGTGGCGACTCACCGTGGTCGTCTCGCTCCTGGTGGCGCTAGCCATTGCAATCTTTGACTTTAGATACTTCGAGTCTTATTCCTTCATACCAGCGCTTTACTGGGTTGGATTTCGCCGTGGTGAGTATGTACCCAACCCAGATGTGTCCCGCAAGTCCGCCGTCCCCAAAGCGGCCAAGGGGTGGGTCCTGAGCCCAAGCGCTGAAGCCTACATAGTTATATCGTTCTTGGCAGCATTGCAATTTTTCTATACGATGCCAGGTCCCGAGGACGCTGATGACGAGTCTCCGGCCCGTTTAGGGTGCAAGCAACAGATGACAGGCGACACAGCTTCGGCACGAGCGGCCCCAGCCGGTGCAGGTGATCTGACCCCCACAAGCAAAGACGTGACTCCCAAAGGAAATGACGCTGACAGTGATGAGGCGGTCATTGACAACTTGCCTGTACTCGCGCTTGGCGTGACTTCCATCATCAAATTGCTCCGTGGTGCTGTTTCTGCTCCACCAGTGGCGGTTCCGGCATTGACTTCATTTTCAGGGACGAAATCCGCAGACGTCGGCGCTACTAGATCCTCAGCACCATCGCCATCGGCCGGAACGAAACAAAAAGCAGCAACGAGTTGCCGAGCCTGCCCCCTGCCACATTCTGTGCACCAGGTGCTAGGACGTTTGCTGATCAATCTATACCGATCGCTGGTCGCACTCTTTCTCATGATTATGTCAACCTGCATAGAATTTTCGTTTGAGTTTTGCGTCATTTGGGCCGTTATTGCGGCCTTATTCCACGCAGATTTGGTTTCATTGCTCTACCTCGGCTTCTTCGTGGTGTTGGTGAGCCTGCCACGGTCTGTGCTCCGATACTGGTGGAGGGTGGTCGTCCATGCTTTAGTATTCTTGGTCCTCGCCGAGTATATGTTCATTCTTCGCCTGCCGCCTGATCTTGTCTCGGTACCGCGCACCGGCTCTGCAGCCGGCGAATTTTTGGGTACCCGGCAATGCTCCATCTTTGCGCAGTACATGAACACTATGGGGGAGGTTACTCCCTACTCCTACGGGCAATGGTTTGGGCTCTGTATCACCGATGACCTGCTGGTTGTCATAGATTTTGTGATGCTTATGCTGGCGATCGTCCAGAACAAGCGGTTTAAGGCGGATGCTTGGAAGACGCTACGCATCGACAAGCCTTTGTTTGCGATCCTGATTTTGGCCAAACCCAATTCAGAGAGGCCCCCTGACGCGGACGCCACTACCAACGGCCTTTCTGTCGGGCGGATTCTCGTCTTGCAATATACGGGCTATGTGATCATGTTGACAGTGGTGATTATGAGCACGCTGACTTTCAACATCACGAGCTTGGGCTATCTCCTACTTGTCGCACTCATGGTGCAAACCCATGCGCAGGAAGGGTTGCTGACGGTACGACGATACATGTGGACTCTCCTGGCTGCCTATGCGTGGCTCTGCTTGACGCTGCGCATTATGTATCAAATTCCGGGTTGGCCAACGAGCTGGAGCACAGGTTCGGGGCCGGTGCTTTTGGGCTTGCGCAAAGTCTACAGTTCGGCACACAGCAACGCCGAGTATCCGCCCGAAATGATCTTTGACACTGTAATCCTGATTTTGATTGTAATTCAGCGCCGCATCTTTTTATCCCCCGACTTTCAAAAGGTCTTGGACGAGCTGTGGTACGCGGAGCAGTATGACCATGTCGCCCACGGATGCCACGTTGTGAATCAGTTAGAAAAAATCCGGGAGGATGCCATGGTCCGCATCCGAACCCAAATTAAGACTATGTACGAGCAGCTTGACACGGTTGCACGGACACGCATGGCGCAAGCTGGCAATAAATTTTGGGAGGACTACTTATTCAAGAACCGCAATGCCGCGACCTTTTCTTCCGGCCAGTATATCGGCGGCAGCACTGACGGCTCTGTGGACGCTGACCCGGACAAAGATGACGACAGCAACGAAGGCGACCAGGCCAGCCAGCCGTTGTTGTTGCGGAAGCACAAGGCTGAAATCCGCGAAGATGCCTCCACATTAGTCTCACTCTGTCGGGAGCTTTCGGTGGCCACAAGTGAGCAAGACTCGCTTCTATCTGGGGCACAAGAGCTCGAAAGGGCGGGGTCGGACAGACCGACCACAGCGTCTTCATCTGTATCATCACGCACATCGCACACACGGCGTTCAGCATCGTCTCCATCATTGCCCATCGCTGGAACGAGGCGACGACCGGGTACCATCGGGACCATCGGTATGAGTTTGGCAGAAAATAGCATGGGGCAGCCATTGATGAGTGGCGAGGGCAGAACAGGGGATAGAACTACCAGAACGGGAACCCATATGGACCCCAGCTTGTCACTCATCACGCCTATAGCTTACGCATCCTCGTCGGGCAGGATAATGAGCCACAAGGGTGAGGACCACGAAAACGGCTCCGAAGGCTGCGATCAGCATGCATATAGCAGTGGTCCGGAACCGACGACTATAATCTCGACGTTGCTTGAGGCTGTGAATCAGACTGATTTCATGAGCATGAGGGACCCGTTGCAGATAACAAAGGAGGACTTGGAGGATGCAGTGGCAGCCAATGTAGCGATGGCTCGGGCACGAACACCAACGATGCTATTGGATGCGCCAACTGCGGAGCAGCGCATGTCACCCGTGTCTGGGATGGGCCAGTGTCGAATGACCACCTTTTTAATGCCCGATTTGGTGGACATGGGCGAAGAGCAAGACACGGACATCACTACGAGCCAATCCCAGCGCGCGACCCAGCAGTCGTATACTTCACCTCTGGCCAGAGGCTCGAGCGCAATGTCCATCTCATCGTTGGCATCGTCGCCGCTACCACAATCTGCCCCACTGTCCCCGTCTCCGCTGTCCTCGTCCACGCAAGCGAGCAGCGACGGCATCAGCATCCCCTCCCGTTGGGGTTCTGAGAACGTAGCTCTGGGTAGCCGGTTGGAGCGGCTAGTGATGCGCTCATTCGAGGAGCTTAAGCAAAAGGAGAGTGAGCGCGACATCCATAAGGCAAATGAGGGGGACTATTCGGCTGTGGACATGTGCGAGCGCTTGCAGAAGCTGGGGCTCAAATTATTGCAAAACATGGTGCGGTTATTCAATTCGCGCAGTACTTCCTTGGTATATTTTGTTCTGGTAATGGCACATATGTATGAGCCCTCTCTCCTCAGTCTGATTTATCCAGTCTCAGTCTTTGGGTACGCTCTTCTGCAGAACCCTCGATCCTTGCCCCGCATCAGCGGCAGCCTCATCCATCCCATGATCCAAAACCCTCCTCGACACTTTTGGCATTTTCTGCTTGCGTACTCCTTTGCCATGCTGGTAATGAAGTTTGTATACCAATTTCCATTCTTCTGCATGTGCGGCAACAATTACTCTCACGGCAGTCAGTGCCCTTCTGCGCTGGTGGCGTTTCAGGATGTGTGTGAAGCCCGGTCATACCCGCATCTGGACTACTTCGTGGACCAGCCCATCGTCCGCGATTATTTCCTCGGCATCTTCAAGGTCTACAAAGCACTACGCTGGAATTGGTTGTCGGTGCGCTACGAGCCTGTAAACCACTTTGTGCCCGCGGAGCCTCCCGGAATGACCTCTGGCGCCATGCTTGACTCAGGGTTGTGGGGCTCGTTTCTCATTTCTTTTCTGGGGGACTTCTTGGTATTGTTAGCCGTGCTTTGGCACACTCACGTGTTAAAGATTCGTGGTGTATGGTTATCGCGCGACCCCGAGTTCATCAGTCGCGATGGAAAGGGGGAGGTGATGTCGTCTTCGCCGTTGAAGCGCGATGAGAATGGGGCGAGAAGGGATAGAGGGAATGAGGACGCCGACCAAGAGGTTAGCACGTTGAAGAGAGAGGGACAAGCGGCAACCGATGATGTAGGGTCCTCAGCAGTAGAAATGAAAACACCTGCTTCGCCCGCCACGCCGCTCACGCGCCAGCCTTCTGTGGCTTTCCGTACGTGCTGGCCTTTTTCGCACTTACGGACAAAGCCAGGCTGTGACTTATACGTGAGCCTCTTCTTCATCCAATGCACCCTCTTCCTCTTTGTTCTTCTGGCCTACCAACACGCAGATCAGCTCTTTCAGTCCGTGCGCGAGAATCAGCTAAGTGGCGGCTTTATCGTGGTGCTCCTCCTGCACTTCGTCCTCATCGTCGCTGATCGCTGCCTCTACCTTCACCGGTCCATCAAGGGTAAATTTATCCTTCAAATGATCTTAATCTTCAGCACCTATGCAGTCCTACACTCCAATTTTACATTCCGCATTGGAATCAATCAACACGGGCCCGTTTTTGTCTGGTATCTAATCATGTGCCTTTATCTCTTCGTCTCTGCCTTGCAGATCTCCTATGGCTACCCTCCCTTCATTCAAACCAACTGGATGACCAAACGCGCGCATCACTTCTGGGGAAACATATTCCGGCTCTATCGTGCCCTACCCTTTCTCTATGAGCTACGTATGCTGTTGGACTGGACCTGCACACCTACCACCCTCTACCTTTGGGAATGGATTAAGTTAGAGGACATCTACGCAGGTATATTTATAACTGAGTGCAATCTTGACTTCATGCGCTTCGAGAACCGAAAAAAGGGAGATAAACAACCGGCACGTCGCAAGTGGCTCTGTGGTTTCCTCTTTTTCGCCCTGCTCAACCTCCTTATTTGGTTGCCCCTCTTCGTCTTCAGCACCGGGTCCTTATCCGAATTCGGAAACCACGTCAAAATGGCCTCTCTCTCCGTGCAGCTCAACGGCTTCCCCATGCTCTATGAGGCAGCTAGCGCCGACTACATCTCTCCCCTCCTCCCTCCCGAGACCTGGTCCTCCCTTGCACAAGTCAACCCTGCCTTGGCTTTGCTCCCTGCCACCTCTACCAACGACTACATGCATGAATTGCAATTTGTCCGCCTCCCCCGTTCATCCCAAGAGCTCTGGAAAATCAGCCCTCCTGCCGAAGCGGACCTCCTGATAGTGCTAGAAGGAAGAGCTGACATGCCTACTGACTCAGTTTCAGCAACGAACAACCAAGTAGAAATGACCTTACAATTTGCCTTTGGCACGCAAGACGGCTCAGTCAACCAAGGCGGACTCGTCCATCCCCTTGCCCAGGAGGAGAAACAGCAACTCACCGAAATCATCCGCGGCACTCGCACCTCCCTCCGCCTCCAAGCCATTCTTCCATCCGTTATCCGCATTTTGGCCACCAAGGAGGTTACCCCCCTGATAAGTACGGGTGATATCCTGGCTGATTGCATGCTGGCATTCACCAGGCTGGGCGATGACTCAACTGCTGGGACCGAGGCAGACCCTACTTCTGTACTTGACGGTAGGAATATTACAACTGCGGTGACGGGGTGGTGGGACTTTACCTGCGGAAATGCAGCGGCTGGTGGGTGTGCAAGTCCGTTGGATCCCAGGGGACAGGATGCGGCAACAGTTCCATTGAACCCGGAAACGGGCGAGCCTGAACCGGGATGTAATCCGTCTGTGTATACAATCAGTAGTGAGAAGACTATTGGATCATATTTTGCAATCACTTATGGGATTATTGGGCTGTACTTCACGGTTGTCTTTACCATAGGCCGGTTTGTGCACATGAGTGTGATGTAAGTTTTAATTTGAGTGGGGTAGATGAATGGGATAGGGAAGCCTTTCAGTTTGTCTTTTGTATTCGTACCTGTACATGTACCTTTTTCTAAATGACCGCTCTTTCTTCTTTGTCTTCGATAAATTTATCATAAAATTATTCCCCCTTTCTTCTCTTCTCAATCTTACCATTAATAAAGGAACAAGAAATACGCCATCCTCTACGATGACCTGCCTCGGGTGGAGGTACTTAAGGAGCTATGCGAGACCATTTACCTCGCCCGTATGTACAAAAATCTGGCCCTTGAAGAAGAGCTATATCGAGAATTGATAGATATATACAGAAGACCTGAAAGTGGTATATTCCAACGGACGGGTCCATATCGACATTGGCTGCGAGAAGCAGACGAGGATAAGAGTGACTATGATCGGATTGTCCAGGAGGGACTCGAGAAGTACCGATAAAAGGAGGACAAGGGAGAATGACAAACGGTGTATCTTTCGCACTCATGTGAAATATGTTATGTGGATTTAAGGGAAGGAACCTGAGGAGAGGGTTAAGGGTCATGGATGTGTAGAGCCTGGTCACAGGAAATATTCAAGTTAAATGATGAGCAACATGACTTTCTCTTCCTATGGATGCATATATTTATTGAGAGTGAAGAAAATCAGACGATAAGTCAATTGATCAAAAGTAAAAAAGCAGGAAGAACATTTGCTTTGGCAAGTGCAGGCGAATGGGGAAAGACCCCTCACTTTAACTGCCGATATAATTCTTCCGTGAGCACATTCCTGAGCTCCTTTTGACGTGTTAAAGAGGTTTGATCACCCTTTCTACCACTTTCGGGGCGTTTCTTAGTTGTGAATTGTTTTGGCTTCAGAGTACTCGGGGTGAGGAGGTTAGAACGATGAGGCGGGTAATACAAACGTCAAACGTCGAAAAGCCCTCCAAAACAAAACTCTCTTCCCTCTGCGAAAGCGACAAGACTTCCACAGATTCACAACCGTACCGGTCAATCACCTTCCTACCTACGCGGACGCTCGGTACATAAAGGGATTCAGGGTACTGAGGAGGTCTTGTCGCTGAAGGCGATCAGGCCGGTGTAGGGAGGGTTGGTCCTCCCGTGCTAAAAAAATCGAAAGGCGTCACTGCCAGCCAGACAGCATCACGCAAACACACCACAACCCACAACCTACAAGTCCTAGCACACCTACACCATCACATTTCACAGACACGCAGGCACGCAAAACATGCGCAGCATCTCTTTAGCCCTTGTCTTGCTCGGAAGTGCTACCTTATCCCAGCTTGGGAGTGCTGCCTTACCCCAAGCACCCCTTCGTCGGGGCAACCAAGACGTCGAGCAAGCCCTGCGCACTCGGGGTGGGGGCTGGAGAAGCAAACAGCCGCCCCCCCCCTCCCCTCATGAAATTGTAGAGCCCCCTGCCCCAGTCTCTTCACCCCTCCCCGCGCCCGCCTTGCCACACGCGAACCTAAAAGCAGTTGCAATCCTTAGCGCCGCCGTGGGATCCTGGGCAGTGCTGCGAGCACCGGAAGTACGCACATGGTTCCAAGACGTGAGCCCGTTGCACTCGAAATACTTTCCCTTGTCCCGGCATCAAGTCCTCATCTTCCTTGCCTGGCTAACCAACAAGATCGCCGTCCGTGTCCCCGGTCGATCTGATGGCAAGAGCTGGAAAGACGCCATGGCTTCGCCTGTGCGTTTCTTTACTCCTTCTGGCTATGCATTTGCGATTTGGGCCCCCATCTTCCTTGGGGAGCTCATGTTGACTTTTTACCAACTCGGGTCAAGCCGTCTCGCCCCTGCCCTCCACCCGTACCTCGCCAGGATTGCCCCTCCATTGGCGCAGGCCTTTGCGGCACAGAGCCTGTGGTGTTTGGCGTTTCGACCATGGGTTGGGCGGATGCAATTTGTGCCAACAGCATTGCTGGCAATGACAGCAGTGGGCTTGTCACGCGTGCATACCATCTTGAGGGAAGGGGTCGCGGCGGGTGCGATGCGGCCGTGGGATTATGTAATTGTGCATTTGCCTTTGTCGCTTCACTTTGGCTGGATCACCTGCGCAACGCTCGTTAATTTGAATGGGTGGTTTGCGGTTGCCCCCTCTCTGAGGACAGGAGACAAGCTGGGACTTGCCCTCGCCTCGGTCAATGTCGCCGTAACATTGGGTGGACAAATCACTCTCGCGTCGGGCGATCCCGTTATTGCGCTGGTGGTGGCCTGGGCCCTCTACGCAGTGGCAGATGACTTGCTACCATCCAAGTCGATCTTGAGAAAGAATGGTCTGGTGGGCGATGATGCGCTGGATTGCCTGGAGATCTCGGCGCGAGTCTCGGCGTTTCTGCAGGCAGGGTTGGCTGGTGCAGTGATGTTGTGGAAGCTGCTACTTAGGGCTGGCGTGGTGGCTCCTGGAGATGCGGTTAGATTGATGACTGCGGCATATGAACCGGTAAAATCTCTTTTCACATGACGGAGGGAGGGATGGAAGGAGGGAGTGGGAGAAGAAGGGAGGGGTAGATGATGGCAGTTGTGGGGATGGGAGAGAATATATCAAAAGAGACAAAAGATGAATTCAAAGGAAGAAGAAATGTGAATTGGAACGTGCGTGCATTTTTGACACGCAATGAATCGCTTCTTAGGTATCGCGTTGCAATAAGTCCTTTGGAAGAGGCAAGCGAGGAAGTCGAAACAAACGCAAGTCCCCACTGTATTTGCGAACTCTATCTAATAAAAAATAATGAGGGTAAATGTGGCACTCAGATAATTAATTCAACACATGTCGCATTCTGTTTTTATATTCAATGAGAAAATGATTGATAAGGTGGTTCGGATGCCCATCATTACAATCTCATTTCTTTCATTCGCCATCTCTTGGCGGGTCGATGGGGACCGGACAGGCATATCGCATCATATTTCCTTACAAAAAATAGAGGGAAGAGTATGCTTCTTTCTAGATTTCTGTATCTTCATGTCTCGCTTTATTCCTCTTTGACGACCCCTTTCTCTTTCTCGCTTTCTCTTTCTCATCTTCTTGTCTTTTTCCTGAGGGCAAGATTTTGGGTACACATATATTATTTTTCAAAAGTATAAGGATTTGCTTGACGGTTTTAGGGCTCATTCAAAAACATAAGGCATTCTACAATTCTCTCTCTCTCTCTCTCTCTCTCTCTCTCTCTCTCTGTTTCTCTCTGCCTTCTTTCCCTCCCCTTCCCCCCTTATGCGCGCCATCTTCCTGCAGATGGGATATTCTGTACGCACAATAAGGTATAGAAGGACCTCCTTCTTCTCCGCACCATACACAGGCACTCAAGATCAGGATTTGTTTTCCTTATATTCTATTGCATCGCTACCGCAAGATGCTTTATTGTGATCATTCTGCTAGCTCGAATTCGGTTTTTTCTTCCCTACTACTCATGCAATCTGGTAGAAAACTATTGTCGCAGTTGCGGTTACTGAACCTTTTAGGCGGGTAAGCATCGCCTTAAGTGGCGATTACCCTAATTCATATATATGCCGTCTCTAACTGGTGGAAACGGAGTGAGACATTAGAGGGCACATGCTGTCTTTTAATTCGTGAGGATATTCGTTTGTTATTTACCCGTGATCAACTCAGTCATTTAATCTGGTAGGTGGAGTGAGACGAGGATTTCTTCAAGCATCCCGGCTTGATTAAAATCCTATCTTGCTCATTCATGGACACACACAACGCCACCAGCACATATATACATACATAGAAGGAAACCTCCCCAAGCGTCCACCCAAGGTATTAGGGCAGGAGGGAAGGAGGTGGTGTGGAGGGGGAGACTTTGGTTGCCTGGGCTCGAATGTGCACAGAACACGTACACCTTTTAAAAAGGCAGCGGCATGCACTTCCTCCACTCATGCCGTCATTTCTCGCCCCAGCTCCAGCTCCAGCTCCTGCTCCTGCTCCTGCTTTCTCTCTCGTTCCTGTTCCTCCACCGCGCATCCCCCCCCATCCTTCATCATCAACGCCGCGTACACGTTCCGATGTGCCCGACAAAAGAACAGATCCGACAACCCCTGCTTCCCCTGATGCAAGCGTCTACACCCCTTTACTTGACACTTTCCTCCCCCACAAGACTCACACAAGTATCCAGGAGTTCTATACCGATTCCTACACCCAGGTGTCCGACACAGACGGTTTGGCCGCTTATCAAACCAGCTCCCGAGTAGTATCTTGGGGGTGGGAACGATGACAAAACTGGCTGGGTCCATCGAATATTTCCGACGACCATGACGATTGATCGTCTTGAGGGGGGGCCAGTACCCTCCCCCTATCCCTCCGCTGCTTGCGGTGGTGGTGGGATGGAAAGGGAGAATGAAGGTGGCAGTGGAAGAGCTGCTGCTGTCGCCGGTGATGCTACTCCTGGTGCTGCTATACCCCTCTACATGGACCGACCTCCTCCGGCTCCTGCTGCCCGAGTCTGCGGCAAGAGCAGCAGCGGCTACAATGGCAGCATTGCGCCTGATCCTCGAGGTGGCGGGCAGAGAATGATGATGCGGCAACTCCTCATCATCCTCTTCAGAAGTGGTCAAAGAGGGAGAAGAAATCCCACCACTCGAGCCTATGTAGGCTTCCGCTCCCGCGCTCGACGCAAAATGAGTTTCATAATTTTCCGTCGTAAGCAAGCGCAGCTCCTCCTCACTACCGTTGATGCTGCTGCTACCGCTGCAGGTGCTGCAGGTGCTACTGCAGCTGCCGATGGCAACCTCTTCCTCCCCCTTATCGTCGTACAACACGGAGGCTCGATTGGTGATACAGCCTGCCGCATTGATGTTGCAAGAGCTGTTAATGTGCGGGTGTAAGCTATCTGTGGTATTGCCGTGGCGATAGAGGCAACACGGGGAGGTGATAGGGGCGGGGTTCGCATCAGCTTTCAAGGTGCAGGATCGCTCGTGCAGATGGTGCTGGTGGTGTTGGCAGTGAGGCTTAAGGGGATGAGGATGAGATGAGAAGGAAGGCAAGATTGTCTTCTCAATGCTATTGGCAATGGAGGTGCTTGCATCGCGCTGATAATATGGTTGCTGGTGATGCTGCTGGTGGTGCTGGTGGTGCTGGTGGTGGTAGGAGTCGAGGCCTTGCCTTTCGCTGTTTGTTTCCACAGAGGAAACTTGGTTCGTATGTGCCATGTAATGGGAAGCGTCAGACAAATAATGCTTTTGCTGCTGCCGCTCTTGTTGACCATGGTGGGGTCGCGGGGAAAATGAATAGCTATCGGCACGATGCTGGGTCTGCTTGTACTTGTGCTGGTGCTCGGGGTGATACGAATATGGGGAGGGTTGTCGTTCGCCTTCTGCTCTATCCAGGGGAAAGGCATACAGACTGTGCCCTGAGCCGCAAGTTGCGTGTGTAGCAAGCATGTTCACATCCACGCCCTCCAGATGGCCCACGGCGTCCGCCAGGAAGTTGAGCTGTGGTTCATGTAGGTGTAAGATGTTAGTGACTGCTGGATCGACAGTAGAGATCAGAATGTACCGAATACACCCATACATGCACCCAGTAACATAATTTACCTCCATCATCGTCGATTCGATAGGATCTCCAATAACCGCGGTTGGACTCATGCACGTGCTGGCAAATTCGTCGGCCCCGATACCACCTGCATCATCCCCTCTGCCTCTGGTACAGGCGACCCCTCCTCGGACCCGAAGGCGGGAGAAAGGGGAGTCTGAAATATGCAGCAAGAAGTCGCATGAATCGTCAGGCATCGCCACCCCTTTGGCTTGTTCTGATACATCTTGCTGCTGCTGGTGCTGGTGCTGCTGGGGTGGCCCATAACTGACTGGGGGCTGCTGTTCTGCTTGGTGAGGGGACTGGCAGTGTCCCGCAGCCTTTACAGGGTCCGGACTGGCCGGGATGTCAGTGGCATCGAGAGAGGCTTCCAAAAAGGCATTGTCATTCTCGTAAAGGGAAGAGGTGGCACCAGCAGCGGGGGAGGAGTGGTTGTCGGCACAAGAAGGGGTCGACAGAAGTCGAGAAGGTACCATCTGTTTGTATTTTCATATGTGGTTGTTTTCGCGGTCAACGGGGCATGCAAATTCATTGAACGTGAACGCGCGAGCCCTTCATCTAGTAGACTGCGGCCGGAGGATCGCTGGGCCAAGGGACCGGAGGGTCGCTGAGCCTCCGGACCACGGCGCAGAACGGACATGAATGCGGAGAGAGAAAGCCCATCACAAAGATGCTGTCCGACTAGAAGTTATGCTTAGGAAGCATAATATGTGAGCGGCCCCGCGACTTTGGGCGAGCGTGGGTTTAGAGCTTGGTATCGATCTGCGCTCTGCTGCTAGTGTACGTGGGATCCAAAGCAAATGCAAACTCTCAGGGTGTCTCGGTTGGACAAGCTCGGACCATGGTTGAAATAAAAAACCAGCGAGAAACGGGTAACAGCGATAAGCGATGGGCGTCTCACAACGGCGTCTTCTTCGCCAAGGAGTTCGTGCTGCAGGTTTATGGGTCGCTCAATAGAAACTGTGTCGTCTCTTTCCATGATCTTCGGTACAAGCATGACCACGACATTGCTTGTGGTGTGTCCGTTTCATGGCTATACTGCGTGCTGAGTCGTGCGGTCCTTTGATTTCTTGGCCCTGTCCTGCAGCAGGTTCTAAGGAAACGTTGCACAAGGAGGGGGAGATCATGGAAGAGGCCATTACCATATCTGCCAAATAGGTCACATGGATTCGTATAACGATTGCTCTTCCTCGCCATTCTTCTTGCTTTGCTTCCAACTCCTTTTCCAGTCTATGGCAGAGGCCAAGCTGCGTTGCCACAGAGGGCATGAAGATACGTAACTCCGTTGCTCCTTTTCCCCCTTCTTGCATTGCTTTCACCTCCTTCCCTGGACCGCGGATATCCCTCTTCAGAAGGCAACTGATTTAAGTTCCACTGGAGAAACCTGAGCACACAAAGTAATCAAACACAGCAAGTTCGCCAAAGGTCGCATCAGCATTCATTCTCTACTTCTTTCTTTTCTCATCTCCGTAGCTCGCTTCATTTCTCTTTGATTCTCATTTGGCCATTCATGGAAACATAAAGCCGCCCGTCTTGAGTCCTTGAGTACATCTATGTCTATGCCTCTATGTATGTATGTAAACACGCTTCCTGCCTCATTCAATCTAACTCTACCCTCCTTCCCGGGCACTCCAACTCTAATCCATCATCTCTCCCCCATCCTCTCCGACCTTCCTCTCCTCCTTCCTTTCCTCCTCCTCCCTTACACGAAAACTTTTCAACATGGCCACCGTCGCCGGTATAGGTTGCAAGCACACCATGGCATGCCCTTCTCTATGTCCTTGATACTCCTCCTTCGCCCATGCCCGGCCCTGAAACCGGTACCGGTGCGTCTCCACCGGCAGCTGGCGACAGGCCTGACACAAGTCATAATCCTGGCATATACAACATTTAAACCGTGGGCCCTTGAAATCTAAACAACCACACCGATCGCAACAAAACCCCAAATGCCTTCCCAAACTGTACTCCAGCGTTTCCCGTGCATTGGTATGGGCATGTTCGAAAAACGTGTTGCGGACACGGAAGCGTTGAGTCCCCAACTTTTCAAACAAGTCAGCCACTGTGTCAAGAAGAAGACGAGGGCGGAGACGGGAGCCTCGGGGACGAACACAGAGCGAGGCATCGGCCGAGAGGGACACAGGGAGGGAGGAAGGGCGGGGTTGCTGCAGCATAATGGAAAGCGGACAGCGTCTTTCCTCAACCTTGGCGGTTGGGCCCGTCCAATCAACGACTGAGGCTGCTTCCGTTAGCAAGGCATGCGCGAGATTCTGATATGCCCGTTGCACTTCCCCTTCCTGTCCCACCAGAAAGAAACACAGAATCTGTCCATTTTCGAGCCGAAGATCTTTGAGAGTTTTGGTCGGGTGATAGTCCAAGCACCGGAAATGCGATCCTCCTCTTTCGTATTCCTCATGCTTCTGACAATCCTGCCGGTCAAGTGCCGCCGTACTTCCACCCCCCACTCGCTCCACCCCACGCCCTCCGTTTCCCTCTCCATCACTCAATGCAGGAGACTGCCAGTTCGTCGGTGGTGTCTCGACGACAATCCGAAGCCCCTTCCCTCCTCCCTCCCTCCCTCCCTCCTCCTCAGGCAGTGCCTCTTTGGACATATAATCCAAGAGGAATTTAATGGGCGTAGTGATGGGAAGGAGGGCATGTGCCCAAAACTCGATGGAAGATTCACTGCTACTGCTGCTGCTGCTACCGTCAAGAGTGATGGTGGTGGTGGTGGTGCCGTGGGTGGTAGTAGTGGTGGTATTCGTGTCATGTCCAGAAGGGACTAGACACTTCAGGAAGAGGAGGATGGAGTAAGGAGGCTCCTGCTCCTGCTCCTGCTCCTCGACCTGCTGTAGAGCGACATCGACAGCACTGTCAGCACCCAAAGGAGGAGGAGGAGGAGAAGGAGAAGGAGGAGGGGCATGATCCTGGTCGTCGCCTAACAGATCGTCCTCGCCGTCCTCCACGTCGTCGTCCTCCTCGTCAACTTCATCCATCATCATCGGCAGCAGCGGCTGCTGCTCATGCTGCATCACCGGCTCCTCTTGCTGCTGCTGCTGTCCCCCTCCCTCATGCATACCCCCGACTGGTGCTGCCACCACTTCCGCTGCTTCTACTACTGGTGGTGGTGGTGGTGGAGCTGCTGCTGCCAATTCACGCCACTCCGTGTGCCCCGCGGGTTCCAAAGGGTCAGGCAACATCCTCAACCCCGGGGGAGTTACTTCAAGCGCCTCCTCCTTCCCCACCCTCACCAATCCCGCCCTTGCTTCCCCTCCTCCTGTCGCTGATTTCAGCCCACCATCCCCAGCAATCTCCACCCACACCCTCGCCTCGCCCACGCTATCCACATGTGCATCTAGAGCCATAGCGAGCGTCTGGTGCTCTTCCAATGTCTCAATCGAGGCCTCTGCCCAGTCCAAGTCCTCAGGCAGGGAGGGATGGTCGGAGGGAGGGAGGCTACGAACAAGCTCGCGGGGAGCAGCGGGCAAGTCCGCCCATGGTTGGGTGACAGTCCAGAGGCGGAGGGAGGAGGAAGAGGAAAAAGTCAAGGAGGGCGGGAGCAGGTCCCGGGCAAGGAGGCGGCGGAAGGCGGCGACGGTCATACATTGAAAGACCTCGTAGACCCGGAATGGTGGTGGGTGGGTGGGAGCGAGGGAGGAAGAGAGGGAGGGGTTGGAGCTGTCGGTGTCCTTAGTGGGAGGGGCGGCAGCAGTGGTGGGTGCGCACGTCCAGGACGCGGGGGACGAGGACGGGTTGGCAACTGCCGAAAGAAGAGGAGGAGGAGGGGGAAGAAGAGGAAGGGGGTTCAAATCCAACTCGTCCTCCTCCCCTTCCTCCTTCGCCTCTTCCCTCCCTTCCTCGTCTTCATCTTCTTCCTCCTTTTCCTCCCCCTCCTCTTCCATGCCCTCCTCCATCTCCATTATCACCCCTCCCAATCCTCCTTCTCCATCTCCTAACCCTTCTACGTCAACCGCCGCCGTAAACGCCACCTGCGGCTGCTCCGCGGGTATCAAAGGAGGAGGCGGGGGGGGAGGGCTTAAGCACGACCTAACCTTCCCCCCCCTTGCCGTGAGAGCCGCATTGCTGAACTCAGCCAGGCCAAACCCTCGATACCCCTTCATTGCGTCCGACGTGAACAGTTTCAACGACAAACACGCCAGACGCAAACGGGCCTGGACTTTGATGGATCCCTTCTCGGATAGATAGCCGTTGGCATGTTCTTGTAAGCGGCGGAGGGAGACGAGGCGATGCACCCCCCATTCACGGCAATTGGGTTTAAACCGATCGTGGAGCAGGTTCGATACCCACGGTAAGTTACGCCGAGCGCCCGTTTGGTTGACCACTGCCAAAGCGAAGGCCACGCAGCATTCCCATGTGTCGATAGGAGGCAGGCCATTTGCGCTGTGGATGTTGGGGAGGTAGTCGGCCATGGGATCCACGCACAGGCGTCCAGAGGGGGAGAGGCCGCGGACGTACTGGGTAGGGCAGCAGGTTAGATAGACCGAGACGCCGGGCTTGGCGAGGGGTACGTAGGGGTTGCCGTTGGGATCGACGATTAGTTGGAAGGTGTAATCGCCCAGGAGGAAGGTGGGGGAAAAGCGGCGGGCGGTGTTGGTCAGGCAGTCGGTGACTTCCCATTCGAAGAGGGTGGAACGATCCCGCCGGTTCTGATCGCGGAGCAGCGTTTTCCATTCTCCGTTGTAAAGTTGGAGGGCTCCAAGCTTTTCGGCGTGGGGGTATGTGACTTGCCCGGCAGCTTCCCATAGGGCAGGATGGTCGCAGCACTCGTAGAGCTCGCAGCAGACTTGCGCGGAAGTGCTGAGGTCGCGAGCCTCCAGGTAGGAGAGGACCGAGTGAATCACGCCTGTGGGGAGTCGAAGAGATGAACCAAGGGACGCATCGTTAGAGCCGCTGCGGCTTGAGGGGCGTACGGTTGTCCCGGGAGGCGGTGAACGAGCAGCGGCGGTAGTCTCGATCTGGGAAAAGGACGGGCCCAAAGGCGTGGCCATGGTGATGGCTCGGTTTTTTCCACTCCCGCTCCTCCTCGTCCTGACGCGTGCCGCGGCAAAGAGCGCCCTGGTGGAAAGCTTGATGTGGCAGTGATCAATGCGGATCGTTTGGGAGAGGAAGAGGGAATTTGAAGGCCGTCCCGCTCGAAAAATATTACCCTCCTCGGTCCTGGCTTTGGTTCGGGGAGAGGGGAAGGATTGGGGGAAGGAAAAAGTGAGCTCGTTCGTTCAACGAAGTTCTTTGTGCGGCGGCCAAAGACAGGGAGAGGGACGACGGGGGTAGGACGCTCGGATAGTTACTGAGTGAGGAGGGAGATTACGTGAAACGTGCCATCAGCTCCACATGTTTTTGCACAGCAAAAGGGCGAGAGGAAGTAGAGTTATGCAAGTGTAACACACGCCATACCATACACGTTGAACATGAACATCAGGTCTCTTATCTTCTTGCTCACTCACCACTCTGCTCCCCATACACTCTCTTCACCAACGAAACCTTGTGCAGGACACGGTGTTGTTGTCAAGGTCATAGCATATTAAAGAAGACCGACGGCACAACCGTCCGCTTAGGTGGTTTCTGCGTTGTTCCGTCCGCCCTCCGCACAAGGAGTCTGGAACATGAGCCCGCAAGGAGAGGACGGCGGCCCCGCCGACTCGACGACGACGAGGACGACGACGTCTGAGGCGATGGCCATGCCGGCAGGAGCAGCAGGGACAGCAGCCACATCTGCATCAGACAGTCCTAGCAGTCACCAAGATGAAGGGGGTGGTCCTACCCAAACGGTCCACCGCGGGCCACACCCGGACATTCACGACCAGGGGGACAAGACGAAAAAGAAGAAAAAGAAGAGGAAGGATAGAAAACTCCAGAATGAGAGCGAGGACCAGCAGCAACAAGACACCGACAGCCACGCATCAAGTCGCCCCACCACTCCGATCAACATGACCCCTCCCCGCTCATCCCACGCCCGCAGCCCTTTCGGCGCTGGCTCTCCATATGAACATACCCTCACACCTTCCAACATCGACATTACCGTCCTGGAAGGACTTGCCAGCGGCGTGGGCAGCAATAATGGCGGGCCTTCCCGTGACAACACCCCCAGCCGCAGCCCCTCCCGCCGCTCACGTCACGCTCGTCGGGCCAAAATCGCCGCTACTACCAAGAAACGTAAAATATTGGGTAGTTTCATCCTTGGTGCTATCTTCGGAATGAGCATTTTGGGGTGGGTACTTCGTCACAAGTACCCACAGTACGTCCCCTCCCTCTCCCCCAACCTGAACCTCAACATCTCCGCTGTCCTCCCCGCGGGGTTTGGCCTCGGCCTAAGTGCGGGGGAGTTAAACAGCACTATCCTCACCGATATATATGGATACATGTCCTGGGCTTCTACTCCGGAGACGTACCCGGGCCTACAAGCGGCAGAAAAGAATTATAGTGCCAAGTATTCAATTGTCTTAATCCCGGGGTTTGTGACGACGGGCTTGGAGGTCTGGCAGGGGGAGGAGTGCGCGAGCAGCTTGTTTCGGAGTCGCTTGTGGGGGGCAGTGAGCATGTTGCAGGTACGTACGTGCACGTGAGGAAAAACACGTGAGGATAGACTAGATACCTCCCTTCTTCCCTCTTTCTTTCCCCCCATCAATGATGGACCACTCCCTCCCTCCCTCCCTCCCTCCCTCCAGACCATGCTAATGAAGCCCGAGTGTTGGACGAAGCACATGGCGCTCGACATGGAGACAGGGCTGGACCCGCCCAACATACGGATAAGAGCGGCACAAGGACTGGAGGCCGCGGACTTCTTCATGCCAGGGTTTTGGGTTTGGGTGCGTGATTGAGGGAGGGAGGGAGGGAGGGAGGGAGGGAGGGAGGGAGGGAGGGTTCAGCAAGGAACACACACTTATTCGATTCACCCCCATTTTCGACTTCTTAGGCGCGTCTTATTCGAGATTTCGCTGCGATCGGGTACGATCATTCCAATCTCGCCCTTCAGTCTTACGACTGGCGGCTCTCCCTCCACGACCTCGAGCGACGCGACCACTATTTCACCCAGCTCATGTGGAAGATCGAGGGCTTGGTGAAGATCAATAAGGAGAAGGTGGTGCTCGTTGCGCATAGGTTAGGAAGGGAGGGATGAGGGAGGGGGGGAAGGAGGAAAGGAAGGAGGGGAGGGAGGGAGTGAAAATCTCCCTCCTCGGCTGGAGCTGTCGGAGCGGATCTCTCACTCATATACTACTGTCTCCCTCCCTCCCTCCCTCCCTCCCTCCGTTTACCTCTCAGCTACGGCTCTAACGTCATCGTCTATTTCTTTGCCTGGGTCGAATCCCCCAAGGGCGGGAACCGGGGAAAGAAGTGGTGTGAAACGCACATTAAGACGTTTGTCAACATTGCCGGGCCGTTACTCGGAGTGGTGAAGAGTGCCTCAGCGTATGTGAGTGGGGAGATGCATGATACAGGTAGGCGCGGGAGGGGTAAAGGGATGGAAGAAGGGACAGTAAAAACATGATTGATGCTTTGGATTTCAAATCAGAAGCGTCTCATTCGACTCACCTTCCCCTTCCCTCCCTCCCTCCCTCCCTCCCTCCTTCCCGCCCTTACTTCCCTTGTGCCACCCATAGCCGAGCTAGGACCTCTGGAAGGCATTTTGTTCGGCAAGAGCAACAACGCGTTCCATCGGACCAACCGTCGGCGTTTGTTTCGAAGCTGGGGGAGCCTGACTGCCATGCTACCCAAGGGAGGCAACCAATTATGGGGTAATTTGACACACGCTCCGGAGGATTTGGAATGGGACGTGGTGGTTTCAGGGGTGGGAGGGATGGAAGGAGGGATGGAGGAGACGTGTTTGCCGCATTTGGAGAAGGAGACGGGAACCTTCAGCTCGGAGGAGATGGAGGGGAAGAAGAGGGAGGGGACTCGGGACGGGGAACCTGCAGCAGCAGCAGCAGCAACAGAGGCTGCAACAGGGGCAGATGGGATCACAAGAGAAGAAGGAGCCAGAGGGGAAGGAGGAGAAGAGGCCTGTATCACGCATGGTGAAGCGCGTCGGCATCCTCTGCACCATGGACAGATATTGGAGTTCACCCCGCTCACCCCCCTTGTCGCTGATGCTGATGCTGCCCATGCTGCTGCTGCTCCTCCTGACAGGCCCCCTCCGCGGCTTTCTGATACTACGTCACGTCCTTCCAAAAGCACGAATGGGAGCGTGGAAGGAGACCACCAGACGGCTAAAAGCGCCGAGGAGGCAGCAGCCGCAACCCAGCCAGCAGCTCAGGTGGAAAAGGACGATGCGGCCTCTGCGGGTATCACTGCCTCTCTGCCTCCTTCGAACAGAACATGTAAGGAGGGGAAGGGGGGCGGGCCGGGCCAGGCAAGGGTGAATTGGACGATGGATGACGTTATTCGTTACTTGAGCACCGACCCAGAGGACCCTTATTTGAGGCGAAGAATGACAGAGGATTATTACTTCGGCCCGCCGGTGAGGGACTTTCGGAGGGAGAAGCACGTGAAGGATGATAGGAAGTACTGGACGAACCCCTTGACTGTGCAATTACCCATGGCACCCTCCATGCAGATTGTGTGTTTCTATGGTGTGGGCAAGGCGACGGAACGGGCGTATATTTACAAGGGAGATACGGAGGGACGGCCAGACGTGATGGACATAAGCGTGAGTGACGCTTTGAGAAATATCTCGGGGGGGGTCGTCAAGGCAGAAGGCGACGGGACCGTTACGCTGATGTCCCTAGGGTTTCATTGCGCACGGCTGTGGAGGGAGAGGGTGCACAATCCCGCTGGCATTGGCGTGACCACGAAAGAGCTGTGGCATACCACGGGTGGTTTGCTGTCGATGCGCGGGGATGGAGGGAGTGCAGATCATGTTGATATCATGGGGAATACCAAGATGGCTGCGGATTTGTTGAAAATTGTGAGTGGGCAGGATGAGGAGGAGGTGTATGGGCAAGATGTGTATTTTTCGAGGATTCGGGAGATCAGCGATAAAGTGTCTTTGTAGCTAAGAAGTAGTGTGAAGAGTAATGGAAGTACGTGTGCGCGTGCATGGCCCAATCTTTACAATTGGTGGAAGATGTAGCAGTGGTGGGATAGTGAGATGAGAGGGGAAAGAGAGAGAAAGTGTGAGCGAATAAGAAAAGTGAGATGTAGCAAGCACTCTGGGAAGAAGGTTTGGAGTGCAGATGGGAAAAAGGCCGCAAGCAAGCACAACAAATGAAGCAACGAAGATGGCCGGGTAGAATCTACTCCATACCAGCCTACATTGTCTTATTAGTTACCTGCTACCACATATGGCCCCTCCTCCCCTTCCTGCTAACCCCGCTCATCCGGCTCATCCTGCTCGTCCTCCTCTCCCCCTCCTCGTCCTCCCCATCTTCACCCTCCTCCTACTCCTTCTCCTCGTCCTTGTACTCGTCCTCGTCCTCACCCAACACAACGACTCACCCAATTTCCTTGCATGGCCTTCGACATTTCCCATGGCGCACATGTAGCTCCCGGGAGCTGTGTTCAGCACACTGCTGACACCCCGGTGTCTTGCATCGATTGCCACCTCCGTGTTCATACATATCCCTTCCTTACCCGTCCCCGAGAGCTAGCTGTATTCAGCACTCTGCTTGCATCCCGGTTTCTCGCATCGATTGCCACCTCCATGTTTTGTGCCCTTTCCCTCCAATAATAAACATATAGGAAAAAGGCTAGCGCTTCGCATCATGATGATCGCCAAATTCTACTCACAATTCCGGCGCACATCAAACTCCAAAAACTCTATTTGTGAAGCTGTCTGCAAGTGAGGCCTGCCTCACTATCCTTATCGTTCTACCTCTCCTCCCGCAACCCGAGATCTTTCACACACCCATCCACAGACCAACCTCCCCATCCCCCTCATGGCCCTGAGCGCCGAGCGCCTGCTGCGGCCTCTCTTCCCTCCCGATGGCCACGAGGACGGGAAAAATGACCACACCTACGGGGAAGACGAGGGTACGCCGGGTGTTAAGGTGGTGCTGGCGGACTATCAAGGGTGGTGGGCGCCCTTAACACACTTGTTTTACAGCAATGCCTCGCGATCCCTGGTGAGCGCGCATCCTGAAAGCAGCCTGGAGGAAGTCGAGTCGTTTTACTGCACGAATTGCTTAAACTATTTTGCCGAGGCGGAGGCTGCTGCATCATCTCACCGTTGTCCACAGTGCTTTGACTGTCCCCAGTGCAAGAGCGCATTGGTCATCATGCCTGTGGCCGCGGACAAGGGCGAGGAGGGAAAGAGCGGTGAGACTAATAGTGATGGTGGAAGCGGCTACGCCTTCCGATGTGGATACTGCCTATGGTCATCTTCAAAGACTCTGGGGTTGGTTGAAACCAAGCCTGAAGATCTGGCAAAGAGAGTGATGGAGGCTAAAGCTTCTCCTCAAGACGTCCGCTTTCGTTCGTTGGTAAGCCAGCTCCGAGAGCGCGCGGTGGAGGTGGCGAGAGACCGTCACTTTCGAGGGCGTCGATTTATTCACATGGGTGGCGAAGAAAAAGCAGGGGGGAATGGAGGAGGTGGACGACGGTGGCATTTGGAGGACTTGGAGAAGAAGGAGGCGCAGCAGGCAGCACAGACAACAGAAGTAGCCCAGGACGTGAAACGAACTGCAGTTTTGTACAGTATGGTTGAACAAGAGGAGGAACAGGACAAGGGAAAGGGTAGCGACAGCAACAGCAGTATTGACAGTAAAAGTGGTGGTAACCGGTCGTATTCTCTCTCGGCCGAAGAGCACGATTCTGTCCCTCCTTCCCTCCCTTCTTTGACCTCTCTCAACGGCATCACCACAGCAGAGCAACGTCAACACGCCTGCAGCTCCCACCAGCCTTCATCTACCTCCTCCCTAATCCCTATGCGCCGTCTTCTAACGAGCAAACGCTCACGGCGGTGTCGAGTGGACGTCGAAGAAGGAAGACCCGGTATCTTGTTGAAGCCTAAGGTCAACCCCTTGGAGGGGGATTCGTCGATGAGAAGTCACGTGGGAAAGTGGTGGCAGAAGGACGCAAGTGCTGTGCATGTGTTACCGTTTGTAAGTGTCGTGCAGGCGCGGGGGTTGGAGTGTGTTTTTCATGGAGGGGGAGAAGGAGGAGAAGAAGGAAGAGAAGAAGGAGAAGGAGGAGGAGGAAGAGAAGAAGAAGAAGGGGGAGAAGGGAGCAGCAGTAGGGGTAAGCCCAGCCCTCTCTCCTTCGTTCTTCGTCTGCGAAATTCGCTCAATGGCAAAGTTAGAATTGCACTTGTCCCACCTCCTACTCCGCCATTAGAGGGCAGCAGCAGCAGCAGCACCATGCCTTACTACCTCAGGCATCTATCGGTCGCTTTGGGTAGCAGCTTCAGTAGCAGCAGTAGCAGCAGAAGCAGCAGTAGCAGCGGTACTTGTAGCAGTAGTCGTACACGTGATTGTAGTTTTGGCGATGACAATATCAACATGAATGTACTTTATGCCTACGTGCCTGCATTGGGCCGCGAGGATGGGAGGGAACAAGGGAGGGTGGAGGAAGGAGAGGAGTTGGAGCTCGAGGCTTGTGAAGACGAGTATTTGGAGGACGAGAAGGTGGATGAGGATCAAGACACCTTGGACATGCTTGCATTACAAATGTTGGAAAGACAGGAATTGGAGGAGAGCAATAACAATAGCAGTAGCACTAGCAGTAGCACTAGCAGTAGCAGCAGCAGCAGTAGCAGCAGCAAGATGTTGTTGCAACGAAAATCGCGTGCTTGGCTTCATGTGGTGGTGAGGCCACCGTCGTCCCCTCTTTCGGTGGTGGGCGAGGCAGCTGTGGGGGTGTTGCTGTTTTTGCGGCTTACGAGCGACCGCAGTGAATTTAGCAGTACCCGAGGGGAGACTGCTTCGATAGTTGTGCCTGTCTGTCTGGCCTTCACGAGGGGGAGCACGGAAAACACACCGGAAGGTGATTTTGTAGGACACCTGACACGATTAGGCTTAGAGTAAAGGAACGGAGAAGGAAGAAATAAAAGCCAAACAGCCATGTCGGAGCGAGGCTGCGACATGTGAATTAAGAGACGATAAGGACAAAGATGGAAATAAACCAAAAAGTGTGTGGTGTGTGAGCGGGTCCCTATTTTTTTTTAAATTTCTTCTGTTTGCTAATCAGAAATGTAGTAGAAAAAGTTCTCTCCTCCTGTGCTTCAATTCTTTCTTTCCCTCCCTTGTGGCGGGAAGGAGAAAAAGACACACGAGGCAACCGAAATCCCCGGGGGCTGCACACGAATGTATCTTTTCCCCCCTCCACCTCTCTATTGATAAAGGCCCGCTTTCAACCCTTCTCTGCTTTAAAAAATGTATCCCAATTACGTCCCACGCGCTCGTTCGCTCCATCGCTCTTCCTTCTTAATGCATGCAGCCATGTCGAAATTCACCCTCTTCCCTCCCATTTCCCACACCACCTCCCTGCCCTCCATCCGCCTTTCCCTCCCTCCCTCCCTCCCTCCCTCCCTCTCTCCCTCCCTTCCTGCCTCTTCACGTGATCACCGTTGGCTCCGTCCTTCCTGTGAACTCCTGCAAATTGGACAGCTTCAGCGCCACATCCACCAACTCCCCTAGCGCCTCCAACGGGTGCAGCCCCAGCATGGTCTTGTCAGGCTGGTACTTCTCCAAATACATACGGACCGTCGCCCCGCTACCCGCCGTGCCTGACAAACGGAAAATCACACGCGACCCATCTGTGAATAAATACCTGAGTACGTGGAGGAAAAAGAAGGGCAAAAGGAGGGACAGAGGAATGACCCGAGTGAAAACATACAAAATACGACCCCCACCCCAAAAGAGAAGCTTGATTCGGTAACAAAGGCATCACACCCCCCTCCCTCCCCCCCTCCAAACCTGATCCCTTGATGAGATGACACAGAGCCATCCACCGGGTCTGTGTATTCAAATTCGTCCGCCACTGCAACAACATATCCACCTCCAAGCTTCTCGCCCGTGACTGCCGCAAAGGAAGAAGTCATGAACGTAACCATGGCCTCGGCCCTCGTCTTATCCACACCCTCATAGTCGTAGCGGACGTAATAATTTCTGTGAGACGATAAAAAAGGAGGGAAGGTGCGTGAATGTGTGGAGGTCAATGATGAAAATTGAGCGGCGGATTGCGCAGCTAATGCTGGTCCTGGTGCTGGTACTGCTGGTGCTGCTGCTACGCGAAGCACATGTCATAAAGAAGCCGCCTCACCTACGCACACACAGTCGTACACTTATCCTCCCTATCGCTTTCTAACTCTCCACCCCCTTTTTTTTTCAAGACCTACCTGCCATACGTCGTCCAATGCTCCCTCACGATGCTCTCCACAGACACCAAGGGCTCGCCCTCCTCCTTGTTGTAGTGCGCTAAAATCGACATCCAAGCCAATACTGCCCACATCCCATCCTTCTCCCTCACATGATCACTCCCCGTTCCGAAACTCTCCTCCCCACAAATAAACGGCGTGTAATTCGCCCCCCCCATCTCCCGTGAATCCATCAGGTTCCCGAAGAATTTCCAGCCGGTCGGCGTCTCGAACAAAGACAGATTCAACCGTTTCGCCACCAAGTCCACCGCTCCACTCGTGGGCATCGACCGCGCCACGCCTTTCAACCCCCCCTGGTCCCGGAAAAACGGGATAACGTCGGCATGCGCCACGATGATAGCCAGGCTATCACTAGGAGTCACGAAAAACTGCCTCCCCAAAATCATGTTCCGATCCGCATCGCCGTCCGCTGCTGCGCCAAACGCCGGGATGACCACCCCCTCCTTCGCTTCCACCGGGTTGCCCTTCGCATCTACTCCCATGGCATGGACCAAATCGTGGGCATACGTCAAATTTGGGTCCGCGTGCCCCCCCCCAAAATCATCTTTCGGAACCGCGTTCAAGAGGCACTTCTCGCTTGCCCCCAGCTCTTCACAAAATACCTTACGCGCATACGGCCCCTGCACCCCACTCATCGAATCATACACGAATGAAAAATCTTTCCTAGCCAACAAGGTCTTGATCGCCTCAAAATCAAAAATAGATTTCAACAGCTTCACATGCTCCTCCAACCCGTCGAACACAGTCACCACCACCCCTGCGCTCCCATCCGCTGATGCCACCCTCGTATTCCCCACCTTACTCACGTCCACATCGGGAAAATCTGGGGCGATTTTATATGAGGTCAACGTGGTGGTGTACGTGTACATGGCATTCGTCACCTTCTCTGGCGCGGGGCCTCCGTTCTCAATGTTGTACTTGATGCCAAAGTCCTCTGTCGGTCCTCCCGGGTTGTGCGAGGCCGATAAAATAAATGCTCCAAACGCTTTCTGCCACACAGGTCCCTTCTCTCTGATCACGGCACTCGCCGCTGGGGTCGATAACAACCCGTCCTTTGCAATCATAATACGCTTCACTCCATTGGCCACGGCCATCTTGGTGATGATCTGAATTGCCTCCGGATTAAAATAACGACCATCCCCACCAATCACCAGCGACCCCCCCAAGGTAACATCGGTTCCGAAATCAGCCACCGCATTAAACACGGCCTGGACGAAGTTGTTCAAATAGTGGGGAGATTGGAACTCGACCACCTTTTTCCTCAACCCTGACGTGCCGGGCTTCTGACCCGGGATAGGGGCGGTTGCCACGGCCGTGGGACGTAGGGCACCGAGGCCAGGAGCAGAAGTCAAGTCGATGGTAGCGTCTTTATAGATACCCTTGGGAAGGACCTTGGGTTCCTTGCTGCTGTTGATGATGCTGGTGGTGCCTTGGACGATGACACCAGAGGAAAGCCAGACCTCGCCCTGGATGGACACGCGATCGGCGCCGACGAGGGAAGGAACACCGCCCTTCGTGGCGGCCTCCAGTTGTTGCACGAGCTTATAGGCTTTATCGTCAAGGTTGATCAAAGGCGCGGTCCCGTTGCGGGACGGGGCGAGGGCAGGGGTGCCATCGGGGGTAAGGACGTAGGTGTCCGAACGGAGGAGGAAGAGGTCGCTGCATTTCTTGACGGGCACGAAGCGGGTGCGGGGGACGACGACTGCAGAAGAACCGGTGAAGCATTCGATGGCTGCACCCATGGCGGTCTCGAGCTGCCACACAGCGGGAGACTTGGAGTCCTTGGGATCGACGGTTTTGCCGTTCTTGATCATGGGGAGGGGGATCAGCCCGCCTGCAGCGCGGATGGCCTCCTTGAGCTTGTCGAGACGGACCCACAGATTGTTGGTGTTGAAATACTTGTGGATCGTCACATCCTGGAAGGCCGCCTCGTCCGTCTTGGCGCACTGGGCAGACTCGCGAAGGATCAATTGTCCATCAGAGGTACGTACGGCCAGGTGTCCCCCTTTCTTATCTGCCTCCGTTCGCTCCGCGCATTCCACCATGAAGCTGGAGCCGGACTCGGCAAAGTATGTCAACAAAGACAAGTCCAGCGTGGCCCCAAGATTATCCGAGTTGCTCACAAACATGTACTTGACCCCATCTGCCAACAGGCGATCAAGTGTGCCCGATCCATCCAAAGCTGCATACAGATCACCATGACCAGGAGGGCACCATTCCTGGGAGCGGTTCGTAGGCCATTCCACAGGGGCAAACGTAGCCGCATCCACCTTGGGGACTTTGTTCTGCAGCAGCTCCAGGTTGGGATCAGCGACGAGCGTGGGATACTTGCTCAAATAACTCAATGTGTCGGAGGAGGTGGAAAAGGAGTTCATGAGAATGAAGCGGACATTGCTCTTGAATTGCTGGCGGAAAGCCATTACTTGCTTCGCAGTCAGATCGAGGAAAGTGTCTTTCCCCTTGACGGGCAACAGGGACTTCGCCTTGTCCAATCCCATGCTGGTCCCCAGGCCACCGTTCAACTTAAGGACGACGGTTTCTTTAAGCAGCTCGGGATTGATTTTAATCTTGGCCTTGAGGTCCTTCTCGAGGTGGGGAAACCCGGCCGCGGGGGTAATGTCGGACTCGGCGATGATGCCTGAGGCGCCCGAGACGAGTGCGAGGTAAGAGTTTTTGAAGGAGGCGATTGCAGCGTCGCTGAGATTTTCTTTGCGCATCTTCGCCTGGTTAAATTTGAGGGAGGGGAAATGTGGGAGGGTTTGGAGGGAGGGTGAGGAAGAGGTGGATAGAGCAAGGGAAGACGGAGACAGAGAAGGGTAGCGAGGTCATTCACATAGGAATCAAGATGCGCGTGGTACGTAGTGGACAGAGGAGCTGTATTTGTTATCAAAGAATGACCCCTCGATGAAAATTCAGCCTTTCCATGCACAAGGAGACGATTCAAAAACGTGAATGGTACACATGGTGTCGTACTCATAGCAGAGTGCCCACAAGGGACCTATCCTCGTGGCCGCCGTGCACGCTTGCTTGCTTCTGCTATGAGCCACGACTAACATTGAAACAAGCAGACCCTTCACTTTTCTCATGCTAGCATGTATGACACCCTTCTACCATACCCCCAGTGACCCATTCATTCAACCACGATTCACGTACCTCAAAAGGGGCAAACATTTGCTCGGGAGAGGCAGACATGACTGCAGTTGCTCGCGACCGTGGGGATGAAACAAGGCAAAGGCCCTCGATGGCGTGCTCGCGTGATCTGTGCATTTGTGTGTGGTGTCTGGATAAGAAATAATTTCCATGGTGGGGGGAGAGTGGTGCATGGAGACGCCAGGTCGGGTTCCTGATCTTAGGTGCACCAAAAGCCTCGACTCGAATCCATTCTTCCAGGTCGTGAGCAAATCCAGCATACATCCGCTCTGCTATGGAAGTTCCCTGGCAAGGTCCAGGAGCCGCGGGCTAGGCTGTCGGATGCGCCGCTGCTCTCCACCACATGCACAACAAGATCTGAGGGGGTTGCATGAATGTTGCGCTGTCTTCTCGTCGCTAAAAAGGGGAACAACGTTTTGCGCCATCTTCAAAGCACGCAGCGCTAACACCGGTAAGACATGAGGGCTAGGCAAGCCCAGGGACCAGGCGAGGTAGTCTTGCCATGAGAGCGTAGAGCCAAGAGCGTGTGGAACATCTTTGTGGGACGAGAGAAAATATTTCAACGTCTGCCCGGGTGGCAAGCAAGCAAAAACTGCTGGCCCGGTCCCAACCCGCCAGTGTTCATCATGTGTTTTCTTTTTCCCTTACTGTCCTGTTGCTTGTTTCCTTCAGTATTTTGGTGAGCTTCATTCGTTATTGATTGCGTAAATGAGTGCAACTCATCCTCAGCTCGCCCTCCCTCGTTCTTCTTTTCTCCCTTATACTCTACACCGCCATCTTCATTTTGATGTTCTCCTGCGGCGTGTACCCCTCAATCCGAAAATCCTCAAACACAAAGTCGTCGATGCATTTCTTGTCCGGGTTAATGAAGAGCCGAGGAAATTTGGCCGGGGTTCGCGTCAACTGCTCCTTCAAGGCCTCGACGTGATTCGAGTAAACGTGAGCATCCCCAATTGTGTGCACGAACTCCCCTGGCGCCAACCCACACACCTGCGCCACCAACCTGGTGAGCAATGCATACGAAGCAATATTAAACGGCACACCCAAACCCATATCCGCGCTGCGTTGGTACATCTGGCAGGACAGCTCCCCATTTGCCACATAAAACTGACAAAACATGTGACACGGGGGCAACGCCATCTTCCCCAGATCCGAAGGATTCCAGGCTGAGACAATGATCCGTCGATCTTCCGGATTTTTCTTTATCGTCTCAATTGCATTTGCCAGCTGATCGATGCCCTTCCCGGTGTAGTCCGCGTGCATATCCTTGTATTCAGCCCCAAAATGCCGCCACTGGAAGCCGTACACCGGTCCTAGGTCTCCCTCCTCCCGATTGCTCAACCCTATTTTGTCCAGGTACTCCCTGCTAGAGTTTCCGTCCCAAATTCCAATCTTTTTGTCTTTCAATAGATTCGAGTTTGTCTTGCCACTCACAAACCACAGCAACTCCTCCGCGACCCCCCGCCAAAATACCCTCTTAGTCGTTAAGAGAGGAAACACATTGTTCCTGAGGCTAAATCGAAGCTGTGCTCCAAACTTGGACAAGGTGCCTGTCTGTGTTCGATCCCCCCGATGGTTGCCCTTCTCAATGATTTCGCGGACAAGATCCAGGTATTGCTGCTCTTCTTCGTTCCTTTCCTCTTCCTTCTTTCCTCCCCCAGCCGGAGCCGACGCACTGCCCTTAGTTTTGTTGTTGTTGTTGTTGTTGTTGTTGTTGCTGCTGCTGCTGCTGCTACTGCTGCCATAGAAAGGTGGTAAAGCCCTGTAATTCAAACGTTCAAAGCGCTGAAAACGGAAGTGCAAATGATTCTGGGTCAAGGTCTCGGTCGAGGTGACGAGTCCATAAACAGTGGCAGGGATGGTAGGGAAAAAGGCGTCACAATCCGCGAACAGCGGCGTCGGGCTGTTATTCGAAATCTCCCTCTCTCCTCCCTGCCCTCCCTCCTGCCCTTCCTCATCGATGGCGGTGAATTCAATGGCTTCGCATAGGTCGGAGGATAAAGCTTCTTTGTAAACAGCAGCCCCGCCGATCACAAACACTTTCTCGACCGCCGTTGCATCCTCCCCCGTGGACAACAACGCCAATGCCTCGGGTAACGAGGCCGCAACACGCACACCTTGTGGGAGGTTTAGTTGCTCGCGGATTGCGGGATTGCGGGAAAGGACGACGTTGAGACGATTTCGCAGGGGGCGGAATCTCTCGGGGATGGATTGCCACGTCCGACGGCCCATGATGACGGCGTTGGTCTTGTTGGGCAATGTGGTGGACGATGTGAGGTGTTTGAAATGTGCCATGTCTTCTGGAAGGTTCCAAGGAAGTTGGCCTTGCTTGCCAATGCCCAGGGACTTGGCGGTGGCGGCCACGACGATGGTAAAACCCCTCAGACCCTCCTTTGTGACGGTCGACGCGGCAGCAACAGCGGTGGCAGCGAGGGGAGACATGGGCTTTTTGGTTGCAAAGTAAGACGGAGTGTTGGTGCTGCTAGAGCAGGTGCTGGCGCTGGTGCTGGGGGGGGCAGTGGCAGTGGTGCAGTCGAGCACGACAAGCAAGAGGAGCGCAAAGCTGACGAAGAAGTAGCGGGAGAGAATGGAGAAAGGCTGCGTGACTCCAGCTGGTGGTGACAAGGGACGAGGAGACTGAAGCTTCACTTTTCCACGTGCGCGCTTCGTGGCGAGAGGGACTGTCCTGTGCGGGATAAAGCAGAATTGATTGGCGAAGCTTAGTTTGTGTGTTTGTGTGAAGGGCAGACGAAGAAGCCATAATGGAGGAAGGTGAGGAGGCTGAGGGCGCCAAAACATTGAATGCACCCGCCTTCTTCCACGCGTGGTCATCTTCTTCCTTGCATGTCCTCCTCTGCGTGCTTGTCATCGTAATTTTCATGGTCGTGGAGATCTAGTTGGGGTTGGCATAGTGGCAAGTGTGCGGCTATATAGAGGTTACCGCGTTCGCCAGAAACCCTGTGTTGGCGATCGACCACTACGCCGACCTCCCCCTCCCTTCCCACACTGTTTTCATGCGTTGAGCCGAACCCACCGCCAACATCGCAAAGCACAGGCCCTAACCACCCGCAGCAGCAGGACAAAAAAAAACCAAAAACCAACGGTGGCGCGTTTACTTTCCTGGACGTGGCGGAACGCGGCCGTGTTTTCTACCTTGTGTGGTTCGTGGCGGCCGACTCTCTTGGTCTTTCCAGCTGCCGCCGCAGCATCATCCCTTACTACTACGACGGCTATCTGGCTACGCCCTTCCTCCTCCTTTGCCGCCGCCAGTGCCGCTGCTTTTTACAGAAGCAGCAATTGTAAGATTCGTCCCTTTCGTCCCCTTTCAGTCGTCAGCACTACTCGCTTGCTCATGACGACCGGAGGCTCTTCTCAGGCCTCAACTGACAGCTCCCGCACCGGCACGATTAGCACCACCGCGGACATTCAACCCACCAAACAGCGCGGGGCATTAATCGTTCTGGAAGGCGTAGACCGTTGCGGAAAAACCACGCAAGTCGCCCGGCTTGTCAAGTCGTTGCGAGCGAATGGGTTGGCGGCGGAAGCTATCCGATTTCCAGACCGCACTACTACCATCGGCACGATGATCAATGCGTACCTTGCCAAGGCAACGGATTTAGACGACCACGCTATCCATCTTCTGTTCTCGGCTAATCGCTGGGAGGCGGTGGCGTCTTTACATAGCAAGCTGGCGGCAGGGACGACATTGGTGTGTGATCGCTACGCGTATAGCGGGGTGGCCTTCTCGGCGGCCAAACAAGGGATGGACTTTGAATGGTGCAAGCAATGCGACCGCGGGTTGCCGAAACCGGATGCGGTGATTTATTTGGATATTTCAGTGGAGGCCGCGGCGGGGCGCGGGCAGTATGGGGAGGAGAGGTACGAGACACAGGAGATGCAAGGGAAGGTGAGGGAGAACTTTCAGAAGTTAATGGAGGGGGATTCAATCTGGCATGTTGTGGACGCAGCAGGGACGCTGGAGGAGGTGAGTGAGGGGGTGGGGAAGGTGGGTATGGCGACGGTGAAGAAGGTGGGGGAGGGAGAGAGGGGCCTTGAGACTTTGTGGCCCTTGTGAGAGGGGTGGCTTGCCTTGGGTGGTTGATGGATGGGGTGGAGAAAGGAAAGGAAAGGGGCCTGTGCAAGTCAGTGAATGGGATGCAAAAGAAGGGGGATCAGTAAATGGGGTGCAAATGAAGGGGGGAAAGGGAAAGTAAGAGCATGTAGTCAGCGTTGTATACTGCAAGTCCTTTCGTCAATGTTGAGGGATAGATTCCTTTTTTTAAACCTTTCGGTGCTCCTTCCTCTATTCAACGGTCGTAATCTCTTCACGAGGGAATTGGATTTACCCGGAGGCCTCGCCTCTCGCCCCTGCCTTTCTCTCTCCTCTCTCTTTCTTTTCTTTGACTGCGCACGATTAGCATGTCGTCGGTCTTGATTGCATGTGAGGGAGTAAAAGTTTTTCCGCCCAACCCTTTTCGTCGAAGCGCCATGGCTCAGAGAGTCGCATGTGGATGTCACGATGACCGCCTCCCTTCTCCTCCTAGTCTATCTCTCTCAAATCTCAATCTCTTTATCCCGCCTTTTCCCTCAAAAAAATGACAATTTCTTTCTCTTTTTTTAGTCTCCTGTCGCTTTTCATCTCTTCATCCCTCCCCATTTCGTTGATATTCTACTTTCTATATATCTTCTATCTCTGCTCTTTGCTCCTGTTTTGGCGTGTGGATAGATGACTGTGCAACCGGAGCAAGAAGCCTTTGCAACGTCATCACCACCACGTTCCCTTCCTAGCTCTTTCCATCACTTCTCCCCTTCCCTTCCCCCCTTCCTCCATGCAAAGGGCTTGCGTGGAAAAGAATGATGACGCATGCGAAAAATGATGACGATTATCAAGTGACTTAAGCTGTATCTCCGTATCCCCCCCTCTCTCCTTCCTTTCCGCCTTCCATTCCTTCTGTCAGAACCGGCTCAGCTTAGGTCGCCGAGCTCTCAGTGATGGTGTGGAAGACGCCGTTGCCGTCATAGATGGCCAAAAAGTAAGGGGAAAACACCAGAGAGATGATAGCCATGAGCTTCATCAAAATATTCAGACTGGGACCGGACGTGTCCTTCAATGGGTCACCCACGGTGTCGCCCACCACCGCCGCCTTGTGGATGTCCGATCCCTTCCCTTGCAGCTCGCTGTCAGGGCTCTGCTTCTCAATGTACTTCTTGGCGTTGTCCCATGCCCCGCCCGTGTTGGACATGGATACAGCTAGTTGCACGCCCGAAACCAAGCCTCCGGTCAGAACACCCGCCACCGCGTACTTCCCAAAAAATGTACCGGCAATCAGAGGCGACAACATCACCAATGCCGCCGGTGGGACCATCTCACGCAGCGCAGCCTTAGTCGAAATATCGACACAACGCGTATAATCAGGTCGAAGGCTCGTTCCCTCGTTCAGGAGCTCGGGGCATTCGCGGAATTGACGCTCGACCTCCAACACCATTTCCATGGCGGCCGTGCCGACGGACTTCATCGTCAAAGCCGAGAACCAGTAAGGCAAATTGGAGCCAATCAAAAGGAAGGCAAACGTTACGGGGGACAGGATGTTCACCCCATTCCTGATGCCCACACGCACAGCAAAGGCACCGTACAAAGCGAGCGAGACCAGAGCAGCAGAGCCAATGGCGAAACCCTTGCCGATAGCAGCGGTGGTGTTGCCGGCCGCGTCGAGGGCATCGGTCTTCTCGCGCACCTCCGGGTAGTCTTGCAAGGCCATCTCGGCGATCCCCCCGGCGTTGTCGCACACGGGACCGTACGCATCGATGGTCAGGCCCGTGGCCAGGGTAACGAGCATACCAATTGCGGCCAGAGCCACGCCATACATGTTAAGGGTGTAGAAACCGATGAAAATGACAATGGCAAGGATGAACACGGGAATAATGCACGACTTATACCCGAGGGCAAGACCGTAAATGATGTTGGTGGCCGCGCCGGTCTTGCAGGCATTGGCGACGTCTCGGACGGGCCTAAACGAATGAGAGGTGTAGTATTCAGTGACCAAGCCAATGATCAGTCCACCCACGGCACCGGCAATAACGGCACCAGCAGCCTTGGCCGGGTTTCCCTTAGGCACAGCCCCCCCCACGCCCGACACGGAGAAGTCAGAGGGAAGGAACCAGTAGGCGAGCCCAAGCACCACGGGGACGACGGCCAAGGTCGTGACAATCAGCTGGATCTTAAGCGCGTTCTCCACGTCCCTCTCCTTGCGCACAGGCAGCATGTGAGTGGCCACGAAGGAAGCCAACAGGCAGATAATCAAGCCGGATGCCGACACCACAAGGGGGAAAAGCACGGCACTCCACGAGTAATCAAATAGGTAATTCTTCTCGATCGCCCCATCCACCAGTTCGCCTGCCTGACTCGCAATCACCAAGGCTGCACACGTCGACTCCGCAAAGGAGCCAAACAAATCAGCGCCCATGCCCGCCACATCCCCGACGTTATCCCCCACATTATCAGCAATCACAGCCGGATTCCTAGGGTCATCCTCCGGGATCCCGTGTACGACCTTCCCCACCAAATCCGCACCGACATCCGCAGCCTTGGTGTAGATTCCCCCACCCACACGCCCAAACATGGCAATAGAAGATCCTCCGAGACCATACCCGGAAATAGCCTCCATAATCATAAACCACTCATCCTTACGCGGGTACTGAATCTTGTACAGCTGTAGGGCGATGTACAAAATCAGGATCGCAAGCGAGGTGAGCGCAAAGCCCATGACCCCCCCGGCGCGGAAGGCCGTATTGAAACAATCAGTCCACCCGGGCTTCTGCGCGGCAATGGTGGTGCGGACATTTGCAAACACCGCAACCTTCATCCCGATCCAGCCGGAAAGCATGGAAGTAAAGGCACCGAGCAAGAAGGCAACCGTGGTGAGCGCTCCTTGGACAAGCCCGTCGTTAGTCGTGTTCCCGGGAACGCGAGACGCACCCCATGAGACCAAGCCAAAAATGATACAAGAAAACACAGCGGAAAAAGCCACGCAAATCAAGTACTCGGCGTGCAAGAAAGCATCAGCACCCGTGGCGATAGCCCCAGAAATTTCCTTAAGGCGAGTGGTCACCTCACTGTCTCCACTGCCGCGGCCCGATTCGCCATTGCTGGCAGAGTCCGTGTTCGAGACGATCTCTATGTCATTGATCAGCTTAAACTGAAGCCCCGCGAAGACGAGGCCAACAATGGAGAAGCCCACCACGAAGATGGACAACCACAGATCTTGGGATGCCGTCCCCATGGTTGTTGTTTTCGTGTGTGTGTTTGTTTGGTAGCTCTTACGACTAACCCAACTCAATCGCTCCCCTGTGAATGTGCAGGTGCAAGGAATGAGACGCGAAATATTAGCGCATGTTTGATTGCCTTAAAGTGTGCGCACAGATGGCGTGCTGGGCTGGTGCGGCGCCTCAGGCGGTGTGGTGGAGTCGCAGGCCTCCTGTTTTCGCTTTTTTTGTGTCGCTCTCCCATAGGGCCATCAGATCCTCAAGCGGGCAGCGTCCAACCTACCAAGCCCGCGCTTGCCTCTGGAGGCTTGTCCACATATCACATAACGGCTAGAGAAATATGGTAGGCTTGCTACATATGTAAGTGACGTCGAGGACAGGTGTTGATGTGTCGGGTGTTTAAATGCTGCGCACGGACATACGACCAATATTTGTTCTCTATCCCATGTTCATTCGATGCCTGCTACCATACCACCTCCAGCCGCGACGCGATGCCTCCCGCGCCGCCAACCTGTTATAGTACGTATGAAGGATTTCCTAGACTGGATGGTAGTGAAGGGCAGGATGTACGTGGTTGCGGATGTATTGTGCGTCTTGTAGCCACAGAATTGTTTCTTTGTAACCTTGAGGCCCTGAGGTCTGACTCCTCCGACACATCTCCTAGCGACCCGCCTGACAAGCCTATGAACCACGCCAATGGGAAAAGACATACGATAGGCTTCAAAGTTACATGTCTATAGCCAAAGGACATGAGTTTCTCTGTTAGGCGCAAAACTGGCGGCTGCCGTGACTTTCTTCGTTCGGCGAGATCCCGCGTTCTTGAGGGGAGCGAGGTTGAGGACTTGGAAGGCAGTCATCCCGAGCTCTTGGCCCGTGGTGAGCGACCCACTTTCTCAAGAGGATCCAGTAAAGAACCATCAGACAAGAAGCACATGATGGGCTTTGAATGTTGGGTCGACAGCCACAGGGCGTACACACAGACCAAGAAGCAGAAGCAGCATCGTAATAAATCCGCGTCGCTCGTTTTCTGACAGTCGAGCGACTGGTCGAGACATCCGGTTGACGGCTTGATCATTAACCTGCTTTGGGAAGATTAAGGGCACTATGACTTTTCCTTTTTGTTCTAACAGAGAATGTTGGAGTTAGAGTTCGCTGGGTGAATGTCTTCTTGGACAGCATATCAGCCCTCTTAATTTAAAGGGGTCGGTCTGGAAATGGTGGAAGGCTCGAGGACCGTGCCGAGCCGTTCAAGCAAAAAAGAAAAAAAGAAGAAGCAAAACATGCCTGAACAAGCAATCCGGACTTTGTACTTTCATTCGTACTTTGTTTCACGTTTCGAATTTCTTTTCCGTGCGGCATCATTGGCATACAGGCGCGGTATTGTATCGTCTCATTCCTCTAACCCGAAAAATCAGAATCATCGTCGTCGTCCTCGTCGACCCCCTCCCCTCCGTCCTCTTCCTCATCCTCATCAACATCACTGTCGACATCCACCACCTTCTTCCTCCGGGCCGCTATCACTGCCACCTTGCGCTTGTGCCGCCCTCCTCTTCTCTCGCCCTCGTCCTCGTCCTCATCCTCGTCCTCGTCCTCGTCCTCGTCCTCGTCCTCTTCCTCCTCCTCGTCGTTGTTGTCGTCGTAGTCATCGATTTTCACCATTTTTATTGCCGTCTTTTTCTTCCCTCCTTTTGTCGAACTCCCACCACAGGAGGGACGAGCTTTCTTCTTGGCAGCGGCAGCAGAACCGGTAGAAGCGACCGCCTTGCGTTTGTTCCTATTCTTCGCAAAGCTATCACCAGAGACAAATTCATCCTCATCGTCCTCGTTGTTTCCCTCATCGCTTTCCTCGTCATCATCATCTATCAAGTCTATAACCTCACTCTTCTTCTTCCTCGCCTTCTTCCCTATAGCAGCAGCAGCATCACTCCTGCCAACGCCCTTCTTCACCACCGCTTTCTTCCCTGCACCACCGCCTCCCCCTCCCCCTTTCTCCTTCTCATCATCCCTTCTCGAAATCCGCATTCTCTCCCACGGGTCCTCCCCCTCCTGCACATTGTCCTCTTCCTCCTCTTCCTCTAACTCTTCCCCCACCTCGTTTTCCTCTTCCCAGTCCTCATCCATCCCCCCATACACAACCGTCGACGCGGCCCGCCTCTTCAAATGCCCTCTCAACGGCGAGGCCTTCGACTTCTCATCCTCCTGCTTTTCCACTCCCTCTCCCTCCTCCTTCCCCCTCTCGTCCTCCCTCCCCTCTTCATCCCAAGAATCTCCCTCCTCTTCCTCATCCTCACTCTCTCCACCTCCTCCCGATGACCTCATAGTCGCCGCCCTTCGCGGCCGCCGTCCCCCACCTTCTTTCTCCTCATCCTCTTTCTCGCCTTCCTTGTCTTTTCCTCCATTCCCTCCACACTTCCCCCCCCTCACATACATCTCCTCCGCCGTCAGTCCCTCTATTTGAAAATTCAAACTTGCCGGCATGGGCCAAGGTTTCTCTTCAGGGTTTTCTTTCGCGGTGCCCACCCACATTATCTCCGAGAACACAACAAGGGTATTCACAATGTCTTTACACGTCACGCTTTGCTTTCCTTCGAAGGCCAAAGGCAACAGCCGTACTTCAGGCCTAACGATTCTTCCTTGGCATCTCATTCGACCTTGAGGGAAGTCCAGGTAGAGGACAGGTGTCTCTGTATCCATTTGTGCCAGCGTTCCCACCTTCCCTCCGGCTTGAGTGAGGGAGAGGGAGGCAGGGAGGAGGAAAACGTACCGGGTCTTGCGACCACCTTTGCGGACGATGTCACAGCCGTTCCAATTTTGGAGGTCTTTCGCCCGGAGGGAGGAGGGGACGGAAGAGGGGATGGAGGTTGTGATGGATTTGCGGGTTAGAACGTGGCCGATGCGGAGTTCGCTGGCCCGGAGAGCAGTGACGGCTGTGTCTTCTTCTTCTTGAGTTTTTTTTGGGGCCATGGTGGCGAAGTAATGGCACCAGAGCAAGAAAGTCGAGTTGGAGGGTGGTCAGAGACGAAAGCGGACGGAGTGTGACGATAGATTGGGCCGAGGTCTAATGCACATGTTGGGGGGGAGAGGGAGGTGGAGGGATGAGGAAAAGGGCAAGGGAAAGCTCCATAAAGGGCGACGGGCAGATGTAGAGGAGGGAGGAGAGTCTTCGGAGTGCCGTCAGCATGCACGAGTGTCTGCGTATGCGGGCGGTGTGGTATGGTTGTTGTTTTGATGTGCTTTTGGAGCGTAGCGGGAGATGTGATACATGGGGGGGAGGCTGGAAGCAAGCAAGGAGCGCGCCGTGTGTGGGCAACAAAAAGCAAGCCAGCTTGGGCGTTATGGACACAATCCCGAGGTTTTACCGTCTTGTGCCAGGGTATGTGGCCGTAGGTGTGCGTTTGTGAGTATGTTGTTTGTGTTGAGAAACGACAACCAAACTGAAGAACACAGTCGTGCTGCAAAGACGATTTCGGAGTCTGTGCCGCAGACCCTCTGCTCGCCTTTCCCTCCTTGCACGGCAACATCGGGGCCAGTGGCGTGGTGGGTGCTTCGCTTTTCCTTTTTCCTTCATTCCAAGGCCCCTGTATGTGTCTGGGCATACCTTCCTTTCCCTGTACTGACGACCAACGTGCGGGAAGACGAGGCAAAGGCGCTCACGTGGCCCTCTCTCGAGAGCCACCCACCCCACCCGGCATAACATCACAGCTCGCGGATACTGCACACGGTCCAAGCTCACTGCCTCCACAAACAGCAGCATGAATCCTCCGCTTCCTTCCTCGTCACAAGAACGGGCTGACTAATGATTAATGGTCGCTGCTTCTACGGCTGGATGACTTTCTGCGGACTCCCGAAAGCAGAGTTGACATACCTCTGCATCGATCGATCCACTTCACCTCGCCTCAGGTCATCCGCGACCTGCATATGCGAAGCTCTCACTCATCCGCGCCCACTCCACCCTTTAAATCAACAGAGACAGAGGAAATGGCCCGATTACTTGCGGTGCTGGCCCTGGCGGGCGCGGCTTGCGTCTCGGCCTTTGTGCCCATGCTCCCCCGTTCTACCGGCTTGCAACATCGGCAAGGTGAGTGTCTGAGTTGTCAAGCGAGGAGGAGGGCAACACAAAGGCGGAGGGATAGGAAGAGTCTTAAGAGGAAGATTAAACGAGGGCATAAGTATTTCCAGGCCTTGGATGGCAGAGCTGGGCGTGGTGGTGCGCTGGTATGGCGTTGCGGTCTGTGCAATCAGCAGAAGGCGTTGCCTTCATCGGGTTTGGGATGAGTTAACCAAAGACTTCGGTAGCCAAGTAGCATACCTTGCCGCAAACGCAACGCGAAGCAGGAACGAAGGGCGACGTTTTTTTGGGTACCACCAATCGCAAGTTGCAAGCATCTCACCGCTCCCTCCCCCCTTCCCTTCCCTTTCTCCTCTGTCCTTTTAACTCCCTCTCTCAGCCCGGCCACTGGCAGCGCCCCTGCAAATGGCCAAACACGCGCAGTTCAAAATTATCAAAAAGAAGATGCACAAGCGACCCAAGAAGGTGGGTCTGCTGCCTCGTAACTTTTTCCATTCCTTTCTCCCTCCCATTTCTTTTCCCATAATTGGTTGAAGCCTTCTTTGTCCTGCCTGCCATGTTACTAGCCGGCGTGTTATGTATGCTCCCAGCGAGACATTGGGTAACCGTCCCTCTCTCCTCATATTTTGTCTTCTCTCGCTCCCCTTCCCCACCCACCCACAGAGCAACCCCTCCGACCGGAACCGCGGCGGCCACTCCACGCACGCCGTCGACAACCGCGACATGAGCGGCCCGGGATGGCTTTTCCCTGACCAAGAAGGGTGGGTGGCGTATGATGAGGCTGTGCACGGAGAATTGGACGAGGAGATAAAGGAACTGACGGAGGGCCTGGACCCGATTTGGGTGCGTATTGTCGACCCTAAGACGGGGGAACCCAAGTTGGAGAGCTCGTAATGAGGGAGAAATGATGGCGGGTATAAGACGGAGGTTACTCTATATACATACACACGGAAGAAGCGGAGATTTGCGGGAGGAGGAGGAGGAAGGGGGATGAGGGGCAGGGCAGGTGGTTTGCATGCCAGCCGAGGGGAGAATGACGTGTGTTTAGGGTCCAACCAGGCGTGTGTGTGTGTGTGTGTTTGTGTGCGTGTGCTTTATCGATCACACTTGTGGGAGAAGGAGAAAACTTTTCGGTTGACTCGTCTTTACAGCTAGATAACACGCGCATGTGCGTTCCACACTCACATGCTGAGGACACACACAAAACTTAAAAAAAGACAACGAAGTCGAGAAAAGAAAAATAATACAGAACAAGAAGGAAACCCAAGCGTGACTAGAAAGAGAAATGATGAGCAATGATCCCTATTTTTTCACGTGATAGTATTAAAAATGCATGATCATATAGTGATGTGTGTTGGTCCTTCCCTCTCGGCAGCAGTGCATGAGAATTATTTTCTCTCTCATTTCTTCTCCCTAAAAACCACTCATCTTACTTCTTCCTCTCTTCTTCTCTCACTTTTTCTTCTTATATTTTATTCTGGATTGTTCATAAATTTCGGTAAAATACCTTCGCTCTTTTCCTTCCCTCTCGTCTTTCCACCCTCCTTTCCGAAACAGCGAGTTATGTGGCAAGGCGTGCTCGCGATCAAACCCCTTTTTGCTGTACTTTCTACCCTTGACTTTGACCGTTTATGGTCGTTGCTGCATTTCCCTCTTCACATCACTCCCTCGCGATATTTTCCGAAATGCTCGCTCTCTCCGCCTCTGTTGCTTTCCTTGACACCAGGAAAAGTTTAATGCGTGCACCCTCATTCTCTCTGCGCACGAAACATTCTGGTCCCCTTCTTTTCCCTCCTCTTTTCTCTCCTACGTCCTTATCTAAACTATCATTAATCCATCACTACCTTGTTTCAAATTTCTTGTATTTGTGTTATTTCTTCTCTTTTCCAAGCAGGCTCTCTTACTACCTTTTCTGTGGCCTGCAACTCTTTCGACCAATGCCCCCAATCCCGACCTTTAAAAAGTGGATGAATTGAACAAACGATCAAGGAGGAAAAAGAAGTCACTAAGTGGAAATGTTTCGAAAGCATCCTCGTGACACAGACGGATCGTCCTCCACTTTTTCCTTTGCCCCCCCCCCGCTATGCCTCTACAGCCTTTAGACTCATCGTCTGCACCGACCCTTCCCCTCTCCCTCTCTCTTCTCTCTCTCTTCTCTCTCTTCTCTCTCTTCTCTCTCTCTCTCTCTCTCTCTCTCTCCGCTTTCTCTCTCTCTCTTCTTTCTCTCTCTCTTCTTCCTTCTTTCCACCTATCCCATCGCCCTCTTCGCATACCGCAGCCTTAGTAAATCCACCAACTCCTCTATCACATTCAACGCCCGCTCAATCTCCTCACGCGTATGCCCCGCACTCACGCAAATCCTGGTCCGTGACAACACGATCGGCGTCGCTGGGAAACCCACAACCACCACCGCCAACCCGCGCGCAAACGCCTCTCGTGAAAACGCTGCAATCTTCGTAGGGTTGTAAAGCATCACTGGAATAATCGGCGAGTCATAATCACCGTATACATGACAACCCATCCGCACCAACTCCCTCCTCATATGATTCGAGTTGTTCCGCAAAGCCTCAATTTTCCTCCTCCCCGTCATTGTGCCATCCTCACCCATGATCACCCTCAAGGCCTGGTGGACCTGCTTACACACCACCGGACTCAAACTATTGTGATACATACTCCCCGCGCTCGCTCGCCGCAGGTACTGGATCATCTTGCGGTCCCCTGCGACGTAACCCCCCATCCCCCCAAAGCTCTTCGTGAACGTCCCCATCATCACATCCACATCCTTCGGATCCACGCCCGCGTACTCGCAAATCCCCCTCCCCGTCTCTCCCAACGCCCCTATCGAATGCGCCTCGTCCACGTACAAATATGCGCCAAATTTCTTCACCACCTCCACAATGCCCTTGAGGTCACAAATCTCCCCCTCCATTGAATAGATCCCCTCCACCATCACCAGAATCTTCTTCCACGGCCGACGCGTCCGTGGCATGCCCCCCGCAATCGCATCCCTCAACACCCTCTCAAGACTCTTCGCATTGTTGTGGACAAACGTGCGGACCATAGCACCACTTGCCCTCGACCCCGCCACGATCGACGAGTGGTTCATCGTGTCGCTCAGGATTAAGCTCCCTTTCCCCACCAACGCCGGGATCGTCGTTGAATTCGTCCCAAAGCCCATATTGTACACCAACGCCGCTTCCTTCCCTACGTACCGCGCCACCAACTCCTCCAGCTCCACATGTGCTTTCGAAGTCCCCAAATCCATCCTCGCCGAGCACAAGCAACTATTCAAAGTATCAAGCGTTGGCATCACTTCGGCCTTACAACTTGTCTGCCAATCATCCGCGAATCCCAAATAATTGTAACTCCCCAAATTCATGCACTCCCTCGTCCGCTCCGTCAATACCATCGTTTTATTTCCATCCGGTGAATCCCGTTCCACAACTGTGATCCTTCCCCCCGGGGCACTACACACTGGCCTCTCCCAGCAATCCCTGATCCGATGATACAGTCGCCGGGTGTAAAAATTCTCCCAATCCTTCAACAGCGGCGCGTAACCCGGTGGAGGCTGCGTGGCCAAGTACCGTGACACCCCAAACAACCTTCCAAAAAAATCACGAATGTGCCCAAAGAGAATCAAGACGGCATAGCCAAAATAGGTGGATATGGCGGCAAACCACGTGATGGGAATTTCGTGCCCTCGTTCATAAGACATGGGATGGTCCTCTAAACCCTCGACGGTTGAAAAGGGGCGGTCGAGCACGGCGAGGGGGCTAAGGGGAGATATAGAGGGAGAGGAAGAGGAGGATGAAGAGGAAGTCGAGGCCGTCTCGACTGCAGGCTCTGCTTCAGAGGCCTTGCTTCTGCGGAAGGACGATAGGCGCTTAATTTCAGCAAATGGGCTGCGGCTGCTCTTGGGGGTCTTCACAGGGGCCACAGTGGCATCAGAGGAGGAGGAGGAGGCCCGGCGAAACTTATGGCCGTTGGTTGAGGTGGTAGAAGGAGACGGGGCAGCCCCCCCCCCGTCGCTCTTAGCCTTCTTGCCCCGTGTCAGCACCTGGAGTGAAAGTTGTAGGTTTTTTAGTCCGATGTGTACCTGCCTGCCTGCCTTGTGTCTATAGCATCACAATCTATAAACCGACATGCACACACACCGACACATTCATGCGAGACCGCCCTGCTTTCCTCTATCGTTCGCTTGCTCCCATCGGCATTTGTCAAACTTACCATGATGATGCTGCTGCACTTCTTTTCGTCTGCCAACGGCGACGATCGGCACACGACGGGAACCACGTGTCTATGTGTGTTTTTGTGGTGAGGAATGTAGAATTCATAAGCCTGCCTGAGGTAAAGGTGACTGAGAAGAGCGTGCGGCAAGAGAAAAACAGGACCGATTGGCACCTCAGTCAGCGACTCAAGGAAATACCGTGACGGTAACGTACCAGCTCCCATAGCACAGTAAGTAAGATTGAAGACATTACATTGCAAAGCTGGAAGATATTGACAGCGATGGCAAGTCAGCCATATCTATTTGAAATTGCTTTCTTCCTGCTTTTAAATCCTACTCTAGCTACCTGCTCTCGTCCCTCTCCCTCTACAGCAAGAGCAATTCCGGCCTAGACATATAACTCTTAAATGCCTGCAAAAATTGCGCTGCCAACGCTTCATCCAACACCCTCCGATCAAACGATAAGGTAGCCGTCATCACCGTCGCACTATACGGCTTCAAACTCCCTACATCCTGCCCCATCACAAACTCAGGCGCCCTCACCCTCTTCGCCCCCCGCCCAACCGCCATAATGGCGGCCTGTGGCGGGTTAATCACTGCCGAAAACTCATCAATCCCAAACATCCCTAAGTTCGAAATCGTGAAAGATCCTCCCTGGAACTCCTCTGGCTTAAGCTTCCCTTGTCTAGCCCTTCCCGCCAAGTCCTTCATAGTCGCACTTATCTCCGTCAGTCTTCGTCGGTCCGACATGGTGATGATCGGAGTGATGAGCCCCGTGGGGGTCGCGACCGCCACAGAGATATCCACTCCTTTATTCAGTACTGCCGTTCCTTGTTTCCCGTCCCAGAAGGCATTAGCTTCGGGCACGTCCCGGAGTGCCAAGGCAGCTGAGCGGATAATCACGTCATTAACAGACACACTTACTTCATACTCTTTCTGCAAGCGCTTGCGGAAGGTCAGTACGGCGTCAATCTCGCAATCGACCGTCTCATAGACATGGGGCACAGTAGCCTTGCTCTCGGCCAGGCGCCGCGCGATAATCTTGCGCATGTTAGAGTTTTTGCTGTCGGCAAAGGTACCAGGCATCGCGTGGATTTCAGAGATGTGCACAGGGGGGAGGGCTGCTGGTGCTATTGTTGCTGCTGGTGCTGCTGATGCTACTGGTGCTGTCGCTGCCACTGCGGGCGCTGCTTTTGCGGAGAATGCCGAAGGCGCGGGTGGAGAAGGAGGGGTGGCAGTTACTTGTCCGTTGGAAATGGCACGAATCACATCTCCTTTTGTGAGTCGACCGCCTTTTCCCGTGCCGCGCACATCGGTTGAGAGGGTGAGGTGTTGGGAGTGGATGAGGTGGCGGGCAGCGGGAGAAAGGGCGAAGTCGCCCAGGTGGGCGGTAGGTGATGGGGACGAAGGAGGAGGAGGAGGGGAAGGAGAGGAGGAGGCCACAGCTGATGGTGCTGGTGCCGTTCCTGGTGCTGGAGTAAAAGGGAGCATGGGCATTTCGATTTCCCCTGCTTTGTCGGCCTCGACGAAGGCTTGATAAGCTGCTTGATCTTCCACGGAGATAGCAACGGGTTCACCGACCTTGATTTCGCGGCCCTTGGCGTCTTCGAGAATTTTGGCAAGGACAAATTCATCTTGGACATCGTAAGACACCACGGCCTTGTCAGTCTCGATCTCGCACAGCACATCCCCCGCCCCGCAAATGTCCCCGGGCTTCTTAGTCCATTCACTTATGGTCCCATGGGTCATGGTGGGGGACAAGGAGGGCATCATAATGGTGGTGAACTCCGGCACGGCCGCAAAGCCACGGCGGGTGGGCTCGAGAGAGGTCGGGCGGGAGAGATGAAAGCCGGTTATGCCCATACTTCCACTGCTGCTCCTGCTTATGCTGCTGACTACCTCGGCCGTCAAGGACTTCGTCAAGATGCTGAAAAGCCCTCTCCTGCTGCCGCTGCCACTTTTGAGTGTGGCATGTGCAGGGTTGGTGGCCCGGCCTATCGCGTGATGACGGGAGGAGGCGAGAAGACCCCGGCGCATCATGATTAGGAAAGTACAGAAAGGCTAGCACCCTACCTAGAAGATAAGAGAATAATGACAGCGATGTGAGCGGTAATATAGCAGAGGTAGTAATGTTGCGTGTGAGTGGGGCGTGAGAAGGAGGCGGGCAATGATCGACGTGAACTAACTCATCTTGCTCATCCTTGTTATGGCTCCCGATTTCATTCACACTCCACAACATCCTCCTCCTCCTCCTCCTCCTCCTCCTCCTCCTCCTCAATTTCTCTTGTGTCCACCTCCGCCATTTGTCCCTAGCCATGTGTCACGCCTCATCTAGTGACACTCTCCAACAACCATTTATTTTATCTCCGTCTCTACACATGACAGGTGATCGACCCCACGCCCTCCTCGCCTCGTACCCTCCTCACTCATCACCCAGCCCTCATCATTCCACAGCTGCAAATGGCTGCTGCTGCCACCGCCATCACCAGCCACTATGCAACTGTGGAGGACGAGCAAGATGACCTGATTGTCTGCGTTGTCGAGGTATGCGATGATTCTGGCGCGCGCCGCGCCTTGGATTTACTTGGTTAGTTGACTAGTTGCCTAGAATAAACTTGAATCTTTAAGATGCAATCTTGAGGAGGACATTTTACGGCGGGTGCCAGAATAGGTTGATTGTACAGTTCAGAGCATCACTCCCCATGGAATGTGTGCTCGTGTCTTGTGCAATTAACCATTCCGGGATTTGTCTGACACGGGAGTGCCCGTCCTCGACCGTAAATTGTATGGAAATTCGATAAGTTTGACCAGTCTCACCTATCCTGTCTATCCAATATTATCTAAATACCAATTACGTTGATCCCTGTGCTTCCCTTCCTGCTCGATAGCACCCTCCTCTTATGTCCTTCCTACCCGCCCGGCTTCCTCACCTACTCCTCCATCTCTACTAGTCATCCCATGCCTGTCTTGCGCAGACACACCCTTCTAACCCCTCGGGACCCTTTTCATACCCTTCCTTAACCCCTTTGTCCCGTCCCTCCTCCTCACTCCACACGCAGAATCGTGGCCGCGAAGTTGCCATAGCCACCATGTCCCCCCTTCGGACCCATGTCCTCCAAACCCACGTCTGCCAAGACTCCCAGTCCTATGCCGAAACCATCGACCTCCTCCTCGAACTTCGCCCCCGGGAAATCCTCCTCCATGACGGTTCACGTAAAAAAACCCTGGCCCAAAAAATCAGCCTGTTGTCGCAGCATCCCGAGGTTCGAGCTCGTAGTTGCCTCCCCGTGTTTGTGGCCCGAAACTACTTCGACCAGGACCGTGGGGCGGAGTTAGTCAGGAAACTGAGCATGCATACCCTCGATCAAGAGTTGTTTTTGAGTTATACTTTCTTGGCGTCTGCTCATTGCCTGCTCAAGTACATGGGGTCGACCTTCTCGGTGAGGTTCCCCCCGAGGTGTTTGAAGGTATTGTCCGGGTATGGTTACGGGGGGCGGTTGGTGATTGACCGGCATTCAGTGAAGGATTTGGAACTGGTGAGTAATGCGAGGACGGCGTCGCAGAAGGAAAGCTTGTTTGGGTGCATCAACAAAACCAAGACTGACGTGGGGGGGAAGGAGTTGAAGAAAAATCTGCTGGCGCCTCTGACTGATAGGACGACGATTGAGGGGCGCTTAGATTTGGTGGAATTTTTGATTGCACAGGGTGGGCCGGAGGTGATTGATTCGCTGCAGACGGCGTTGGGGTGTTTGACGGCACTTGATAGGATGCTGGCGGGGATTGCTGTGGTCGAGGTTAAAGAGGATGTGACGAGTGCGAAGAAAATGATTCACACGGTGGTGTTGCTCAAGATGTTCTTGACACAGGCACTGCAGTTGGTGGATGAGTTGGCGCAGCTCTTGTCTAGACGGAGGGGGGAAGAAGGAGTGGAGGAAGTGGAGGGAGGAGAGGAGGGGGGGAGGGAACCACCGGCGGAGGCATTGGTAAAGGCGATTATAGCTGCATTAAGCCCTCCGGCATTTGCTGAGATTTCGGCGTTGCTCCAGGAGATGATCTCGGAGAGCACAGTTCATGAGCGAAATGCCAAGACGCGGCGATTGCAGGAGTGTTTTGCTGTCTCGGCGGGGTTGTGTGGATTGCTTGATGTACGTACCTAGAGGTCGATTTCGTCCCTCACTTCTCCCCTTCCTCCATCCATTTCTTCCTCCCTCCCTCCTGCTTGAGCCCAGCTGTGCGTTCTTCCACAACCCCTCTCCCTCCCTCCCTTCCTCCCTCCCTTCCTCCCTTCCTCCCTCCCTCCCT
>Ga0160419_100149_pt1 | contig 48950 bp, 62 predicted proteins | sample CelAP2metagpilot_2_FD_108196 | JGI IMG/M metagenome (GOLD analysis project Ga0160419, IMG submission 108196) | Phycosphere-associated microbial communities from Cellana algal ponds in Kailua-Kona, Hawaii, USA - Cellana AP2-4-25 metagenome pilot ...
AGCAGCAGCAGCAGCAGCAGCAGCAGCAGCAGCAGCAGCAGCAGCAGCAGCAGCAGCAGCAGCAGCAGCAGCAGCAGCAGCAGCAGCAGCAGCAGCAGCAGCAGCAGCAGCAGCAGAGGGAAGACCGAAAATCAAACAACGATTTACAGAAGCAGTAGCAGGTTTAGAAGCTCGAACAGCAGTAGCAAATTTACATGTCAACAGGCACTACCGCCGCAGGAGGAGGCGGCACTACCGCCGCAGGAGGAGGCGGGGGAGGGGTTGACAATATGGTGGAGGTAGACGCGATAATCGAGAAGCTTTTGACAGTCCGCGGGGCGCGACCAGGAAAGGTGGTGCAATTGCTTGAGTCGGAAATTCGCATGCTGTGTATCAAGGCGAAGGACGTGTTCATGCAACAGTCGATGCTGTTGGAGTTGGAGGCGCCGATTAAAATTTGTGGGGACATTCATGGGCAGTACTATGACTTATTGCGGCTGTTCGAGTACGGGGGCTTTCCACCTAATGCCAACTATCTCTTCCTGGGGTAAGGAGGGGGGAGAGGGAAGAAGGGAGGGGAGAGGGAGGGAGGAAGAAAGTAGGGAGGGAAGGACGAAAAAAGATGCATTTACTGCCACAAGTGCATGCTTCCGATAACCACTTGTGCGTAAAGATGAGCGCTTGGATTACTGTTAACTCATCTCCTTCCCTCCATCATTACCACAGTGATTACGTCGACCGGGGAAAGCAGTCCCTAGAGACGATCTGCCTCCTCCTGGCCTACAAAATAAAATACCCGGAAAACTTCTTCATCCTTCGTGGCAACCACGAGTGTGCTTCTATTAACCGCATTTATGGTTTCTATGACGAGTGCAAACGCCGCTACAACATCAAGCTCTGGAAGGTGCGTCGGTTGCTGCCCTTCATCCTTCCCTTTCTTCCTCCTTCCCTCCCACCCCTATCTGCCCCCCTAACTGTCTTATAATGTTCTTTATCTCCGCGTCATGACTCCCTTCACTCGTCCGTCCCTCCTTCCTTCCCTCCTTCCCTCCTTCCCTCCCATTCTTAGACGTTCACAGACTGCTTCAACTGCCTCCCCATCGCCGCAGTCATCGACGAGAAGATCTTCTGCATGCACGGCGGCCTCTCGCCGGACCTGAATTCACTAGAGGAAATAAAGGAAATCATGCGCCCCACCGACGTGCCAGATACGGGGCTCTTGTGCGACTTGCTGTGGGCGGACCCAGACAAGGACATCATGGGTTGGGGCGAAAACGACAGAGGGGTAAGGGGGAATGAGAATAGGGAGGACGAGAGGGAGGAGTGGCTTTTGGAGACATCAAGTAGCAGTTTCCGTAAAGTTGTACCATCCTCCTTTTTTTACATGACACTATCCCGACTATTTTCTTTACCGGATAAGCCGTAAGCACTTGGGAGTGAATGGTAGCGTTTGTCCGGCTTCCTTTCTGAAGCAAGCATCATTTTCTCCGATGATAATGCTTTACCCTCACTCACATTCATTCATGATTCCGCTTTATTTTACTTGTTGTTGTAGGTGAGCTATACGTTTGGGGAGGATGTGGTGGCTGGCTTTTTGAAGCAGCACGACTTGGACTTGATCTGTAGAGCGCATCAGGTAGGCGCCGAGGGAGGGAGGGAGGGAGGGAGGAAGGAAGAAGGGGATACGAGAACATCATGACATAGCCACTTGCCTTCATCCATTCATTACCCTTCCCTCCCTCCTTCCCTCTCTCCCTCCCTCCCTCCCGCCTTCCCTCATGCAGGTGGTAGAGGACGGCTATGAGTTCTTCGCACGGCGGCAATTGGTCACAATTTTCTCAGCGGTACGTCCTTCCCTCCCCGCCTCCCATCCTCCTCCCCTTTCCTCTCTCTCCTCCCCGTCAGTGTCCACTCTTATTTTTCTTCCCGCGATGACGGTCTATGAGAAGCCGCTGCGAGTGGGGAAAATTCCGGCGTGGGAAGCGAGATGTTGACAAGGCTTCAGTCAAACCCACTCACCCCTCCCTGATTCCCTTCCTCCCTCGCGCCGGCACAGCCCAACTATTGCGGCGAATTCGACAATGCGGGCGCAATGATGAGCGTGGACGAGACATTGATGTGCTCGTTCCAGATCCTCAAGCCCGCAGAAAAGAAACAGAGATACGCCTATGCGGGTTTAGCGGGGCAAGCGATGGGGGGAGGAGTCATTGGAGGAGGGGGAGGAGGAAGGCCGGCGACGCCACCAAAGGGGCCGGGGCTGCCTGGGAATGGAAAGAAGTAGAGAGAGGGAGGGAGGGAGGGAGGGAGGGAGGGGGAGAGGGAGATGCGTGTGTATATACACTTCGTTCGATTGATTCTTATGAGGAGAAGCAGCAAGTGGAACAGGAACAGGAACAGGAGCAGGAGCAGAAGCAGCAGAAATTGCATCACGAGCAACAGTAAAGCGGGGGGCCTGAACCCCTGTATAGACGGAAAGCAATTTACGTGGAAATGATTGGAGATGGGGGGAGGGAGGGATGGAAGGAGGAGATGGAGGGAAGGAGGGATGGACGACGGTCGGGTTGATTTCAAAGGAAGGCGAGCTGTTGGAGAAGCCGCAACACCAAATGCAACTGCAGCAGTAGCAGCAGTAACAGCAGCAACTGAAGCAGTAGCAGTAGCAGCAGCAGCAGTAGCAATAGCAGCAGTAGCAACAGCGGCAGCAGTTGCAGCAACAGCATCAGCAACAGAAACAGCAATAGCAGCAGCAGCAGCAGCAGCAGCAGCAGCAGCAGCAGCAGCAGCAGCGTAATAATAATAATAATGATATAAAAGGGAGAAGGAAGAAAACAGAAACGAAAAAGAAAGAACGATGTCAGTGTGAAAGAGTCAGGGAGAACAATCCACCCATCTAGAGTTGAGATTTGCGTGCCTACAACAACAGCACCAACAACAGAAGCCAACAGCACCAGCAGCGACTGTTCCAGCAGCGACTGTTCCTCAAACCCTGGCTCCGTGTACATCTCAATATTTTCCTTTATCGAGTCCTACAAGCTGCTCTCCTCACTCACTATCTCTGCCCAACTTCAGTCCCTCTCTCCCCCTCTCCCACTTCGCCCTCTTTCCTCCTCTTACCTCCCCCTTTCCACTTTCCTTGTTGTCGCTTTAAAAACCTATATCTACGCAGCCCACATCCCCGGAGGCTCCTTCCCTCCCTCCCTCCCTCCCCCCCTCGTCCATCTTCCTAACCGTCTCCCTCCCATCCAACCACTTGGGGAAAACGAAAGACACATCCCCGTAGTCTCCCATCCACCCTCAGCCCACCCCTCCCTCCTTTTCTCCCTCTTCCATCTTCTTTACGGCCTCCCCCAGATCCCTTGCCAGCCACTGATGGAAAGCATGATCCAAATACTCCACCTTAGGAGCATACCTCCCCCGATCATACCCCCCTTCCCTCCCTCCCTCCCTCCCTGCCGACTCTAAACCAATCTGAACATTCTCACACAAATAGATATCCTCCTTCTGCACCTCGTCCGAGGCCTCCAATGACTCCCTGACAAAGCTCTCCAGCCCTCCCTCCCTCCCTCCCTCTTCCCCCTCTAACCTTGCAATGAAGGCCTCCTCCAAGAAGTAATCAAAAACCACTTCGGAGGTGTTGTGAGACAAAGGAAAAAGCAGGTTAATGTCCATCCAAGGCCCATAACGATTCAGCATCAAGGAAGGATAAACATGTGCATACAGAGCTGCTGCTCCCACCCGTTCTTGACCACTCCCTCCCACCCTTCCTCCTCCTGCTTCTCCTCCTGCTTCTCTCCCCCCCCCTTCTCTCGCCTGCTCGTGATTGTCCACAGGAGAGCAGTGAAAAGGAGGAAGTGAGGAAAGAGGGGTAGCGCCTTTGCATGACTGGATGGAGTAACGGTCGTGTAGGGTGGCGGAGTAGGAGGCGAGGTCGAGGGCCTGGCCGAGGGCAGGGTGGGCGTATGGGACGTGGTAAGCGTTGTCGAGGAAATTATCACTCACGACTTTGTGATTGCACTTGGAGGAAGGAAAAAAAGAAGTAAGAGAGGGAGTCAAAAAGAGACGAGGGAATGGTGAGAATGGCTTCGTCGCAGCCAGAGAAAGGGGGAAACAGGACCGACGACAGCGAGCAGAAGGCAAGAGTTAAAGCAAGCAAAGGCGAGTATCGACGACGTGCTATCCTCCCACCGTCTGCTTACCTTCAATCTGTACATCCGTCGTGCAACATGTCGCAATCCTGTGCTAAATCCAAACTCTGCATCCAGCCTCTCCCGCAATGGCGTCAAGTGAGCCAGAGAATACCTCCCCTCCCCCTCCATCACCCCTCCCTCGCTGCTGCTGCTCCTGCTCTTGCCAACCCGGCGACCGAACTGAAGGAAAATCAATGGTCCCCAGGTGTGGAGTGGAATTTCTATTAATCCGTAGTCTTTTGGGGAAAAGTTTTGAATGCCCCTGATACGCGTCGCCTTGGCCAAGCGTCCATCCAATCGATATTCCCACCCATGGTACGGACAGGCAAAGGTGGTCTTGTCTATCTGCCCTTTGTCGCCCGCGACAAGCCGCATGCCCTTATGGCGACAAACATTATAAAATGCCTTTATCTTCCCTACGGTATCTCGCAAGACAATGAACGGATGCGTGCCGACCTGCCCGCAGAAGTAGTCCCCGGGGCGAGGAATGTGCAGAGTGCTGCCAACACATAGCGGATTCTCAGCAAAGACGCTCGCCATTTCCAAGGCATGGAAGGCCGGGTGGGTGAACCAGGAAGCAGGAGGTGTGGATGCGGATTCAATTGGCACTGTGGGGTCGAAGCGCGCGAGCTCTTGTTTTAGGAAGGGTAAGTCCTTAAGCAAGGTGGAGAGTGGACGACCGAGGGAGGAAGGGGAGGATGGAGGAGTCCTGAAGCAGCGAGAACTGACGAGGCGCCTGGATAAGGCCGCGAAGAATGGTTTCATGCTGTGGCAGGGGGAGATATTTGGTGTCAGTCGATCGCGTGTAGTAACTAGTGAGATGGAGAAACGGCGCTCGCGGCGGCGATTGTTTCACACCACCGCCGCTTTCCAATTTCACGCTTCCGCCACCATACTGAAGCACAGGATTCACCGACTACCTCCGGCGAAGTTTGGCTTGGCAGGCGATAGCTGAACGAACAATGACATCGTATTGCCAGGTCGGCAAGCATTTTTGCTTCAAATCCTTCAAGTTCCTTGTTCTGATCCTGGGGGGTACAAGGGCATTGGAGGGCGATGGAGGACAAGAAGAATGGAATCATGCAGGAGGGGGAAAACGACGTGAACGAACCACCTTTGGCACTGCAAAAATGAAACTTTTTGCGGTGCACAGGACGTGCATGAGATAGAGGATGAAGGAGATGTACGGCGTCACGTCAATTTACGATCCCCAAAAACATGGCGATGGTATTGAGCTGTGGTAATACCACAGAAATACGTTGGAGAGGGGACGATATATAATTGTTGACATCCTCAGATTTATTGGTTGGTGGATGAGGAAAGCTAGGCGGATTGAGCGCGAGGAAGGGGGAAATGGAAAGAAGGAAGAAGAAGCTCGCCGTTGATGGTGCTGCTGAAGCTGCTGCTGCGCAAACACAGCACGCGAATGATTTATTGTTCGCATTTCTGAAAATAAAAATCGAAAAAAGAAGGAAAATCACCCAATTGAAAGTGTTCCTCCCCTCAGCGATTCATTCATTCATATTACAGCTCCCTCTCATTTTTTTCCTTTTACTTTTATTTTGAGTTGATTTCCTTCGGTATTGATCTCACGCGGCCCAATAGCGACAGAAACCGCCCTTCCTCTCCTCATTCATATCGAAAAATGTGAATACGTGGGTAGCACCATCTTTCTCTCCCAGTGAACTATTTAGCTATCCCTATAAATGCAAATTAAATAAAAAGAAAGTAGTCTCTCTCGCTCCACTTCCTCCTATTTCTTCGTTACTCCTACTACACTACCATAATCATTACAGTCAAAAGACGGATTGCCTTCTCAGGTATTGTCTCTTCAGTCATAATGCAGAAATGCATCACCCCCTCCTTCTCCTTCTCCTTCACATTTGTTTTCACTTGACTCCTTCACCCATTTCAACTCTGCACTTCTTCTCCCTCCTTCCCTCCCACCCCTCCCTCCCTCCCGTCCTCTTTCTTATGCGTCCCCCTTCATGTAACTCTTCTCCCTCAACTTGACCAGCACCATCCTAAACAGAGGGTAGGCCTGCGAGGCTGTGGTCACCGGCCCCTCCGGAGCCAACGCACCCTCTATCGACTCTTGAATAAAAAATAACTGAGCAGCTGCCAAAGCAGCCACTTCCCTCGATAGCTGCTCGGGCGTCGCCCCCGCCAGCTCCAACAGCAGCTCCACCCAGAAAATCTGCAAGTTCCAATTTCTCGATTCTGCCGCCCGTAACGATGCCCCGGGGTTCGGTCCATACAACGCTGTGGTGGTCTGCGTGAAGAGATCCGCGACACTAAAGCTCGTCTCCTGCGTGGCAGTCAGGATCCAGTCGGCCGTCCGCAGCCTCTCCAGCCGAGGGACCGCGAAGAGTTGTGTCAGAAGCTTGGTGCGTCCGTCATCGATAGCCTTGACTACATCCACCGGGGACCGAGCCAAGCAATACTGGTACAATCCCGAGCACTGCCCCTTCTTCTGCAGCATGAATTGAACTGCCTCTGCCTGCGGGAAGATCTTACTTTCGTCATCCGTCAAGATGAGCAAAATCCCATCCAAGGCCTTCTGCTGCTCCTCTGGGCTCAACACCGCCAGAGGAGGATCCTGGGCTACTCCCGTTGATGCCCGCCTCGCACGATTAACAGTGTATCCACCAATAAATTTAGTCAGAGAAGAACCCGCAGAAAGCACAGCTTTGAGGAGGGTCGTCTCCGCGGCAGCGTAGCGGGTGAATTCATCCCCTGCGAATACCGAACGGTCTAACAGATTCTCCCTTAGCTCCGACACCAGGGCCAGTCGATCCAGATAGAAAGCAGCCGGGTCGGACGTAAAATCGAAGACAGTCACATAAGGATCAGCACCAAGGGGACTCGCATCGTCCTCATCGGTAGCAAAAAGCAGATTTTGATCGGCGAGCGCAGTGAGTTGGGCGTGGGGCATGCCGTGTGTCTCGTCCGGAATCTCAGAATATCCGTATTTGATCGCCATCATGTCGTAGGTGCCTATGACGGGGGAGAAGTAGTCAACTTTGACGTCTGCCGCCCGCCCACTCACAATATTGAGGGGCAGATAGTCCATTACCGAGATACTGAGGCCATTCTTGGCGGTAAACCGGATGTCCTGGGTCTGCTCCCATGTCACCCCAGAGGAGGCCTTGAAATTGTGACGGAGTCCTAGGGTATGTCCTACCTCATGCATAATCACCTCCCGGATCCCCGCATGAAGTAGCTCATCGGGCACAAATCCCTCCCCATTCGTCATTTCCTGCGCCAGCCGTGCTAGTTTGGGGGAGATGTCAAATTTGGCCCGGGCTTCCTGGCAGCGGCCGTGGCGGTGGGCATGTCGGAGGGTGGTGCGCCTGGAGGGGTGCCGGTTCGTCCATGGCCGTCCAGCCAATGTCCTAGCCTCCTCCTCGTGGTCGTGATCATGATTATGATCACGATGGTGGTGGAGCTCCTTGCCGTCATCCTTCCCCAACCCCAACAACTCCCGTAGCTCCGCCGCTTCCCTGTCAGGGTTCAGGCTATTCATGCCCGTCGCTGAGTTCGTCGGGTCCTTGCTACTATCCAACACCTCAATATATGAAATCCAATGCTTTACCCACCCATGTGTGAAAATAATGTCACTCTTCAATATCTCCCCTGACCTCGGATCAACCACCGAAGGCCCCAAGGCGAAGGTTGTGTCCATGTCAATGACCCAACTAATAGTAGAGTACCTCAAATCTCCCACCTGGTAATCATCAGGCCAACCCGTCTCATTCGGCAAGATCGCTCGAATGGCAGTCGGTCCAAACCCCGCAGCCTCGAAAGCGGGCCTCCAGGCTTCTACTCCCTGTCGGAAGGATTCCCGCCATTGTCTGGGTACGGTCGGGTCGATAAAGTAGGTGATTGCGGATTGGTTGGTCCCCGAGAGGAGCCGACGACGATTAATGAGCTTCACTTTGGTGTCGACCTGCTCCGAGAGATGCTTGTGGGAAGCACTCACGTTGGGGTTTAATCGATGGTCGCCTACATCTTGATAACTGACTGAAAAAAACCCAACCCGGTCGTCCATGGCGCGGCCCACCAGGGGCTCGTCAGGGAGCAAGGCTAAAGAAAACGAAATCGTTTCACTCACCACCGCGGAGGATGGGTCCTTGGGGTCAAGAGGCAGGAGGTACTCAGCCGTGATATCAAGATTTTCCGGGAAAGAACGACAAAGATCGAGACGGAGCCGCCCGTCTTGTGCGCCCGTCACGTCGGTGATAAAAAATCCCTTTTCGATCAACTCGGAGGCATCCACCACGTAGCTCCCTTTCTTCGCCACCGTCTTTCCATCCTCCACGCCTTCCGCGTCCTCTCCGCCCGCGTGGTGATCAATGACGATAGGCAAAGTGGCAACACGTGACGACGAGGTCCCGAGTTCGACCGCCAAGGAATCATCGGGACTGCTGCTCCTCACTCCATACTGCTCCCTGAAAATATCAATACCCGACCCATCCGAGGTCACATTAAAGGTAAAAACCACGTGGTCCGTCGCCTCGGCCGGTTCATGGAGGAGAAGGAGACTGGAGGAGTCATCCCAAGCACCACGGGCAAAAGTAGCACTGAAAATGACGGGCCGAGAAGGGGTGGTGTTTAGAAAGGATTTAGGCAGCTCCAAAACCAAGGCGGTCGCATCCGAGGGTAGAGTGTAGTAGGTAAGGAAGCTTGGATGCTCGTCAAAGTTGCTTCTAAGCACCGGGTAGGTCATGCGCTCCTTGGACTCCGACATCATTTTCCAGTTCACCACCACATCCAAATCGGCCAGCAGGAAGCAGATGACTATCAACAAGAAGAAAACCCCCAGAATCCGCCATTCTGCCCGGAAACGATCCCATCCGTTCTTCACCTTGTCAAGCATGGTAGGTTGAGGGGATTCGTAGCCGGTTTGCAGCTCCATTCGGTCTAAGGTTTCCATTACAGGCGGAGATTCTCCTCGCACCGCCACGCGGTCGTAGTCGTCGTGGCTAGGCGGGGCAGCAGCTCTTCTACTGGGAGAAGCGACTGCTGCACCTGTACTGCGGCCAGGGGAGCCAATGATTCCGCCCAGACAAGGCGTGGGGTGCACGACCGCGGCCGTACAGGGGGAGGGATCGCGCGCTTCGGCGGCTGCCTCTGCTGCTGCTGTCTCTGATTCTCCAAGATCTGCGTTGACAGGTACGTAAGGGGGGGGTGAGGCGCGCGGCGAGCCGGCTTCGGTGCGTAACGCACCTTCCTCAAGACCCTGAATGGTTGAAAACTGACTCCTGTTGAGTTACGTGGGGGTGTGGGTTGAGAGGCGGGGATTAATATGATCATCAATATGGCCTCACTATCCAGACGCCTGGGGACATCGGGTGAAACATAGGCCGCGACAAAGGGTGGCGGGCGCATGCTGCGTTGTGAAGGCGGGCCAGTACCGTGGATGCGCATGTCATGGCGTGTGGACGTGTGGAGTAAGCTCGATAATAGATATGTGTGAGTGTGTGAAAACGACATTCGATTGAAGTGGGTGATGGTAATCGAGGCACCGAGGGACCGAGGGAAGTCACTGCTTATAGTTCGAGGCAATGTACACAGGTAACCCTCGTGATAGCTTCGAAGGCATCGTGTGCATGGAAGGAGATTGACAATATGATTTCAGCACGAGTGTCGGTGAAGATGGCCCGGCGAAGCCTCTCCCATAACCGACACTGCAAGTGGGCACGCTCTGTTGCCCTGGTCACCCGCTGATTACGACCGCCAAGGCCGAATTAGAGCAGGGCTGCGTGCAATAGGGTAGGAAGAAGCCTTTGAAGTTCTGCGGCAGCTTGTTTGCCAGGCTTCCGTGGTTCGAAAACACCCATGTAGAGAAACCCTACCGTACTACGATTCGTAATCCGGTAAGATGTCTTCACGTTGGGGTGTCAAGAAAGGCGCGAGAATTACCGGCCACCCCAGCCATACTGTGTGAAGAGCAGAGACTACAAAGCCAAGACACGATGCGTAAAATTCATTCCCTCGCCATCCCCACCATCAACCATTGTAGGACGAAAACGTAAGATCGCCAGTTCCAAGGCTTCTGCAGGGTAGAAAGGCAAAAGTATCTCTGCCTTGCTTCTTCATCATCATCATGATCATCATCATAATCATCACCACCACCGCCGGGTGGAGCAGTACACCAAGCTCCACGCCGCCCTTGCCCAAAGTTCTTTACCGTGGCACCATGAACAGCAGCATTAAGGCGCATTTGCAGCCGCTATGAAAACCACCCCACCTTTTCTTACGCCGCACCATCCATCCTCACTTTCTTTCAACTCAGAACAAAACCATGAGCAGCGGCGACGACTTCTATCTCCGCTACTATGTGGGGCACACAGGAAAGTTCGGTCACGAATTCATGGAATTTGAGATCCAGCCCTCCGGCCAGCTACGGTACGCCAACAATAGCAACTACAAGAACGCCAAGATGATCCGCAAGCAAGGTACGTTCGTTAGGAAGGGAGGAAGGAGGTGGGACAGGAAGGGAAACAAGGAAAGCCTCATAACGCGTGATGCGCGTCGTTTTAAACTTCAACTTATGCGTCCATTTGCTTCACTAAAGTGTATGTCTCCCAAACGGTGCTGGACGAATTTCGGCGCATCGTGGAGGAGTCCCAGGTAGTGGCAGAAGACGACAAAGACTGGCCGGAGCCTGATAGGGTTGGGAAACAAGAGCTGGAAGTCCGTATGGGCGATGATCACATTCGGTTTACCTGCTCGAAGATTGGGTCGCTGCTGGATGTGCAAGACAGCAAGGATCCGGAGGGTTTGAGGATATTTTATTACTTGGTTCAGGACTTGCGGTGTTTGTTGTTTTCATTGATTGGATTGCATTTCAAGGTAAGATCTGCAAGGAAAGTGGGGGAATGGAGGGAATGGGAGGTGGCACTGTCGTCCAGATACATGCGGAAAGGGTGGAGTGGAGGGAACGTAGGGAATTATAGGTGAAGATCAATTTACGCAGACACTGCGGGAATGACTACAGATCATTGACGCGGGTGCGGACAAAGCGGGTGGCTCACATTTTCATCTTCATTTTTCCTTTTCCCAACTCACGCGACCACACAGATCAAACCCATTCCCACCTAAGCCTTCACACATAGCACAAGTGCGCAGCTATCGCACAGCAGCAGAAGGAAGATAAGACGACGAAGATGCTCGGCGTGAGCTTACGTATGTAAGTATGGATAAAATACTTTTCGAAGAAGACAATTAAACGCTTAAGAAAGAAGAAAGAAAAAAGAAAGAAAAAAGAGCAAAGCAGCAAGAGAATACAAAGAGGCTCTCGGGAGGGAGGGAAAAAGGGAGGGAGAGAGAGCGCTCATGCGCGCCTTTCTTTTCTTTTCCTCAGTTTGTTTGGTCTTGGATTTTGTTTCGATTCCTTTCACAGGAGGAGGGAGTCCTGAAGACGTGTTCCTCATGGCCCAGGAGAGAGTGGAGGTTATTAAGCGGTCGTACGATTGGCCACGTACGCACACATGCACACCCACAAACTCACAAACCCACAAATGCACACGTACGTGCATGAAACAATCAAACCATAACACTGCAAGACACAAGCACGAACGCTCTCTCACCCGCACAAAAAATCACAACAAAAACATACACCACGTTTATCCCAAAGAGCTGCCTGCCAGCGTTTTATGCTGCAGCAGCAGCTGCTGCTGCTGCCCATGCCTTCTCCTTCTCCTTCCTCCTACCGGCGAGGCTAATTACTTCGACAGAGCAAAAGTCATCTCCTACGACGTGTAGTGGAGAAGGCGTGAGAGTGTCGAATGTAAAAATCAGCACAGGAAAAGGACACACATATACACAAAACATTGAAATCAGGACCACATTTAAGGAATGTACGCCGACAAAGTCATTTCCCCCTTTCACCCTACCTCCTTCCCATGACAACGTACCTTGACCTCGACAGCCACATCGCCATCAACGTAAGCCTTGCCCTTGAGCTTGGCGATACCAAAAGAAGCCATGAACTTGACAAGCTCCACCTCCATCACCAGCGTGTCGCCGGGCACCACAGGCTTGCGGAACTTCACGCCGTCAATGCCTGTTTTGTTTTGTAGTTCGCGAAGGAAGAAATGACTACGTGAATAGTGATGATGCTAGCGTATATATCCAATCCAAAATGTAACTCCCCGGCCTTGGGTTCCAGGCTGCAGGAGCGAGAAAGAGGAGGGGAGACAAATAGGCCCGCCCGGTATCGAAGTCATCCGATCACACGACCGAAGTTCCTCTCCATCGTTTATCTTCTCGTCGTTCTTTTCGCAGCAAGCCGCACGCTTCCTGTGGTACGTACCAGCAAAAAAGAAAAGGCCCTTCCCGTCCGAGACCGGGGCTTGCAGGCACAGCACGCCCGACAGCTGGGCCATTGCCTCCACCATCAAGACACCAGGCATGATGGGCCGATCGGGAAAGTGACCAGTGAACTGAGGCTCGTTAGCCGTAATCTGCTTGATGCCCACGGCCTTCTTCCCGGGCTCGAACTCAATGACCTTGTCGACGAGCAAGAAGGGATATCGATGGGGCAGGATGGCGGCGATGTTCTCATTGGTAAGGAGGGTCTTGAAGTCCTTAGACACGGCCGAGGCGGCCTGCCCGCCACGCCACTCAGAACCTGCCGCTTCACCCTCTGCCATCATGCGGAAGGCAGACTCCAAAGAGGCGTGGGGGGAAAGAGACGAAAAGGTGAGTCGTACGTGCCTCTACCGGGGGTGGGTCTATCAAACCTTATACTTTAGCAGTGCACAGTTCATAGCTTACCTTGGATGTAGACATAGAGGGCATTACGAAGGCAGAACACAGCGCTGGTAGCGCCACGAGCGCGGCTAAGACACGCATGGCTGTGGGTGGTGTGAATGGGGGGAGGCTGGTGAGTCTCGCCTTCGTGTGTTATGGCGTCTGTTACTACGTCTCCAAAACTGATCTTCCAAGTGATGAGCCAGACAGGAGTTCTTAATGTGCAGGCGTGATGAGCGTTTGAGGCGGAGACCAAGGGCAAGGTGCTGTGTGTGTGGCGGTGTGTGAGTGTGTGGGGTTGATGGCGGGGAGGTTGGACTCACAGGGTTTCCAAGGAAAGTCCACACTGTGGCACACAGCGGCACAACTTGTTGCGCCCCAACCCCACTTCTGAAAACCATCCCCTTTTCCTCTTGCATTCTTTATGTGCACATTTCTTCCCCGGCAGCTGGTGAGATTTATGCCGCCTGGCCAAGCGACGGAAGCCCCATCTATCTTTTTATCACCAGCACCTCTTAGTGCTGCGCAAAATGTTGAGCTTGCGTCTTGTTGTCTCGTGTGGTTTGCGATCATATGATGAGATGCCGACTCATAGCCTATCGCTGCCTCGCGCAACCTGTCTCGCCGAATTAAACACACTCCAATACCCACCTCACACACACCAGTGCAGTCCCTACCCCTCATGCAAAATCGGGCTGCACACACGCGCCTCCGTCAGGCATACTCCTTTGGCTACTTGCACAGCACCGTAGATATATTGTACCCTCCACCATGTCGCAGGAGCATGGCGTCTTGTGCCATCACTTACTTATTCCCCTACCAAAAAGCAACGTTCCACATTCCACATTAGACATTGAATGGTATGTAAGGGAAGGACGAGGAAGAAAGCGTTCTTGAGGAGGCGGGGGAGCGGCATGAGCACCATTGTGAGAGCCGAGGCCAGCAGGCACAAGTGCAGGATAAGCAGCCTCCATCTTCATTCATTTTCTCCGTCCGCGACTCTGCGTGCTCGGAGACCAAGCAAGGCTTAGCTGTCAGGCCCAAGCCCGCGTTTACAGAGAACCTAATGGATGAGCCCGTGACGAAGAGGGTAAATGCCGAAAGGCGATTTATGTTACAAGATCAAACTCCTTGCTCCGCAAGTATTACATGCCCACGTCGTCCACTACCCCCGATGGCGGGGATGTGAGGGCCTTTTTGCGAATAGTCGGCGCTGTTCTAGTTCCGAACCAAACGGGCTCTGTCGTTCTGGACGCCGCGCACACCAATGGCAGAAGCCTCTGGACGTTCCTCTTTTCGTTGCTCGGACGCTCTGCGATGGGCCAAAATATTTTATCTGAAAGTAGTGTCTGGAAACTCATGCATCAATACCAACGGCGGCTCTATCGCACGGACCTCGATAAACGAAAAGAAATTATAGGTGACATAGACTGGAAGAAGCCCAAGCATGACCGTCTTTTCTCCCTCATTCTTCCCCGAAGGGAGTACCCTACCACGAGGAAGAAGAATCCGACCCCGATAAAAGTGGTTACAGTGCGAGGGTATTTCTATATGGGCGTGAGCCTCCGCGACCCACACACGAATCGGGCACTGCCAGGGGACCTGGAGAATGTTCTGCATCGTTTGGCAACAGGGATAAGCTCCGTGGTTGTAGAGGAGGCCATGCGGCAGTACAAGCATTTATGGGCGAGCCATGAGCCGTTGCCTTTGACGCGTGTTCGGTGGCGACGAATCGTGATGGAGTGAAAAGGGGAAGGGAGGAAGAGAGAGTGACTTGACTTGAAGGGGAATGCTGACTGAGAGTAGAGCGTGAAGACGCAGCAAAGCGGTAAGACGAGCGCACGGAACACTAAAAGGTAAAGACTGAAATCAAATATTGATGCGAGATAGCTAGAATGGAAATGTTCTGCTCTTGTAGTTTGGGAGGTTGAGGCAGGTGTCGATGGTAGAGCAAAAGGACTATATCTGAGATGAAGAGAGATAAGACGAGGACATGTATAAACAGTGAACATAGAAACACAAGATTGGATTACATGATAAGACTCAGGAGTGAATGCCTGTTGATTGCCAAATGAGAGAAAGAAAATGCGACATGAGCCAATGAATGCGAAAAAAGCAAGCAATCAAGCAAAATCGCAAATACACATGTGCATGGTCTGATTGAAACTATAGCAACACCAGCAGGAGCTATCCTTCTCATGAAGCGAGTAATCCCCCCATTAATTCGTCGCGATGCGAGGCATCCGACAAGGGACAGTGCAAAATGAAGTGGGAAAAGGGAAAAGAAACCGAGATAACGGAATCAGGAGATGAATGCACATATAAGGGGAGAGGGGGCACACAAAAAGAGCGTACGTTTAAGTGTGAAATCTATGGGAATACAACTGTGTATTTCTTGCTTGTCTTGCTCTATTCGTTTGTCATCACCTACCCACCCTTTGTACATCATACGCCGACGACAGTTCCCTCCTTCATTCCCTCCCTCTCTTCCTGCCTTTCCTAGACATTTAATTTCTTCTCATACTCCTCAATGGACTTGAAAAGCGCGGCAAAGTTCCCCTTGCCAAAGCCACCGCAGCCTCCTTTCTGTATCGTCTCGCCCAGATTTGAAGGATCAGGAGTTTCGCACCCGATGCGTTGAATGATTTCCAGGAAGAGCGTGGGCCGGTCACCGACGGGGAGGGTAAAGATCTGAGGTACGAAGACAAGGAAGGAGGGAGGAACTCTTGGTGAGTATTTGGAAGCGTCGCATTCATTTGCGTGTCTTGATCCTTGTTCCCCCCTCTCTCTTTCTTCCTCCCCCCTTTCCTTTCCTACCTGAAGGAGTACCCCCTGGTCGTCTTTATCCGCAAGCAAGCCCAGCTCCTCCACCTCCTCGAGCTGCTGGTGCGTCAGTGCTCCCTCCAACCGTTCCGGCAGCGCGCGATAGTACGACGGAGGAGGGGGAGCCATGAATGAGAATCCACCCATCTCAGAGACGGCCCGCATTTTTCTCATGGTCGAAAAGATGTTTTTGGTTGCCAAAGCGAGGTGTTGGACGCCAGGCCCCTTGTTGCACTCCAGGTAGGTTTGGATTTGGCTTTGCCGCTTCGTACCGTAGGTAGGTTCATTGAGGGGCAGCAAGACATCTTCCGCGTTGTTGGCCAGGACGATAGAATTGAGACCGCTGTCTATCGTGCCCACATCCTCGGCCACGAACTCAGCAAATGGGTGGAAGCCGGTCATTTCCCCGATGTACCCAACAGCGTCGAGGAGCTCCCAGACGTTTCCGACGGCGTGATCGATTCGCTCCAAGCCATAATCGAGTATCTTCCTACTGCTAGTGCTGCTGAGAGGGGATATGTCCTCCTCTGTGTAAGCAGGGAGGAAGGACCCGGCGTAGCCCTCATGCTTTGAGACAAACCGGAGGACCACGTCTCCGTAGGCCCTTACTTCAGACATAACAGCATAGCCCCTCTGTCCCGACATAGGAGCAGGCACGAGCCTTACAGGTTCCAATACCGCTTGGCCTCCATGGGCAATGCATTCAGTGTAGGCCTTTGTCGCGTCCTCGACTTCTAATCCAATCGCACGGACCGCTACTCCGTGTTGAGTGAAAAAGTCGGTGGCATGCTTAGAGTCGAAGCCGGGATTAGGATCACGTTCCAATTCATCCCCATTTGCAACTGCTACTGCTGCTGCCGGTGTTGGCGCTTTGGTGGTGGTGACGCTCATGGAGTACGGAGCCGTGAAGACCATCTGCAAGTTGTTTGAGCGGAGGCAGTAGCTTGCAAACCGACTGTTGCCAGTGGAGAGGTCTGATTTCGCAACCAGATTCATGCCTAGCCCCAGCTGGAAACGACGGTAGGTATTTGTGGCGTCACCGCAGTAGAACTCGACGTGGTGGAAGTTGAGGACCTTGAACCGGTCGGATTGCGGGTTTTGTCGGACGAACTTTGAGGCGCCTACGAGCTCCCGTTTGATGTTTGTCGTGCTAGCGGTGGTGCTGATGGCGGCGACCGCGAGGGGAGAGACGGAGACAGAAGAGGAGGGGAAGGAGGCGCCGGTGAGTGGCCGCTGTTTCGCTCGGTCGTAGCGGTGCTGTGGCGGATTGGAAAAGTCGGCGGACTTGGACACACGTGGCATTAGGTAGGCATGGGAGGAGGGGAGGAGGAGGAAGGCGAGAAGGGCGGAGGCAGGGAACGAGGCCGGTCGGCAGCTTCTTGGCTTTTGCCTCGCCGGCATGGCGGTGATCATCGTCGTAGGAATCCTGTGTTGTGTGTGGAGTTCTGGATCAGAACTATCGCATATGATTTGCATCGCCAGCCGCGAAGTTTTCCTGACCGTCGGCGACACCTTGCCTCCCTCCCAACATTCATGCACACGATACACGTGCACTGCTGAAGGCCTGCTCAGACGCGGCGATACTTGAGGGAGGTGATCTGCGCGTCTGCCTGTCTTTATCTTGTGGTCTTAAAGACGCTATAGCACTATAGCATTCAGAGAATGTCGACATCCTACACCCCAACCCACCACGTCCCCTTTCTCCCCTTTTTCATTTCTTCTTGACAGGCACAAAAATTATGGCCGATAACAACTTCGCCACGGCACCCGACTATGAGGAGGATAAGCGCAAGTAAGTAACAGGCAGGTCGTACATGCGCATGGTCGATACACCCAGTAACCTCCCCATCCATATCGATCTCTTCTTCCCTAGAATCGCTGCCGTCATTCCGTATTATGCCTTCCACGGCATCGACCGCTTCTACGACATCAGCGGGCTCATGCTGGATCCGGCGTTGTTCCGTCGAACCGTGGAAATTCTGGCGGAGCGTTACAAGGGCCAGGCAATCGATAAGATTGGTGGCTTTGATGCCCGTGGCTTTGTGTTGGGCACGCCTCTGGCTTTGGCATTGGAAGTTCCTTTTTTCATGCTTCGGAAGCAAAGCAAGCTTCCAAATTCGGTGACAGGCGCGTCATACACTAAGGAGTATAAGGGCGATGATGGACAGGGGGGGGATGCGTTGTGTATTTCTCGGACGGCTATTCAGCCCGGGGATCGGGTGCTGTTGATTGATGATTTGATTGCGACAGGCGGGACGTTGATGGCGGGTTTGGACCTCGTGAAGGCCCAACAAGGGGTGGTGGTGGAGGCGGCATGCATGATTGAATTGGGTTTCTTGGGGGGAGGAAAGAAGGTGAGGGAGAAGCACCCGGATGTGAGTGTGTGGTCGTTTATTTCAGAGAAGCACCTTCAGACGAAAGGAGAGGTGATGGCCAAGGAATAGGAAGGAGAGTTGTGTGAGTGGGATGGGATGGAAGAAAGGGAGGCAGGGGAGGACAAGAGGTTTTTCCCGTGCACGTGGAATGGGATTGCTGTGATTCTCTCCGACGAGCAGAAGAGTGTTTAAAGCACACATACAACGCGACCACAATACAGAAACAAGGCAAGAACATTCTTTGACTTCGCACTGTGTCTGTTTTACGATGATCAATATTATTGCTTGTTTCTTATTTTTACGATCTTGATTATTCTCTCCTTTCTTGTTTCTCGCATCGTTTTCTTGCGCCACTGTTAATTATTTCAACTGTCGTTGTCGTTGTCGTCATCGTCTCTGTAGCAACCGTGACAGAAGCCTCCAATTTCTACACGTCATCACACACCATCGTACATGTGCTACCGGACAGACATCCACACAATAAATGCCCCACCCCCTGGCTGCTATTCGCTGTTTTGCCGTCAATTACTCGCGCCGTGGTACCCTCGTGTCTTTTTTTAGTTGTTCCTCGCCGCCCTCTTTCACTTCTTCTTTTTCATATGTTTAGTGTAGCTCTTGTCCTCGGTCTTCACCTCCCACCCCACGGTATTAGAGAACAGTTGTTATTATTGTTTTTGTTATGGTTGTTGTGGCTGTAGTTGTCGTGGTTGATGTGGTTGACGATGTACTATTGTTGGTGTTTTTCAGGTGCATGGTTGTCGTTCTTCATCCTCCGAGAGCACACACCGCACACACGCAGGCTCCCTATCCACTTCCTCTTCCCCTCTTTTCCCTCCTCTGTTATTTCATCTCTACATCTTTTCTCCCTCCATTTGTTTGTGGAGAAAGGGCAAAAGAGGCGTTCTCGATAAGATGCCATGAGACATACATGCTCTCCTTCGATTTGACAAATTTCTTTCTTGTGCTCTTGCAGATCCTGATATTGGTACTGGTGCTCGGGGTGTGGTAGTGATGATGGGAGTGGTCTCACACATGTACCCACACATACTTAAACATGACAAAACAAACACTACAGTTGATATCCACCTTCCTTTCTTCCATATATATGTATGTATACACGGAATCCTCATTTCTCCTTACCCGCGAAAATATACCCCATTTCACACTTTTTTCGGGCAAATTTGTTTTACCCCTGTCATTGTATAACAACCGACCGCTTCCTTTTTTCTTGGACGATATACACACATAGAACGCTACGAACACAGTCTCTCCTTCCCTTCCTCCCCCCTCAATAAGAGCCAGGAGGAGGAGCCATGCTCGCCTGTTGCACCGTCGTCGTGATCATCCCTCGTGCCACCTCCGCACAGTAAACAGGCCCTTCAATTGCCACCACCCTATTTTGCGTCCCCGGGGCGTATTCGCCTCGTTTCGAGATCGTAATTCGAGCTCCTGATTGAGACTGAAACTTTTTAAGAGTCGCCCCGGATTTACCCAGAATGGAGCCTATGAGTTTGTCGGGGACTTGGAGGGTCAGGGTAGTGTTGGCGAACTGCTGGTGCTGGAGCTGCTGCTGCAAGGCGACGAGGGAGGAATTTGAGGAGGGAGGTTGTTGTATGTGGTGGTGGTGGACGTGTTGCGGCTGCTGGGGGTGGAGGGAGAGGGAGTTATGAACGTGCGCGTATCTTCCTCCTCCTTCTCCACCACCTCCTCCTCTTCCTCTTCCTCCTCCACCCCTTCCTCCGTGAAGAGGGACAGGAGCGTGCGCAGCGTGGGGGTGCGACTGGTGTAGGAGGGGGTGGTGGCCATTGCCGCCGTGGGAGTGGGAGTGGACTAGGCTGTGCTGCTGGTGCTGCTGGTGCTGTATGTTCTGCTGCTGATGAAATTGTGCATGACCATGTCCTCCTATATGAAGGCCGTGCGGAACATGTGGGTGCACGTGTCCATGACCGTGAGAATGAGAAGAATGAGTGGACAAGGGCGACTGCAGCGGCAACCTTTGCGGCACATATCCTCCCCCGCCTCCCCTCTCTCCCCCTCCTCCTCCTCCTGCACTACTGTGAGAACTATCCACACTCAACGAATGAGTCAGTCCATGATGATGGGGAGACCCAACCCCCATCCCCCTTCCTTTCCCATCACTCCCAGCCCCCCCCGGCCCCCCAGGAGAGAACAACGCCTGCGTCTCCCCAAAGCTCTGCGTGTGGTAAGTCGGGATATCATAGGCAGGATGCAGAGGATGCGCCGCGCTGGTCGACCGCGAATAAGACGTGGTCAGATTCTGGTACCTTGCCAACTCGGGCTCTTCGTTCAATTTCTCCAGGATACGGGAAACCCCTTTCACTACGCCCTTCAATGGCCCGGAGACGGTGACGACCCTCTCCCCGGTCACCATCCCAGCAGCTTCATCCTTTGCGGCGAGCTGGATCCTTGCGCCCGATTCTTCGTTGAGGGCTTTGATAGTCGCACCAGCCCGGCCAATGACGAGCCCGCCGGCTCCCTTGGCGATGAGGAGTTTGACGGAAGTGGTGCTGGTGCAGCTGTTGGTGGGAACAGGAGGTAGTGGTGGTGTAGAGGAGGAGGCTGAGGTTGGAGAATTTGGCCGGGAGTCTCTTTGTTGGTAATCTTGTGATGATGATGGTTCTTCTGCTGATAGCTGATGCTCCTCCTCCCTGCCATCCTCCACGTCTTCCCTCCCTCCCATCCCCTCCCCCTTCCCGTCAGCTCCCACGTCTCTTGGCCCCTCCTTCTCCTCCAACTCTCCTCCGTTATCAGAAGCAGCCGCCGCCGCTGCGGCTGTCCGTGCCTGGGTGCTGGAATGCAGATGCTCTATGACGAGAACAGCAGCATGGGTGCACGTCTGTGCATCACCGCTAATCAAAACAATCCTATCCTGAGTCCCGGGAAAGTAATCCTGGTTCTGTGAGAGCTTTATACGGGCCCCTGTACGTTCTTGTAGGTCATTTATTGTGCTCCCACCTTTCCCGATGAGACAACCGGCAAGTCCCGCGGAGACCAGAAGCTTGATCGCACTTGGGACGTCGGAAGAGGCAATGCTCCCTCCCTCCCTTACTCCGCCCGAGGTGCTGCCGGAAATGTGGTGGTGGTGCTGATGGTGCTGAGTGTTGATAGCGATGGCGGAGGAGGATGAGGAAGAGGACGAGGATTGGATGGTGGTGTGAGCAGTGTTGAATGGGGGAGGTCGACTCTTCCCCCCGTGAGTGAGGCCAGCAATGGCAGAAGTGGCAGCAACGGGGGAAGTGGGACCGGGACAGTTGATATCAGAACTGCGGATATTCTTCTGATGACCCTGAATCTTGTTATTGAGGCTGCAGTTGGGTCTGCTGTTGAGTCTGCTGCTGCTGCTGCTGCTGCTGCTGCTGCTGCTGCTGCTGCTGCTGCTGCTGCTGCTGCCGTCCTCCTCCTCCCCGTCGTTGCCGTTCTCCGCTTCTTCTCCGGTCACGACCTTTTTTTCCCCGACCGCTTCGCCAATTTCCTCTGTTTGTTGTAATGGAATAAAATGAATAACTGGGCGCACGTCGAAATGCATCAGACAAGCTCCCTAAATAACGAACGGTTCAAACCGACCACCCGCCCCCAACAAGTGAACATGCCTGGCAATGACTCCGTTTCCAGTCCCGGCTCTGGGCTCATCGCGTCCGACATGGCAACACTATGCCTCTGTCTATTTAGAGCGGAGAAGAAGGAAAAAAGGGAGGGATGAAAAAGGTGGACGTGTCGGCAGTGCCGCCCCGGCGGAGGCATCATCACAAAACCATGCCTCCTCCCTCTATTTTCCCCCGACGGCCTTGACATCAAGCAGCATGTCGGCAATGCCTATGATTACATGCATGCCCGCACTGTCATCAATCTTGTTCTCCTTTGCTGCGTTTCCAAGGCCCTTGTCGGTCTTCCACAAGGAACTTACCGATGTGTGTGTGAGGTCAGTCACCGCAGAGAAACCTTGTGAAGTTGTAAAACAACTAAAACTCCCCAGTCGCTGGGCAAATGCGCCCCGAAATAGTACAGGAAACAAATTCGGCCCGGAAAGCACGAGCGACGTCCTCTTTCACTGGATAGGTGTGTAACAAAGTGAGTGGGTGGGCGTGATGTACCAAGGCGCAAACGCGGTCTCAAGTGATGCCATGAGCAAGACACACGATAGCAGACCGAGAGAGCAGGGGAAAAAAAGCGATCGAGGCCCATCCATCTCTGCCGACACCAGACACCAGATAATGCCTCACTTTACACATGTGTGTAGAGTAAAAGAGGGCAAATGTCTGAGGTAGATGATGGTGAAAATGGGAAGCCCCCACCGACAGTGCGCTATCTGTTTATGCCGCATTCGCCGGTGGAAGTTTTTTCCAAGCCAGAGAGTGCTCTGTGATATTCTGTCGTTCTTCCCGAACCGAGCTCCTCAGGCTGAGCCTCTTCGATTCTGCCTGAATCGGTCTGCATCGATGGTCACTGAGTCCCCGAGACCCCTCCTACAACAAGTAGAATGGTGCCATGACTGCATGTCTCGGCTCTGTAGAGTCACCAAGTACACAAGTCTGGTGAGAAACGGAAAAACTCAAGAAAATCCGATAAGTGGAAGGAACACAAATCCTGGTGACCAAAATTATATCATTTTCAGCCCATTCATATTTGTTTACAGCTTATTTTTTGTTTTCAATATTTTATCATGACATGGTGGCCAGGCTGAGCATGTTTTACTATCCTCCTCAGAATTTTAAGAGCACTTTCTTGAAGGGTATATTGAACGGTCAATTGCATCTTTCCCACTATCGTGCTGGTGGCGGTGATGGATCTGCTGCTGTCGCGCGTATGCAGCGGAAAAACCGGGAAAGTGTATGCACTCACAGGCAGACGCACTCCGTGCCTTTAATTTCCACCGTTTCTTAATCGCACATAAGACACACACCAGCGAGCGGAAATTGCCGTTTTTATCACGTGACGAATTATAAGGAACAGGAGAGCTACGGCGAACAAATCGCGGCTCTCTCTCTTCATTTAAACTTGTGTCACACACACGCCTAGTAGGCGCCCCAAAGCCGATTGCCCGATCCTCTGTCTGTTCCTATCTCTTTCTTCTCTTGTTTCACACGCGTTATCAGTCTTCACAATGGCCCTTCATCTACTCTATTCACCCCACCGCCGCCGTTTTTCGTCATTGCGCCACAGATGTTGACGACACACCGCCCTCAATTTTCCCCTCCTGCTGCTGCTACGCATGCGGGTTACCTCCTCCCTGCCCATGCGGATTTCCTCCTGGAACTCCTCCTCCTCCCATGCCAGCCTTCTTCTTTTGTTGCTGCAACAACGCCGGGTCCGCAAGGTCGAACTGGAACGTCAGCATGTCATGCGCGAATTTGGGACCGAAATAGCCGGTGAACAACCCGTGGGCCGGGTCATGGACTAGCTGGTACTCGTCATAAGCCCGATGCCTGGCCAAGACCTTCTCCTCGTCCTTCACCGACCCCCTCGACTTTTTGACCGTGTCCGAATACACAGCAATGTACTCATTGAACGCAGGGAATAACGTGCTCTCCACTTGGCTCGTTTCCTGCAACCGCCCAAAAAGCATATGCTCCGAGAACCACCGTGTGTCCTCGTAATACCGGTTGCTCATCGACTCACTCAATGCCGGATACTTGGCCTTGATCGGACCCAGCTGGGAAATGAACCTCTCCTTGTACTCCTCCTCCTGGGATAAGGGCTGGAAGTCTACCACGGCCAACATCTTGTGCCCTCCGAACAACAACAAGTCGATGCCCAGTATGGGAGCGTCCGTGTCGAAGCGCGGATACCACACAGAGTTGAAAACCTGCAGGCCCTTCCCTCCGTCCATGTAGGTGAAGCGGATCTTTCTGAAGTCTTCAGTCTCCACGCAGAAGCTCGCTGTGCGAAGGGAGGGAGTGAGGGAGGGAGGGAGAAAGAGAGAAGGGTGAGGGAGTGTCGAAAATGCAGATGGAAAAGAAAGCGTGCGCTTTTTTATGCCCTCTTTATTTCCTTCCATTTCTCCTCCCTCGGCCCCTTCATCCTTTCTCATTTCTTACCCATATGCGACGCCTTTTTCGCAGCTCGTGTGTAAGAGACAGACTCAGGCACCGGCAGCTCGCGGACAAAGCCACCATGGACCTCGAGATGTCGCATCTGCGCCTCCAAGAAAGGCATGTACAACAATGTCTCAGCACCATCGCCGTTGATAGAGCGAGACCAAGGCAATGATTGGAAACAGGATGCCGGTAGCAAGGCTTCTTGAGGAACGACGGGGGCGACCACGGGGGTTTGGGCGGCGGAAGGGGTGTTAGGAGGGTTGCTCGTAGGAGTAGTGCTAGTGCTGGTGCTGGAGCTGGTGCTCACCTTGGGCTCACGGGCTTGCACCTGAGTGTTCATGTGCATGTTGGGAGAAGGAGGGAAGTGTCAGGCATTCCACTCTGTTGGTCTCCATTTGAATAAGTGAGTGAAAGGATCTGACGGAAGAGGGTGACAGGCGGTAATGGAGCAGAATGGGTATCCAGAAAGCCAGAGGGTGCGAGGCAAGGAAAGGAGGGAAGGGACGCTGCTCAATGAGTGTGAGCAACCTTGCCTCCTTCCTTTCCATCGTTCCCAAGACGTGAACCAGCAGGGCATTCGCAAAACCGACGTACCGTTGATCCACGAATTAGCCGCGAGGTGGGCGCTGCGCCAGCGACTCTTGATCTTCGGCTTGATGAAGCCTTGGTGTGGGCAGGCACCATGAAAGAGTCGACAACAACCGCATAGAGACAAAGTAGCAGAGCTAGCACCGGGCACCGGTGGTGACGGAGGATACTGCCGCTGGTGGTGGAGGGTCTGGTCCAAGCCATAATTGCTTGTGTGAAGTCGTGTGGAGGGTTGTTGGACCTTTCTGAAGTTTTTGCCAGACAGAGGGTATGAGCTGATCGGCAGGCGGGCGAGGTAGACGTGTGGTGTGTGTTTGTATTGTTACAGACTGCAGGACATGGCTTGGTGGTTGGATGTCGGGCTATCGCGACCCAGATGGAAGGGAACAAGGACGGCTAGCTGCTACAACCCAGGCGAGCTCTTTGCGCCACCTGTTTTGTTTGGTGGAGAGAGGTCAACGACGGGTGCGTGAGAAGAGTCCAGGGCGTTTGATGATACAGTAGACGAGATCAATCAGAGTGACCATACAGCCTGAAGAGCGGCGGCCCTGTCGGTACTCTTTACCGGCTGCACATCGCCTCTGACTCTGGGATGCCCCGGGTCTCCTCGATTGGATTCCAGGGGCAACGGAGGCTTAAAGCATCAATTTCATTTCTTTGCCTTCAACTCGACTGGATATGCTTCAGCTTGCCGACAGTTTTGGTCTGCAGTCTGTTTTGGTCTCAACGAGTGTCCGACAGCGCAAAGTAGTCGAAAGAGCCACCAATTTTAATTGTCACATGAACCGAAGCGTCAAAGAAAATCCCTCAGGAAACACGACAGGCCGGAGATTCTCTCTGACGTGGTGCCAACGCCTGCTGGCCCCTTTGGTTGATGATTGGCGTGTCGTTCTGCCGAAGGCGAGCTGCTGTTGCCAGCGACGGCATTAACAAAGGAGAGTATTCCAGAACAACCATCATGTGGGCATGAAGAGGGCGCATAATTCTCACAAGAACATAAAGCGAAATACAAGCAGGGGGAGGTTGGTAGCCCTGGCCCCGCATCCATCTCGCGAAAGAATCAACACACAATGAAAGTTTAAAGACGAGAGTTGCTTTCGTCATCTTTCAACAATTTACTTTTCGTGCTATGATTTTACTTTCCCTCGCACCATGCAAAAGCATACCAACTGTACTATCCTGTCTCTGTCAGTGTCGATAAAATGCTGCCTTCGTTCTCTTCAACTAAAACCGAAAACATCGCCCCCCTCTGTACCCTCCCTCCTTTTCCTTTTCACTCCTTCCCTCATGTGCTAACAGCCCGGGCGACGTCAGCCGCCGCATTGTTTTTCATCACAAGGGTTCGCAACCCCACCTCCTCCTCAGCCTCCCCCAATTTAAACGGGCATTTCCCCCCATATTCAGATGGAAGGACATCAAGCGAGATAAATTTCTCTAACTGGTCGACGGAGGAACAGATTTGGAATTGATCTCGAAGGGAGGCCGGCATGACGGTGGAGAGAAGCTTGAAGATGGGCCCGAAGAAACTGAAAAAGAAGGAGGAAGGGAGGGAGGGAAGGTGAGTACGGGCTCGCCTCCACGAGAAGCAGCGAATACGAGTGTGAAGCACAGACAAAGAAAGACATTGGGCAGGACATGAAGGAAGACGGAAGATTAGTGGACGAGAAATATCGCGTACCGAGGAGCGTTAATGACGAGGATCCGGAGGACTCGTTCGGGGTAGTGGCTGTTGAGCGTCTGTGTGTAGGTTATGCGATGTATCAAAAAGATTGGATGTATCTACTCTATTCCCCTCCCTTTCCTCCACCGTGTCTTCCCACACCCTGCGTTCTCTTTACCCCCTCTGCCCTGCGCGATACGGACCTCAGAAGCCGCCCGAATGAGTGACATACAATCCGGGGAGCCTAGGCGCAGCAAGGACAGTCCCTTGGCGTCCATCAACGTGACGATCTGTGCGTGAGAGGGCGGGCCAGTGCATCAAACGAAGGTGTCTGAGGAAGGTATTGGGTAAGTGCCGAGACGAGCGTGTGCAGATTGTGATACATTTATGCCCCCGAAGCGGGGTAAGCGCGAAACCGCGAAAGCGAGTGAAAACACAGCACAGGGCCTTCCCTCCGTACGAACCGTTTTGTCATCCCCCGGCGTGAGCTCCTCCCAGATATACTCTTGAGTGAGAGCCATCTGCATGACCATGTCCTTCGGCGTCAAGTTCGCGGATTTCATGAGCTTCACGTCCATCAGACCTATGGGAGAAGCGAGGGAAGGAGGGAGGAAGGAAGGGACGAGGGGATACGAGCTTGTGCATACGTCATGGACATAACCATGTCCTTGAGCATTCATGGAGATATTCATGAGCTTCACGCCCATCAATCGCAACAATTTGTGAAGGGAGGCCCACCCAACGCTTCCGACTTTTCCTTTCTCCCTCCCTCTCTCCTTCCATCCCTCGTTCAAACCTGGTATCTCTACTGAAATGCAGTTACCCTGCAAGTCCCTCCCATGCAAATAAGCGGGATAGACACGCTTCAACGTGTCAAAGTTGGGGTGCGGTCGTTCGAGAATGTGATCTGAAGGTGAAGAAGAAGAAGAAAGGAGGACATACCGTGTGAGAGCTCCAGGAGGGGATGGATGGATGGATGGATGGATAGATAGATAGATACAGGAGGGAAGAAGAGATTACACGTCACGCCCTACAAGATTCTGGGCAATAGGCTGCACGGCTTTTCTTGGCAATGGTACTGACGCTTGTCCCGGGAATGACCAAAAACCACCACGCTTGACCAATCGTTTCCCCTTAAAAGAGGAGCCGGCAATCTCTTTCCTCCTCCAAGTCTCCGTCCTACCCAAGCATATCGAGAAACTTCTGAAAAGACCTGCCTTCCAATGAATCCAAAAATTCAACATTTACGCACTCACCAATATCATTCTCTTCGCGCCACTGCTTGGACGCTTGCCACTTCTTGCCCGCCTTCTCCACGTTGCCCTTGCACGACGCAAGAAATGTCGCCGGAATCTCGTCTACATTCGGTAAGGGAGTGCTAGAGCCTTTGCGTTTGAATTGAAGGGAAGTAGAAAGCCTCCGTAGCAACGCCCCCGGGGTCCCTGGCTCTCCCTCTGTTCCCACAGCACTTGACAGACGACTCATGAGGCTAGGACGCCTGGTCACACTCCCAGTCTCAGTGCCTTCCCCCTCCTGGCTCAAGTCCAATCCCAGAACGGCTTCGGGACTGCTGACGCTCATTTTGATTTGGTAGGTAGTGGTGGCTTCCTTGGGTGGCCTGCTCTCCTAGCGGCAAGTAATTCTATGAAGATGAGAGGAGGAGGTGGGCCGACAAAAGCCTGTGCATTTATAGGTAGTGCATGAAGGGTTATTGAATGATGACATTCTGCTGTAAATGAATCGATGCCTTGTACTGGCATTTGGCATCTTTGCATGAGCTTGTAGGCAAAGGGGCGCGGGAGAAAGAGGCCGTTATGATGGTTTAAGCGACGCATTTCTCACAGCCACCTCCCGACTCCTGCAGCTAAGCCCAAGGCATCTCTCTATTCTATACTTAAAACAACACAAGCCACAGGACATTCCTCGGTATGAGAATAAGAAATGTATGAATCTCGTACTGATGGCTACGCCAGTTGCTTTCGGTGTCGGTGCCACGGGCCTGCTGCATTACCTGGCTAGATACTCATCTTCGTCCCAGCGCCAATAGACACCTCATTTCTTGCCAAAAAACATACACACCCAAACATAACGTAGAAATCATCCATGATGATGCTTGCAGGCTGTCGGAGCGCAGGTAGCGGCAGCAGCTGCCGTTTGTTGGCGCGTGCCGGGGCTCAAGCTGGCGCCACCTCCCCCTCGTCCCCTCATCATCTTCACCCCAGCAGCACCACAACCAATACTGCGATAGCCTTTGCACTTGGTAGCCGTCGGCACATTTCGGACAAACTTTTTATTCGAAGTACGTTGTGAAGTGTTGAAAATGCTCTTGATTTAGTGGACGTGCAGAATTATGAGGTGAGCGCAAGTGACTCATACTTCCCCCGCCCTCCCCCCTTTTTGACCATACGCCCACAGTTGTCCCTGAATCCACCACCACCGACTCTCTCCACGACTTCTTCCGTTCCTATGGGCCTATCCGCGACGGTACGTACACTCTCATTCCTTTTTTGTTTCGTGAGTCAAATTGACTCATCCTTCTTTCCTCCTTTCCCTGTCAAACCACCTTGGAACAGTGAGGATTGTGACCCCACCACGAGAAGACCGCCCGCCTTATGCTTTCGTTGAGTTCGAAAACGTCAAGTCTGCCTTGGCGGCGATGGAGGAAATGGAATTTAGGGTACGGCTTGTTCAGTTTGTATATCTGTGTGTATTTCTATGTTATGTATGCGTGTATCTGTGGGCGTGCATGTATGTACGCGTCTTTGGTGAGGTACAATGCAAGCGGGAGAGTCACCGCCAAGAAACTAACCAATTTTCAATCTCCACCTCTCAACACCACGTAAACGACCACCCGCACAGCGTTTCGCGGGCCGTCTTATTTTCCCCATTTTCCACGCCGAGAAGAGTAGCAACAACAGCAGCGGAGGTGTTCGTGGTGGTTGGGGCAGCAAGGACGGAGATCGACGTGGCCGCGACAGGAGGAACCAAGGAAAGGACTACTATTACAACAGGGACAGTAGAGGAGGAAAGGGTGGAGTGGAAGGGTATCAGAACTCGACGTCGCTCAACAGCAGTAACAGTACGGATCGAAAAGGTGATCAGCAGCCGCAATATCAACACCAGCACCAACACCAGCATCAGAATGAACAACGAAGACAGAACCAGAGACAGCCGGCAGTTGCTGAGAGTGGGGAAAGATGGGCTCAGAGCACTGCTGCTGTTGCTGCTTCGTCGGCAGAGACGCCAGCTGTGGCGGAAGATCTAGAAGGAACATTTACTTCTGGCAAAAGCGGGACCGATACCCAAGGGCAGCCAACAGGGAAGAATAGTGGGAAGAAAAGGGGTTGGTACCGGAAGAAGAAGCGGCAAGCAGAGGGAGGGGGAGGAGGAGGCGGAGGGGGAGGGGGGGAGTGATGACAAAGAAAAAACGATCAAAACCAACCACTGAATGTCCTTGCTGTAGAATGCACGTTTCATTTGGCCAACTTTGTTCAACCGCGAAGTCTTGGTCTTGGTCTAGAGCTTTTTTTAGGGTTAAGGTTTGAGGAAGGAGGAGGATTGTGATGGGCCGCCGCTATCACAAATGCGTACAAAAAGCGAAGACCGGTGGTTCTAGTGACAAGAAGGGCCTGCACGCCCTCCTGTGCGTCTTGGTTCCGGGGCACGCACTAGATAAGATACATGTGCTTGTGTATCTGTGTTTGTAAATATTCTCCTTTGAAGGGTGTTGACGTGGGATTGGAAGGTGGGAGGGGAGGGCTGGTTTTGTGAACGAACGGCCGTCGTTCGTTACCTTGCCTCCCCGCCCTCCATCCTCCTTCCATTGCCTCCCTCCATGCAAGCTGAGGCCACCACACCCTTCATATACTTCTACCATACTATGCTAAATGTGCCTTGACTTTGCCGAATTGCCCCCTTATCCCTCCTTGTTCACCACCTATGTCACAGGAAGCGAGCAGCGCGGAAGTAGGACGTCCTTTCTTCGTCACTTCTCCCCGACTCACAGTAAAGATGGTACGTTTAGGAGTCTGTCGGCTAAAAGTGTGATGCAACGAGAGAGATGTTATTAGCCGTGGAGCAAAATGCGGGGGAGGATTCATGTGGATGGTCACAAGAGGGGATGCGGCGTGTCGTGGATGATGGTACTGGGGCTGCGGCCGCGCATGGATGAGTGTGCATGTGTGCATGGTATGATAATAAGGGTTAGGATGCATGTAGGCTGAGATTTCCACTTCTCTTCACTTATTGGGAAAAGCAAGAGCATGTATATTGTGTGGGTATGGGGAGGCCGAAGAAGCTCCTGCGCGATACGGACTTCAGCTCAGCGGCCCTGTCTCATGTCTTCCAACCCCCCATTGAAGGTCACACCATCTCACACACCATCCCTTCTTCCTTTTACTTCTCATTTCCTTGGCATGAACAGTCTCTGATAATCACCCCCGAGTTTCAGCATATCTTGCGTATCCTCAACACCAATGTGGACGGGACCCGCTCGGTACAGTATGCCCTAACCTCCATCAAGGGTGTGGGCCGACGGTTCGCCAACGTGGTATGCAAGAAGGCGGAAATCGACTTGAACCAGCGAGCGGGGGAGTTGACACAGGAGAAGTTGGAGGAGGTCATTGCCATCGTCAGCAACCCTAAAGCATTCAAGATTCCCGACTGGTTCCTGAACAGGCAACGTGACTGGAAGACGAACAAGCCTTCCCAGGCGACATCCAACGTGGTCGACACCAAGCTTCGCGAGGACTTGGAGCGCCTTAAGAAGATCCGCTCCCACCGTGGTATTCGCCACTACTGGGGCGTGCGTGTGCGTGGGCAACACACCAAGACCACGGGTCGCCGCGGCAAGACCGTCGGCCCCGCGGGGAAGAAGTAAGGAATGGATTCACAGGAGAGAAGATAGTAGATACAGCAAGCGTTGCAATGGCGACGGGCACATGGTCCCGGTAGTTGTGGCGTATGGTTGTGAGGGAGGAGGGGTTCTCATGCATGGCTTGTGGTGGAGGGGAGGGTGGGGGGTGGGGTGAGAGAGGCTTTGGCAAGGGCCCAAGAAATGATGGAGCTGGAACAGAATAAGCAAGGTACTTCAAGGTACTTACAGCCGACCGGTATCTTGACGGGATCGTGCGATTTATTTATCACTAATTTTGTCCAGCTGAGCCTATGCTTTACTTTTTGCTTTGGCTTTGGCTAGGGGTGGGGAGGTTGCTCGCTGCCCGTTCTCATGTTGATGTCAAAACTTGTATTTTGTTGTGTTTTTATTGGCACACCACACATACGCCCCACACGGGCGTATTGATAAGGCACGCCTTTCTCGTATACTTCCTCCTTTGGCCACAGTATTCGCCCCACTGGGGCATGCGCAGAGAACTACGTCCGACCTCCGCTTGATGCAGGACACGACAGCAGCAGCACGTGCAACAGGACCACTATAGTGTAACACCGAGCCGCCTCGGCCTTGAAATTAACTTTATGGAAGAGGGGCATCGAAATGCGTCGGGGGGTCTACTGTCTATGATGACGGTCAGCACCAATCGTCTCCGTCGTCGTTCCAAGTATTCCAACAAGACGAGCGACGACCCCGTCCCCGCCACTCCCAAGGCAGGATCTGCCCGGGGTTCCCTCTTCTCCTCTCATCATCTCTTCCGCACAAAAAGACCGGTCAAACCTCATGGCGTGTCAGGGACAGAGATGTGCCCTCCCTCTTCCACCACCAGCGACAGGGGCAGCAGCAGCAGCCTTCCGATCATCGCCACCCCGTCCCTATCGACCTCGACCGACACCCCAAACCTTGCCACTGCCCTGGACAAGGTCCTACATTGCTTTGCTGTTGATCGCGTGGTGGCAGGGATGGAGTTGCTTTGTGCACTGGAGGCCCGTTTGGCCCGGGAGGGAGAGGGGGAGGAAGCTAAGGAAGTGCAAAGTAGGATGCAAGAACCCGAGATGGCTGCGAGGCTGGAATTGATTCGGTTGCGCGGGCTGCAGTGCAAGGAGCTGCTGACTTCGGCAGAGACGACAGAGGGGTGGACATTGGTTTCGGAGCATGGAGGAACAGCGACGTATTTCCAACCCGTGAGTAGCAGCAGCAGCAGCAGCAGCAGCAGCAGCAGCAGCAGCAAATCGCCAGTGCTCATCGAGGAAGGGATGGAAGAGGAATACGGCCTCGACAGTGCGCACCTTATCCGTGTCCGCTTGGAAGGGGAAGTGGCTTGCTCGCCCATGGAGCAACTGGCCGCCATGCGCGAGGCAGAGCAATATCAAAACTGGATGCCGTTGTGCCAGCTATCTGCCCTACTCCACCGCGAAGGGAACGCAGATCAGGTCCTGTGGTGGTCGATGGGCATACCGGGAATGTTCATGTGGGACGTCTTGCTCCACGCCTGGGGGGCTGACTGCATGCTCGAAGACGGGTCTGTTGTCATCATCGGAGGATCCATTCTCACCTCGGACAAGGTCAAGACAGCGGACCTTCCCCCTCCCCCAAAGGGATGGGCGTCATGGCGCATTTCTCTGCATCAGTTTCGGATTCGTTTCAAGGTGACTTCACCCAACACCAGTCACATCACAGTGTCATTTGTCTTAGATCCGAAGCTGCGGGCGAAGGTAAGGGATGGAAGTGTGTAGTAGCGCGCAACCTGACGTGTTCCCTTTTGCCTTTCGCCGTGTTTCCTTTCCACAGCGCATGGTAACACGCTGCAAGACACATGTTCACCTCATTCCCTCCTTTCCTCCTTCCTTCGCCTCCCTCCCACAGTCCCTCGTCAATTATGTCATCAAAAAGGGAGCCGCTCTCAGCCTTACTTTTCTGCGCCGGCACGCCGAGCGCGTCCTCACGGCGGGACCTGCCCATCCCCTCTTCCCCACCCTCCTCTCTGACCCCTTTTATACGACGTTTATGGCGCCCCGAGTTTTGTGGTACGTCCAGCAACACCACCTCTCCAGCACCAGGGAGGGAGGGGGGAAGGAAGAAAGGAAAGGGGAGGTGCCAGCGGTCTTGCGGTTGTTGAAAGTTGACCTGGCCAAGGCGGAGGCATCGAACCCATACCCGGACTATCGGGCAAACTCTTCCTCTCTCCACTCCTTTCCCTCTTTTCCCTCCTCCTCCTTCTTCTCCTCCTTCTCCTTAAGAGATGCAGAGACGGGAAAGGATGCAGATGAAGTGGCGTCGATGCAGCATGTGACCAAAGTGGTGGAGGAGGACATGGAGACAAAGGGAGGGAGCGAAAGCGAGAAGTTGGCAAGTACGACGGAGGCAACAGCCATGGAGGAGCCGCTTGAATATACGAAGACGCTCTTTATATGGCGGCGTGTATTGCTGATGTTTTTGGGCGTGTGCTGCTGTGTCGGGATCTTGGTATACTATGTGGTTGTGTGGTCATAAGTCAGGTGAAAGGAGGGAGGGAGAGAAGGAGGAAGGGAGGTAGGGAGGAAACGGAAGAAGAGAAGGAGTGTGTTTTGAGATTGCGCCATACACTTATGCCTGGAGAGTGATAAAGGGAAGGCAGAGGAGAGGCCTACCGGAGTGAAAGGGAAGAGAAGAGAAGAGAAGGATGGTTTATGTCTTGTGTTTCGTTGGCGTCCAAAATGAATACATGCGTATGTTGTGTACATAAATATGTATGCAAATTCAAAAAACGCGAAGAGATTAGAAAGGGAAACAAAAAAGAAAAGAGAGGAGCACGCTAGGGCAGGAGCTCTTACAGATGTAGTCAAGCTACCTCTGTCAGCGTGTGGGAAGAGAAGAATTTTGTGTATGTTGTAGTCAAGCTAATGGCACTGAAGGTGATTTGCGGGGGGGGGGGGACACGGCCGAGAGAAAACTCGGGAAATTCATTTAAACAGCAGGAATCTTGCCAGTGCGTGCTTTTCGGGAGGAAAGAGCAACGCAACGGCTTAGAAACTTATTTGTCTCGTCACCGTCAGGAAAGAAAAAGTTCAACCAAGAGAAGGAAAAAGGCAGGCAGGCAGAGAAGATCTATCCGCGTTTGATGCCCAGAAATTAAAACGTTACAACCAAAGGACAAGAAAGAAACAAAAAGGAAGGATACGGAAATGGTTTGGCTCCCCATGGTCTTCCTGTTCAAGTCTCGCGTCTGTCTTTGCGACACATTTGATCCGATTCGTTTCTTTTCAGCCACATCACAGCGGTCATATGGCTATACCTGTACTCTCGAAAAGCAGAGAGGAAAGCACCCTGCATTTCACTCGCACATCAAATTTACCAAAGAAAATTACAAAGCGAGGAACCCCCACTCCTTTCTTAATTCAGTCATAGCTCTCATGCGCCCTCGTCTCACATCCTGGTGCATTCTCATCTTCAGAGCTACAACACCACCAATGAAATACAACGCGTCGCCCCTCCCCATTGTTTTGCCCAGGTGGCAGCCATCGTTGGGCCGTCTCGCCTGTGAAGCTGTGGGGATGGTACCGACAGGCCCGCGCGTTGTTTGTCTTGACGTTGAACTGCGTGTGACACATCTTGCATGTCCGAAGGAGGGCGGACGGTGGTAATGCCTTCTCCAAGGTAACCTTGAGCCCGTCCATGAGCCTATCGTCGTGTAGTAAGTAGGATGGGTGTTATACAGGATAAACGAGCGTTTCCCAAGGCCAAGGCTTGTCAGAAAACTATTTTGCTGTAGACAAGCCGATGACTATATCACTGTAGAATTACGAATTGGCACAGTGGTCCCTGTGTTGTGAGGATGCATGTCGTCATGCACTTAATGCATACATGTGTGCGTTTGCGTTTGGGCAAAACAAAAAGGACATGCATTGTCTGTTCGGCGAGTGAAAGAAAACCAAGAGCGGAAAGGGAGACGAGATGAGTCGTCAAAGATTCTTGCCCTGTCCTATGCCTCCACACGCTTCCCGCGCCACACCTACCACCCATGCCATTCTCAATTCGATCAAGCATAATGGCGGCTTGATGGTGGGGATGGTAGCCTCGGGGGGGGCAGGTCATGGGGGCATCCAACATGTCTCATCTTAGGCAATAGGAGGCAATAGGCAGGATCATTCTTAGTTTTACCCCCGCCTGATCTCTTACACGCCGCACACCCAACACTACCCACCTGACACAGGAACAGAGAAGTTATGGCTCCTCTCTCGACGGCGGATGTGGTCAAGAGCTACAGCCTCAACCCCCGGATCCAGGTACGTCTTGCCCCTGCGCGTGCCGCGATGATGCAGTCGAAGCGAGGACGGAGGGAGGGAGCGCCGTGTGTCTGTTTCCATGTCCATCGTGTTGGGCCTGCACCCTACGGCAAGCACATGGCTGCTTAGGGCTACGTCGAGGACGATGAGATGTGTGCGGGTTTGACTTTGTGGAGGCGTCCTGGACGGGAGCCGTCCTGGACGCGATAAAGCACCGAGCAGCAAGAACAGTACCCCATCGTCATCATCGCCATCCCACCATAAGCAGCATTAACAAGCCTAGAATTCCCACTCTCCCGCTCCAGTGAACGCTGCTCCTATACTGGACTTGCTTTTTGTCCCTCCGTATCCACTCATCTTTCCCCTCTCCGTCTATCCTTGTCTTTCCCCTGAATAGTACTCTACCATTCAAGGCGTGAACGGTCCGTTGGTCATCCTCGACAATGTCAAGCTGCCCAAGTTCGCCGAGATCGTCAATCTGACATTGGGAAACGGGGAGAAGCGCCAGGGTCAAGTCCTGGAGGTGGCGGGCAAGAAGGCCGTCGTCCAGGTGTTTGAGGGCACTTCCGGTACGTGAGAATTGAGGGAGGGGAGAGAGTTGAAAGGAAGGTGGGGCTCTACTTCAACGAGGAGTGCCATGGACGCGTCATCTGTCTCTACTTACCTTGGTGAATGCAACACGCACTCACTGGCCGAACCCTTTTCTCCCTCTCCCTCCCCCTTCTACAGGCATTGACAACCGTCACACCACAGCCGAATTCACCGGCGACGTCCTCCGTACCGCCGTCTCCGAAGAGGTCCTCGGCCGATCCTTCAACGGTTCGGGCAAAGTCATCGATGGCGCCCCCCCTGTCCTCCCAGAGCAATTCCTCGACATCAATGGGCAGCCGATCAACCCTTCATGCCGTGACTACCCGAGGGCCATGATCCAGACCGGGATCTCCGCCATCGACGTCATGAACTCGGTTGCCCGTGGCCAGAAAATTCCCATTTTCTCTGCTGCTGGTTTGCCCCATAATGAAGTGGCGGCTCAGATTGCCCGCCAGGCGTCGTTGGTCAAGCTGAAGGATTGCTATGATTCTCACGATGATAATTTTACGGTGGTCTTCGGCGCCATGGGCGTGAACATGGAGACGGCCCGTTTCTTCCGAACCTCGTTCGAGGAGTCTGGGGCAATGCAGCGCTCAGTGCTGTTTCTCAACTTGGCAAATGATCCGACTATTGAACGCATTATTACTCCCCGTTTGGCCTTAACCACGGCGGAGTATTTGGCGTACGAGCGGGACATGCACGTGCTGATCATTTTGACCGATATGTCCTCCTATTGCGATGCCTTGCGTGAAGTGTCTGCGGCTCGTGAGGAGGTTCCTGGTCGTCGTGGGTATCCGGGGTACATGTATACGGATCTGAGCACGATCTACGAGAGGGCTGGCAGGATTGTAGGGAAGAATGGGTCTATCACCCAGTTGCCTATCCTGACGATGCCCAACGACGATATCACGCATCCGATTCCCGACTTGACGGGCTATATTACGGAGGGGCAGATTTACCTGGATCGGGCATTGCACAACCGGGAGATTTTCCCGCCGATTAATGTGTTGCCATCCTTGAGTCGATTGATGAAGTCGGCTATTGGGGAGGGAATGACACGCGATGACCACGGGTCGGTCTCGAATCAGTTGTATGCGAATTATGCGCTTGGGAAGGATGTGGCGGCGATGAAGGCAGTTGTGGGCGAGGAGGCTCTGTCGCTTGAGGACCATCTGTACCTGCAATTCGTGGATAAGTTCGAAGGGAAGTACATTAATCAGGGGAGTACCAGCAACAGGACTGTGTTCGAATCGCTCGATCTGGCGTGGTCGCTGCTGCGTATTTTCCCGCGCGATTTGTTGAAGAAGATCACGAAGAAGGAGCTGAACACGTACTACGCACGCAGGACTGCTCCTGGGGTAGGGGCGGGGGGGGCAGGAGGAGGCCAAGACAGGTAAGTGGTGGGGGAAGCAAGGAGAAGAGAGGAGGGAGGAGACAATGATGGGAGAGAGGGGGGGCAATGTTGATAAAGATTTCTTTACTTAGTACATGATTGTCGTGTATGTGTGGAGGGGTTGGTGTGTTTTGTGCGGGAACGTGCGAGTTGGGAGCCTAGGGAAGAGGAGGGAGGCAGTGACTGAGGGAGGGAGGGAGAAGGCACGAGGTTTAGAGTTGTTGAAGATAGAGAGTATTATCAGTGAACAATAATGGAGCACACCAAATTTCAATTTCCTCGTGGAAAAATGAAATTTGAAGTAGGTTGGACAACGAAATAGCTGTGACAGCGAAGAAGAAAATACTGGGAAAAGGGGAAGAAGAGTGTGGTTTCAAGTCTCGGTTTTTATACAAGAAAAGCAGCGAACCAAAAACAAGAACACAACAACAGCAAAAAAGAAGCAAACTACGAGCGGCCATCGCAGCCTGAGAGACGAGAAATAAAATGGAGTGCTTTCTCTTACAGACTGCTCTAGCTTCGTTTCTCTACAAACCAGACAGAGAGCATGTGAGCTGCAGCCCATCAGATAGAGGAAGAAATCCTAAAAACCACAACAGTGTACGTTGCATCCAGCCACAAGGCTCTTTTCCCTTTGCCTTAACCGAAACAACGAATAATGGCGATTTCCTCCCTCCCATTTGGTCTGGTCATGTCTTTCATCCCCATTTTTAATTCAATCCCGCTCCTTTTCAATGCAACCACTTACCCGCTTGGAACCACATCTCCCAACCCCCCTCAGGCCGAATTGGCTCGTTATTTCTGGCGTTCCTGATTTCAATTTTCACAGACTCACACGCACTCATAAACATATCTATATAAAAAGCGTGTGCATTATTCTTTCAAGCTTCGGAACTCGCAAACAACACTTCCCGTATCTCGTCATTCCCCTCTCCCATCCGCACCGCACCCTCAGGCGCCCCATTTTTTTTTGGCATTTATGCTTGCAACTAGCCCGCCTCAAGTCAGCCTGCTATTTATTTCCTCAACCCCATCCTTTTCCACCTATTCTTCCTGTGCACGCCCCTTGTCCTACTTCCATCCTACTCGATCGCTCGCGCCGATGGCTGGCGGGACGGAATCTCATACCCCTCAGGCTTCTGCAACTTGCCCATCTCAAATCCTTCTACAACCGCGTCTTCCAATTCCTCCACCTCCCCGGGTTTCGCGGGTTCAATCTCATCTGCATTCTCTACCTCGGCCAATGACTCATGCGGCCGGTCATCTACAAAGACCTTCGTCCAAATCAATCCTACCACAGCCAGGCACGAACAAATAATAAACACAGCCCGAACACCCCTGTCCAGAAGATCAGCATCCCGGCCCTTAACACACCTCCCCCTCACGCAATACATGTTGGTGATCTCCAAAAAAGCAGCCGCACCAACAGCAGCACCGGCCTTGCCACACGCAGCACTGATTCCATGACAAGTCGAACGGGCAGCCGTCGGAAAGATCTCGGCAGGAATCACAAACGTCGTCAGATTCGGGCCAAAATCATCAAAGAAGAACGTCAAGGCATAGAGCAACACAAAAAGGCCCGTCAAGCCCTTCAACTCCTTATAAAAAATTGCCATAATCGCAAAAATGACAGCTTGGCCGGCGAATCCGGACATCTGCAACCTCTTTCTTCCTATGCGCTCCATGAATATCACACCACAAATATATCCAGGCATGGCCATCAATTGAATATATAAATTTGTCAAGGCATTCCCAGGCAAGTTCGCATTTGCCCCACCCATCGCTGCCGTTACATCGGAAGAGAACAACGAATTGCCATAAAAAACGACATCGAGAATAAACCAGGATCCCGCTGTTCCAAGCAGCTTCATCCGGTTGTCCCAAACCGTATGCAGGATAACATACATCCGCTCAGCAGGTGGGGTCTTGTCTCCAACATCTTCCAAAAACACCTCTGACTCCGGCATCCACCGAAATTTGAAACAAGCCATCATGGGCACGGCCCCGAACAAAATAGAGAAACGCCACTGCCAATTCGTGTCGGTGATCACATGCACAGAGAACAAGAGGACGAGGGCACACAATACTCGACCCACACCTTGCATACTGAACACCATGGCCAGATTTCGTCCACGATGGGCCGCGGCCGAGCCTTCAGAAGTCACGGTCGACGCCATCGGATACTCTCCTCCCACACCGACCCCCATGAAAAAGCGAAAGAGCATCAGCTGCTGCCAGATATTGAGACCCATCATGCGAGGTTGTGCAGCTGATTGTAAGACGGTACCGAGGATGGTGAGAGCTGCAGTGCTGATAAAGGTCCATTTCCGGCCAAATTGGTCGCCACACACACCAAAAATGAGCTGGCCTGCCAAGGCGCCGACCACCGTCATCATAGATACCGCAGCTCGAATAGATGGGGTTAGAGGAACTCCATAGTCATTCTGTTCCATCATTTCAAGGGCAATATTAATGACAAACACATCATAGCTGTCAGCCAGAAACCCACAACCAGCAATCAGGATGCGACCCGAAGATCTCAACATGCTCTTGGCCCGGTGGAAGTGGCGATGCGCCGGGTGGTAATGGGAGAGCCTTTCAACAGCCTCTTCGGGCGTCGGCTTGTGGTGCTGAGAGCCATTGGCGGTCCAGGACGAGGCTCGCTCAGTGGTGTATGACATAACTGGGCGGCGGAAAAGGAAGCAAGCCTGTAGGTGGTTCATGAAGGGGGATTCAGAAAATGGGTGAACGTCAGCGACATGCACATCAGCTCATGCGCATGAGCGGCACCAGAAAATATGCCACGGCGCATAGACAATATTACCACAATGTACTTTGATCTCGATCTTGCATAATTAACGATCTGATGCGGCCATGGCTTGATTAAATGTCCGCACCAGGGGTTGAATCGAATAAAGCAAACGGGAGATGCGAGGTCGATATAAATGTACAAAGAAGAGACAAAATCCGTGGCAACCAACGCCATTGACCATGGCACATCCCTGTTTCATCCGTTTATCACATAATTCAGCGTCTTACACCTCCGAAGTGAAGCAAATTGAGTGCGGCGGGGCTGCACTTTTGTTCCTTGAGTTGAGGAAAGATGCGATTCGGTTTTGACGTTGCGGGGAAAAAAATAACAGGCGATGCTGCCCTACCATCACATCCAGAACCCGAAAAAACATACCCGACCCCCAGTCCAGCATGATGACTGCGCCGCCCGAATGCCAGACTATGCGGATGTCTGAGCTCTCTAAACCACAAAAAACAAAGTAGTACAGGTATGCTGCCAGTCGAGGACAGCGGGGCTGCCGTCCACTATCCCCAGGTCAAGAAGAAAACCAAGAAAACAGATGAGGCGGCTACGCATGGCAACGGCACTGGCGCTACTGCTGATGGCCGGGTGGTCCATTACCCACGAGTCAAGAAAATGATGAAGCGGCCCCGCGAGGAGGGCAATATGAAGACCGGTCAGCAGCAACAAGCCCAACCACGGCGGCAGCACCAAGAGGCCCGCAAGTCCCTGCCAATTTGGCGACAACGGAGCAAGATTGTGGACACGGTGCGGCAACACGCCAGCACCATTTTAGTGGGGGAGACGGGTAGTGGAAAGAGTACGCAGGTACCTCAATTTTTGTTGGACGCGGGATTTTGTACCCCGAGCACTGGCAGCACTAGTAGCAGGAGCTCTCCTCCATCGTCGATCCCGGCGCGCAAGATGATTGCCTGCACTCAGCCGAGGCGAGTGGCTGCCGTCACTGTCGCAGGACGCGTGGCTGAAGAAGTGGGCTGCGCCTTGGGCCAAGCCGTGGGGTATGCCGTGCGTTTCGACGACAAGACGAGCGGGCGTACTACGATAAAGTACATGACTGATGGCGTACTTTTGAGAGAAGCAATGACTGACCCTCTGTTGACGCGCTATGCGGTGGTGGTGCTGGACGAGGCGCACGAACGGAGCCTACAGACAGACATATTGTTCGGTTTGATTCGGCGGGCACAACGCCAGCGACCGGATCTACGAGTGGTCGTCATGTCGGCCACCTTGGAAGTGGAAAGTTTCCAAAAGTTCTTTGAACAAAAGAGAAAGGAAGGAAGAGGAGGAATAGGAGAGAATGGAATCAGTGCCACCGTAGGGAAAGAGGAGAGGGAGGAAGAAGCATCCGCAGCGACGCTTGCAAGCGTGGGTGTGATACGCGTGGAAGGACGACAATACGGCGTGGGCGTGTATTATTGCCACGAAGCCCAAGAAGACTCCATCGACGCCGCTTGCCTCACTGTCCTACAAATTCACGACTCCGAGGCCCTACCGGGCGACATCCTGGTCTTTCTCGCCGGTCAAGAAGATATCGAAGCTCTCGCGGAGCTTTTGAACGAACACGCCGACACTCCAACAGGAGAGGCAGGGCTCCGCCTGGAGATTTGCCCACTCTTTGCTGCCCTTCCCCCCGAACAACAACTCAAGGCATTTCGGCCTCCCCAGGGGCCACGCGATACTACTCGAAAGGTAATCCTTGCGACCAATATTGCGGAGACATCCGTGACCATTAATGGGATTCGTCATGTGGTGGACGCGGGATGGGTTAAGGTAAGCTGTTCGCTTTTGAGATTTTGGTTTCCCTGTCTTCCCTGACTTCCGATCTATTGCTCGAGTACATCCCCTCCGATTTCATTTCTCCTCCTTCTTCCTCTTAGGTCCGTCGCTACGTCCCTTCCACCGGCCTTGATTCCCTCAAAGTCACCCAAGTCGCCCGCGCCCAAGCCCAACAACGCGCAGGCCGCGCCGGCCGCGAAGCCCCCGGGAGCTGTTACCGCCTTTACACCGAATCCGTCTTCGAAAAACTCGACGCAGCACCGGAGCCTGAAATTTTGCGAGTAAACATAGCGCAGGTGGTACTCCAGCTCCTGGCTATGGGCGTAGAGAATCCGCAACATTTCGATTACCTCTCCCCGCCCTCTCCTGCAGCAATGGCAAGGGCGTTCGAGACGTTGTTTGCCTTGGGTTGCGTGGCAGAGGGAGGATGGAATACCAGCAGCACTCCTGCTACCGACACAAGCAAAAATAGCAGGAACAATAGCAGCACTCCATCCAAGCCGCACCCAATCATTACTCCCCACGGTCGTCGAGTCGCCTCTCTGCCCCTCGACCCTACATACGCCCATTTCGTCCTCCGTGCCAGCGAGCTTGGATGTCTCTCGGAGGCCCTCACAGCCGTCTCCATGCTTTCAGCCGAGAACGTCCTCTACATGCCCTCCCCCTATGGAGGGAATGATGCGGCGGAGCAACGTAGCAAGGCCGTGGCCGCTCATCGGAAGCTTGCCGCCTATGACGGTGATGTACCTACACTAGTCAACATTTATGAAAGGTGGCTGAAGGCCAAAAAAGATGACCGAAAGAAATGGTGTTGGGATCATTTCGTCAATGCCCGGGCAATTGAAAAAGCTCAAGACGTCCGAGAACAGCTTGTTCTGCTCGCAACTCGCCTTGGGCTGGATCCAACTCAAACCTGCGGGAACGAGAAACAGCTCTTCCTTCGCTGCTTGGCGGCGAGCCTCTTTTTGAACATCGCGAAGCGACAGCCGGCATCTGCTGCTACGCAAGGGAAGGGATGCTATAAGACACTGACGTCGGGAAAGGAAGTGGTCATTCATCCTTCCAGTGTGCTGCATGGCCGGAACCCGCCTCCTTCCCTTGTGGTATATACGGAGGTGCTGACGACGAGCCGCGCGTACATTCGAGGGGTGACTATTGCGGACTCGACGGCGTTGCAGGAGCTATGTCCGCAATTCTTTAACAAACAGGGGTGAGGATGAGACACGAAGATGGCGTAGATGAAAAGGACGCTCGACTACGAGCAAGATATGAGCGTGAAAGAATGAATGACCGAAGTAGAGGCGCGATAACAAAGGGAGAAGAAAGATCGAGCCATATCTCAATTCGAGACCTTTGCTCTCTTGTCTTATTGTTTCTTTCCCTCTCCCTCTTTCTTCCTATTCCTTCGTTGTTCCTGCCTCAGCTTGTATCTCGATCGGGTGTGCATTCACGTCCTCTCAAGCAGTACAAGACCACCACCCACCCACCATCCCTTTGAGGACACCCACCCACCAACCATCACTTTTACTGCCTCTGGGAGAAAGGAAGGAACGCGGCGATTTCCGACTGTCGTCTTTCCCATTCTTCTCTTTTCTTTCACAACACTCTCCTATTTCATACAATCCCCTCACCCACGATCCTTCTCACTATTCCCCACAATCCCTCTTCTCTCTTGGCAACTATATATCGCATATATTTGATAAAATACTGGAAAAATGGACAAATCGTATGCCTGCGCTGTCGTGTATGATGGTCTCTTGCCCCTCTTCCTATCACGGCGTCGTGACCCCTGACCATGGCATCCAGCAATGACCATGGCATCCAGCAAGTTGGAGCCATGCGATACCAGAGGTCCTGCAAGCAAGCCGATGAACAGGCAGGGACCCATTAGATTCTCGCTTGTCAAAACAAGAAAGGATAGGAAACTCCAGTTCTCATTCCGCCCTATTGTCGTGCACCGGTGGCCATAACATACCTCCTCTCCCTTCCTGCCTTCCGGCCGCCCTTCTTCCCTTCCATCCAAACCTAAAATCCAGGAAATGGACTACTACTGCTAAATGTGGGTGCAGCGGCCGCCGGTTGCTGCTCCTGCTGCGGCCGCTGGTAGTGGTATTGCTGCTGTTGCTGCTGCTGCTGCTGCTGCTGTTGAGTTGGAGAGACGTCAAAAACACTAAACGGGTTCCCTCTCGGCGGCGGCTGCTGCTGCTGCTGCTGCGGAGATGAAAACCCTCCTCCTCGAATAGCAGGCTGCTGCTGTTGGTAAGCAGGAGGTTGGGAGGGAGGGAGGGAAGAAGGGAGGGAGGGCATGCCCAGGCCACCACCAATGCCCAACATCCCTACTATCGGGCCCGGACCCACACCTTGCTGGGCCTTGGCGAAGGAATCAAGATCGCTGAACGTGGAGTGTTCAAAAGCAGGGGACGGTGTCCTCCCCATTGTCCTTCCGCCCTGTAATTGTTGCTTGGTCTCTTCGATACGAAGTTGTCCGAGGTCCACAAGGCCGCCCCATTGGTCATCTTTGGCCTGGGGGGCGGGGGCGGAGGGAGGGGCGGAGGGAGGGAGGGGAGCAGTAGCGGCGGCGAAGTCACCGAAGTCGGAAAGCGCCGACTGCTGTTGTTGCTGTTGCTGCTGTTGCTGCTGCGGCGGGTAGGATGGTTGGTGGTTTTGCGGCTGGTGCTGCTGCTGGTACTGGTGCTGCTGCTGTTGAGGAGCGGCAAATGGATCGATGATATCAGCGGCAGTGTTAGAGGGAGCGGAGAAAGGATCGAACCCCGCAGAGGAGGACAAGGTGGTGGGAGGGGTAGGGGGAGCAAGGGGCTTGCTGGCCCCTCCCCCATCGACACCAGCGGGAGGAAAAAAGAAGTCCCGTTGTTGCTGTTGCTGCTGCTGCTGCTGAGGGGGTGTCGGTGCCGAAATTCCTCTGGGGTTGAAGTCATCGAAGAAATCACCCCCTCCTGCTGCTCCTCCGCCAAAGGCATCAAACTCTCCTCCTCCTCCACCAAAAAAGTCGCCACCCAACAAATCAACGACAGGTGACGCCGCCTTCTGCTGCTGCTGCTGCTGCTTCTTCTTTCCCCCGTCGTCTACCGTGGGCGACACAACCCTCCCTCCATCCTTCAATCTAATCTCCAGCTTTCCCTCCCTGCTCCCCCCCCTCCTCCTCCCTCCTCCATTGTCCTCCTCCGGACTAACAGTCGGTTCCTCCCACTCTCTCCCCCCCCCTAGCCGCGGCTTATACTCATCGTACCTCTCCCTTTCCTCGCTCACATCCCCTCGGTCGCTGTACCGCCCGCCCCGCGCATTGCCCCTGTGGTAATCCTGGACCCCAAACCAACCCCCTCCTCCCCCCCTCCCTCCGTCCAGCCCTCCCCCGATTCTATGCACGCCACCCGTCACTCCGATGCCCACAAATTTTTCCCGCAGCCTCCTCGCTTTCTCCCTTTCCTCCCTCACCCTCTCGTTCTCGCCCACCAATTCCATCAATTGTTTGGCGCGTTCCCTGACGCCGGACCCCCGGTCAGTCATCCCCTCCATGTGGTGGAAGTCTACAAGGGTGCGAATCTTATGCAAATGGTCTCGCACCTGTGAGGGACAGAGCGAGTGGAGGTGAAGGGGACGGAGGGAAAGACCCGTGGGAAGAGCGGCCAATGAGTATGAGGAGAACAAGACAGGACGGGGAGAGTCACATAAACACCGTGTCACTCACATCTTCCACCACTCGTTCCGCTCCGTTCTTCACCAGGTGGTCCAATAACGTCAGGGACTTGAAGACCGAGCGCCAGTTGCGACCTGGCTGGTCGAGTGCGCTCCAGATGGCTTTCATCACTTGGTGGTACCTGAAGGGGAGGGGACGGATGGATGGAGGGAGGGAGAGGGAGGGAGAGTGAATGCTTGGTATGGGAAGGACATAGCCCTTCGACCGTGACGATTTTTCCACGACCTTTCCTTTTCTCCCTCCGACTCTCCCTCCATGTCGCCCTCCCTCCTTCCACCCTCTCTCATTCCCGCCCTCCCTCCTTTCCTGCTCCCGCACTTACTTCTCATAATCGTACGTGTCCGAGGCGATTTGATTCATCAACGTGGATGACGCCCCCCAATTCTTGTTTGATAGAGCTTCTCCCATCCTCTTCTCCATCTCGGTCCGGGGGACGATTTGATTCTTGGCCTCGTCCACCATGTCCTTGAGGCTGGAGAGGTTGATATTATTGAAGTTCAGATTCATGGTCCTCGCTTATCTGCGAGGGGATGGGAGAAAGGCGGGAGAGGCGAGTGAATGTCTGAGCGTCTCGGTCGTACGGCACGCCGGCTGTGGAGGGCACCGATAGAGGAGGGACGAGACAGGCAAACATAAATGCTAGCTGCAACGCACGAATGCGATATGAATAGCCATGCGTGGAAGGGGGGGTAATACACGCTTCCATGGTTCACCCCCGATGACTTCTCTCCTTATCTAAACATCCAAATCGTCCACACCGGGTGACGCGCAAGACGCCACTACTTGACGACAAAGGGGTTCTTACCGGGCCGAATAGCTCCTGCAGGTGGTCACTAAGAGAGTAAGATGCCCAGAACAGTCTCAGACAACTGGGTGCGCAAGTGAAGAAGCGGACGAGAACGACTAACGAAGGACTTGAACGCGAAGGGGGCCCCTTTTCTACCCTACCCACTGCTCCCCAGGCGGAAGCTTTGTTCTAATCCTGTCGGTGAAGGGATAGGATCGTTTGGGACAAGAGGATGTGTGAGTGAGTGGAAAAGATGGTGAGTGTGTTTATCAATTGGCGCAAGACCTGGTAGGGGCATGGCAGCAGCAGCCGTTGCAAGCCAGGCGCGTCGCTAAATCGTGCTCAACTAGCCGAAACCACTGGCTGCGTGTGAATTATACACTACAGAGCGTGTGGTGCGTGTGTGCGTGCGAGTCAGTAGACAAGACTGTGTCAACAGAGAACGGCAGCGGTATTTGATCTGCGATCAAGTCTGCTATGACGTTGTGAAACTGCTTTTTGCACCTGTTGAACTGTGGGAGGTCAAGTGCCTGCTTTAGTCGAGAAAAACAATTAGTCAATCTACCAATCAAGAGTTAATGAAAAGAAACAAGGCAAGGCAATTGATCATGGTCATACATGTGTCAGAGATGCACAAGCCTCGAGATGGTTCAAATGCATAAGACCTGAGCGCCCTACTTTCGTAGTAGAGAGTCGGCCTTGTGCTTCGGTGCCGCAAAAAGCCCTCGTGGGATGCAAGGCCTTTTGAGTCGTGAGCGAATGCCAGCGTAGAAACAAACTCCTATCCAAAGGAATGGTTAGAATGGTTGCAGTAGAGAGAATTTAGGGACATCAATAAAGAGCGTGTCTGGTGATTCTAATCATTCCTTTGGATAGGACTTTGCTTCTACGCTGGCATTCGCTCGCGACTCAAAAGGCCTTGTTTCATTAGAGTGCAAGGTACGGACCCAACATTTTTTTCTTTTTTCTGCATGAGATTTTATTTCCTTGGCGTGAAAGCATTTGCTGCAAATCTCTCAAGTTTTTTCCGCGCTTACTTGATGTACATGGTATTAACAAGTCTTTTTCATTATACCGTATCCGGCATGTGTTTGTTTCGATCTTTCTCGCTTTCTCGGACACACTTCTTCCTCTCGATCCTCTCTCCATCTTTCCTTTTCTCACCCCGATCAGGCCCTCTTTTTCAACTTGCCACCCACCGCTCCATCTCCTGCTCCCGCTGATGCAGCCGCGCGCTTTTTCACGCCTCCTCCCTTATCTTCTCCTCCCTCCCCTCCTCCCTCCGCTTTTCCCGCATCATATGCCATCTTCATCCTCCCCATCAAAGCCTTACTCACCACCGAATGCTCCACCACCGGCATAGGGTAATCCCTCCCTACCACACATCCGGCCGCCTCCTGCACAGCCTTTGGGGCCTTCCAAGGCTCATAAATGTATTTAACAGGCATCTTCCTGAGAACCGGCACGTATTTCTTAATGTACTCTCCCTCCTTATCCGTCTTCAACCCGAACGCCACGGGGCTATAAACCCGGAAATACTGGTGGAAAAATGCGGACGCCGACAACCACAACCAGTTGCCCGTGTTCAACGACCAGTCCGCGTCCAGTAAATATATCTCAAACACCCGCGCACCCTCCTCCCAGCTCTGCCACAGATCTCCTCGGGTCAAGAAGCAAGCAAGGGCATGCCTTGCCAAGTGATGGATCCACCCCTCCTCCCTCAACTGAGTCATGCAGGCATCAATAAAGGGATAGCCCGTCCTCCCCTCCTCCCATGCAGCTAATAACTCCTTGTCCTGCCCCCACGGGATCTGACGACATATGGGATTGCCCTCCATTTTGTCATAGTTCTTGGTGGCGTGCCCATGGAGGTAGTAAAATTCACGCCAAAGCATCTGACCGACCAGGGAGACAGGGGGCTGGGTGTGGGGGCCCTTGTGCTTCGCTAGGACTGAGGACAGGGAGTGATAGAACAGGCGGGCCGAGAGCGCACCGTGCTTGAGATATGGCGACAAGACGGTGGTGGAAGGGCGCAGGGCATTGGGGGAGGTCTTGGGTTTTTCGAAGGTGGTGATGTATTTGATGTTGGACAAGTGAAGGTCCATGCGGGCCAAGGCGGCGGTTTCCCCACCTGGGTAGAGAGTAGGGGCGTCTGTGTCCGGGTAACCCATTTCGATGAGAGTGGGGACGCGGAATTCATCCTGGAGTGCTGTGACTGCTTCTCGTTCTCCTTGATCTCCCCCTCCTCCTCCTCCTCCTCCTCCTCCTCCTCCTCCACCTCCTCCTCCT
>Ga0160419_100152_pt1 | contig 48336 bp, 45 predicted proteins | sample CelAP2metagpilot_2_FD_108196 | JGI IMG/M metagenome (GOLD analysis project Ga0160419, IMG submission 108196) | Phycosphere-associated microbial communities from Cellana algal ponds in Kailua-Kona, Hawaii, USA - Cellana AP2-4-25 metagenome pilot ...
GGCGCTGGACTGGAGGAAACCACCCGCGAGCTGAGCGCGCAGGTGCTGAGCGAGATTGCCATGCCGCTGCTGAATGTGCTGGCCGCGTCGGACACGGGCCTAGTCGACAGCGAGCGGGCGATTGGTGTTCTGGGGCAGCAATTGTCTGAACGGGTGCACGAGATTCGGTTTAATATCGAGATGGTGAAGCGGTTCACCGAGCAGCTTGAAAGAGACCGAAGCGGTGCGCGCGTTGGATTTATTGAATTCCAATCGAATGAAAAATTGACCTCGAACTGAGGTTTTTTATTTTTCTTTTACGGTCGCAAAAAATCCAAAAACTGTTTCCGTCTTGGGTTTGACCCGGCTTTCGGCCCCCCCCTGAGCGTGCGTTGCTGCCCAGATTGGGCAGCGGCTCCATGCGGTTTGTCCGCCACCTATGAGGGTGATCCGGCATCCGGTTGATTTTCCGTCGCGCGCTGGTTCGCGGCGGGAAAGCTTTAAGGTTGGATATTTTAAGCTTGAACCAAATCACCTGATCAGCCTAGGCTCGACTCAGAGGCCGGTGAACCGGCCCATTGGACCTGTGCATTCTAGAGGGATGATGGGGTGTTCTGGCAGAGCGCGTGCAAGACGGTGCGGGCTGTGCTGATGGGCAACTGTCGGAAATCTTTCACAAAGACCGGCAAAATGCTGGCGCCGCGCGGTTCAATCGGAAAGAGTAAGCTGCGAGGAGCTGCCATCAGAAGCGGCCCTCTTTGCTCAGACAGACCAGGGAGATGGACCTATGAAGACCCTCACTACAATGGCGCTGGCGACAGCGGTATCCGCGCTGGCAATGTCCGCGGCAGCAGAGACCAAGATCGGCATGATCACAACCCTGTCCGGCGGTGGCGCGGGCCTGGGTGTTGATGTGCGCGATGGTTTCATGCTGGCGATGGAACAGGCCGGACGCGACGATATCGAGGTGGTGATCGAGGACGATCAGCGCAAACCCGAAAGCGCGGTGCAGATTGCCGACCGCATGATCCAGTCCGAAAAAGTCGACATCATGACCGGCATCATCTGGTCCAACCTCGCGATGGCGGTTGTGCCCGCAGCAACGGCGCAGGGTGTTTTCTACCTGTCACCGAACGCAGGCCCGTCTGCGCTGGCCGGTAAACGCTGCCACGAAAACTACTTCAACGTGGCATGGCAGAACGACAACCTGCACGAAGCCGCAGGCGCCTATGCAAATGATGCGGGTCTGAAAAACAGCTATATCCTCGCGCCGAACTATCCGGCAGGCAAGGACGCGCTGACCGGGTATAAGCGGATGTACCAAGGCGATCTGGCGGGCGAGACCTACACCAAGCTGGGCCAGACCGACTATGCCGCCGAGATTGCCCAGATCCGGGCCTCCGGCGCCGATAGCGTTTACTTCTTCCTGCCCGGTGGCATGGGGATTTCCTTCCTCAAGCAATATGCCGACAGCGGCGTTGATCTGCCGGTTGTTGGCCCTGCCTTCAGCTTTGATCAGGGCATCCTGCAGGCAGTCGGCGGCGCGGCCCTGGGGATCAAGAACACCTCGCAGTGGAACAAGGATCTCGACAATCCGGCCAACACGGCCTTTGTCGCCGCCTTCGAGCAGAAATACGATCGTCTGCCGTCGCTTTATGCAAGCCAGGGCTACGACACCGCAAACCTGATCCTCAGCGCGCTGGACAAGGCAAGTGTCGATGACAAAGACGCCTTCCGTGCGGCGCTGAAAGCGGCTGAGTTCGACTCGGTCCGGGGGGATTTCAAGTTCGGTGACAACCACCACCCGATCCAGAACATCTATGTTCGCGAAGTCATTCAGGAAGGCGATGTTTTCACCAACAAGATCATCGCAACCGGTCTGGAAAACCATGCAGATGCCTACGCGGCAGAGTGCAAGATGTAAGACCGCTTGAACCGTGCGGGGCGATTGAAACCTCGGCCCGCACGTGACCTATACCCAAATGTCGTGGGGGCCCCGTGTGCCTCTGCCTTGGTGGAACTAACTCATGTCCCTCATTCTTATACTGGAGCAGATCCTGAACGGGTTACAGTTCGGGGTGATGCTCTTTCTCATGGCGGCCGGGCTGACGCTTGTTTTTGGTGTCATGGGGCTGATCAATCTGGCGCATGGTGCGCTTTATATGGTGGGTGCTTTTGCAGCGGCGATCGTTGCGGCCTGGACCGGATCCTTTGTTCTGGCGTTGGTTGCCAGTCTGGCGGCGGCAGCTGCGGCAGGTGCGCTGGTCGAGCTGCTGGTGATACGCAAGCTGTATGACCGGGATCATCTCGATCAGGTTCTGGCCACCTTTGCGCTGATCCTGATCTTCTCCGAAGGCACGCGCTGGGTCTTTGGCTCTTTTCCGCTGTTTCTTGACGTGCCGAGCTATCTGTCCGGCCCGATCAGCCTGCCGGGGGGCATTGAGTATCCGCTTTATCGTTTGACCATCATTGCGATTGGCCTGGTCGTGGCGGCAGGGTTGTTCTGGCTGATTGCCCGCACTCGCATTGGTATTCAGATCCGTGCCGGAGAAAGCGACCGCGAGATGATTGCGGCCCTTGGTGTCGATATTTCAAAGCTTTACACGCTGGTCTTCGCCTTGGGCGCGGCGCTTGCGGGGCTGGCTGGTGCGCTGGTCGGCGCGATCCAGTCGGTGCAGGTGGGCATGGGCGAACCCGTGCTGATCCTGGCCTTTGTTGTGATCGTGATCGGCGGCATCGGCTCGATCAAGGGGGCCATGGTCGGTGCGCTGCTTGTTGGGCTGACCGATACCCTGGGCGGGGTGTTCCTGCCGCAGCTCTTTGGTCTCTTCATGGAGCCAGCCAGCGCCACATCGGTTGGCGCGTCGCTGGCCTCGATGCTGATTTACATCCTGATGGCAGCCATCCTGTTGGTGCGCCCGTCCGGTCTCTATGGGGGGCAGCACTGATGAACAGGGAAAAACTGTTGAATGCGGCGGTGATCCTTCTGCTGCTTGCGATCCCGTTGTGGGCGCATATGGCGGAAGAGCCATTTCTGATCACGCTGGCGACCAAGGTTGCCATCCTCGCCCTTGCTGGCGTCGGTCTTAACATTGCATTGGGGATCGGTGGCCTTGTCAGTTTGGGCCATGCGGCATTCTTTGGCATTGGGGGTTACGCGATGGGGATCCTTGCGGCCCACGCGCAGAATTATGAACCGCTGGCCGAGTGGCCAATGCTGATCGAAGGCACCAATCAGATGCCGGTGATCTGGCTGGTCGCGGTTGTCGCCAGCGCGCTTGCGGCGCTTGTGATCGGCGCGCTGTCGCTGCGCACCTCAGGTGTCTACTTCATCATGATCACCTTGGCCTTTGGGCAGATGCTCTATTACTTTGCAATCAGCTGGACAGCTTATGGCGGCGAAGATGGTCTGTCTATCTGGGTCCGCAATGAGTTTCCGGGATTGAACACATTGGTTCCGCTCGAGTTTTTCCTGATCTGCTACGTGATCCTTTGTGCCGCCTTGTGGTTCGCAGCGCGTCTGGCGCGTGCGCCCTTCGGCCTTGCGCTGTCGGCGGCGCGCCAATGCGAGGCACGGGTCGAAACCGTTGGCATCACCCCCTATCAATTGCGTCTGACCGCTTTTGTGATTTCCGGGGCAATCACCGGTCTGGCCGGGGCGCTGTTTGCCGATCTGAACCGCTTCGTCAGCCCCACCATGCTCAGCTGGCACACCAGCGGCGAGATCATGATTTTTGTCATCATCGGCGGCGTTGGACGGCTGTTTGGTCCGGTCATCGGTGCTGCGCTGTTCATTCTGCTGGAACATCTTCTGGGCGGGATCAGCGACTATTGGCAGATCTATCTTGGCGGTCTGTTGCTCATCATCGTGCTTTACGCCCGTGGTGGTGTGATCGGTGCAATCAGCGGACGGGAGGTGGCCCATGACTGACATGACTGATCCATCAGGGGCAGGTCAGGTGCTGAAGGTCAGCGATCTGAGCAAATCCTTTGGGGCATTGCAGGCCAGCAAGAACATCTCGTTGGACTTGCGAGCTGGTGAAATTCATGCGCTGATCGGCCCAAACGGTGCGGGAAAATCCACACTTATCAAACAGATATCAGGCGAACTTCGCCCAGACAGCGGATCTGTGTCTTTGCTCGGACGGCCGGTGGATGATCTGGACCGCGTGGCACGGGCCCGGATGGGGCTTGGGCGGACCTTTCAGATCTCGGCCCTGGCAATGGAATTCACCGTTCTGCAAAACGCCGTGCTGGGCGCCCTTGGCGCGAGAGGTGGCGTGTTCCGGTTCCTGGGCAATGTGATGCGCAACAAGGCGTTGGTTGCACAAGCAGAACACGCCTTGGAACGCGTCGGTCTGTTGAGTGATGCAAAACGGCGGACTGCCGATCTGTCACACGGCCAGCGGCGTCAGCTGGAGGTTGCGGTCGCTCTCACCTTGCAGCCAAAGTTGTTTTTGATGGACGAACCCATGGCAGGTCTTGGCGCAGGTGGATCGCAGGCCCTGACCGGGTTTCTGGATACGCTGCGACATGAGGCGCCGATCCTTTTGGTTGAACATGACATGGATGCGGTCTTTGCCCTAGCGGACCGGATCAGCGTGCTGGTCTATGGCGAGGTCATCGCCACTGGCACCACAGAAGAGATCCGCAACAACGCAGAGGTGCAGCGCGCCTATCTGGGTGAGGAGGAGCCGGTATGACGCTGTTAAAAATGGAGAAAATCACGGCGTCCTACGGCCCTTCGCAAGCCTTGTTTGGCGTTGATCTTGAGATCGGAGAGGGCGAAGTCGTCGCCCTGATGGGTCGCAACGGCATGGGGAAATCGACCACGATCAAGACAATCTGCGGCATGTTGCGCGCCAGCGGCGGGGCTCTGACGTTCGCCGGGACGGATCTGCGCAAACTGCCCTCGCACAAGATTGCGCGCCTTGGGGTCGGGCTGGTGCCTGAAGGCCGGCGCTGTTTTGCGCCCCTGACTGTAGAGGAAAATCTGACTGCTGCCGCCCGTCCGGGGCCGTGGGATTTTGCGATGGTGGCAGAGTTGTTTCCCCGTCTTGCAGAGCGACGGGATCAGACGGCTTCGTCCCTGTCTGGCGGCGAGCAACAGATGCTGGCCATTGGCCGCGCCCTTATGATCAACCCTCGGCTCCTGATCCTGGATGAGGCCACAGAGGGGCTGGCGCCGGTGGTGCGGCAAGAGATCTGGGCCGCCATTGCCCGGCTCAAGGCAGAAAGCGGTCTGTCGATCCTCGTGGTGGACAAAACCCTGCGCGAACTGGCTGCCGTGGCGGATCGGGCTGTGATTTTGAACAAGGGCACATCGGTCTGGGCTGGCCCTATGGATGGTTTGAGCGACGAGTTGAAGGACAGCTATCTCGGCGTTTAGAAGAGGCAAAATAACCCGGATAATTGTCTATCCGGGTTGTTTTTCAATACTTTACGCGGGCAAGTGAATGTTGAACCTCTCCCGCAATGCCTGATCCAGCATCGGATCGAATTGCGCTTGTGATGCTTGGCTCAGGATCTGTTCCTTGCGCGCGATTGCCTTTTCGATCAGATCGGGTTTGTCCAGCTCAGCCCATTCCTTTGGTGAGGTGCGATCGCCAAAGGTCGGGTAGACAAAATCCTGCTGCATCCGGCTGAGCGTGGCATCTGTGCCGAGGTAGTGACCAGTCCCACCCAGGCAGACCTCGGCAATCTGGTCGACGGCGAGGGTGTCCTCTGTCACCTCGATCCCGCGAACACAGCGCATGGCCTGGCCGATCAGATCGTCGCTCAGGATCAGGGATTCCAGACAAAATCCCAAGAGCGAGGCATGCATGCCCGCCGCTTCGTAGATCATATTGCAACCGGACAATCCGGCCATCACGTTAGAGCACATCTGCTCCCACCCGGCCTGCATGTCCGGAAGCTTGCTGTCTGAGGCACCGGCCGCGGCGCCGCCCGGCAGGTCATAGTAGCGATGCATCTGCGCACAGCCCGCCGTGAGCAACGCCTGCTCTCCCGAGCCGATGGACATGGCCCCTGTCCGAAGATCCAGCCCGAAGGGCCATGTGCCAAAGATGGCAGGCGCGCCGGGTTGGACGGCGTTCACATAAACCAGCCCTGCAAGGCATTCCGCAACCGCCTGGACAATTGCGCCGGCAATCGTTGAGGGGGCCGTGGCCCCGGCCATGCCTGCGGACAGCAAGAGGACAGGCATTCCCCCCTTGATGCACAGTTCCATCACCTCGCAGCTCTCGGTCGCAAACTTCATCGGTGGCACAACAAAGCAGTTGGAATTGGACACAAACGGGCGCGCGCGCCATTTGTCTTCGCCTCCCGCAATCATGTGCAGCATCTCAAGTGCGGGGGCCACATGGCTTGGCTCGGTAAACGAGGTGCCGATGTGTTTCATCGTGCCAGAGCAGCTCGCGTAGACGGTATTGAGATCCATTTCCATGTTATCGAGGATGTCGCGGCAGACCATCGGACGTTGCAGGAAATGGACGTTGTCCAGCTGGTCGGTGATGCGGGCGGCATCGTGCAGATCCTGCACAGTGGAATCGCGGTATTCCTTCCCGTGGACGTCCACCACATGAACCGCAGCCCCCGCGGTGCCATAGTGCACCCGCGTCCCGGAGAGATCGAGATCGTTCTTGCCATCGCGGCTGTACAGCGTGATCGACCTGTTTGCCTTGGCAATCGTGTCCTCCACCAGCGCGCGGGGAAAACGGATGCGGCCATCATCGCCCAGAATTGCGCCAGCCTGCGTGAGATAGGCGATGCCGCTCTCGGGGGCGTCGGCCAGGCCGATCCGCTCAAGTGCATCGAGGGCGGCGTGATGGATTTTGTCCATGTCGGCAGCGGACAGCGGATTGAGGGTGCCCCCCTCAAGCCCCGCGCGGATGGGGCGCAGATGGTCGGGCAGGGCAGAGGCGCGCGCAGCGCGGCGCGCAGAACGTCCGCCGGAGCGCGCAGCCCGGGGAGAATTGGATTGGTCAGTCATGTAAGGTCTCGTTGGGTTGGCAAAAGGGTCTTGAATTGCTCAACCCGGAAACGGTCGGCCTCTGGCGGCGCGACCGCGCGCGGCACCAATGGTGCGCCCGATCAGCGAGATCATCCAGCGATCGCCAGTGGCAGGGGCTCTCATGCCGCTCTCCTCGTTTCCTCTAGGAATGCTGGCACTTTTGACGACGGATTCTATCCTGTTTGCGACCTGCGTGAAATTTGCGACCTCTTTTTCAGGGTTTTACGGTTGATTGGTCAGCATGAGGGGGGGCGCCCGCGATCCGGTCATGGGCTGATCACATGAAAACAGGGGCTTGGATCCTCGCGGCCAACCTGCCACGGAAATAGCCGGGGCAGGCAGGATTTTACGTCCTCGCGGGGCTGCGTCACAACCGACTGTTAAGCTTTTGTGCGGATAATGACTGTTGCGGACGGACGCATGCCAAAACGGCGTGTCCCAACATGGGGTCGAGACGATGAAACCTGTCTCTTGCAACACGGTACAGACAATACCAGCCCGAAAAATGGGCCGTTTTCTGCGTGTGGCGGCTGCGTCCCTGGTGTCTGCCGCGGTAATCCTGACACCTCCGTCAGTGCAGGCTGGCGATTGGGGGCGTTTCATCATTGGTGGGGCGCAGGCACCTGCGGGGCAACAGCAGGGCATCGGCGCCACCCCGGGGCAGAGTTTTCATCTGGAATATGACCATGACTTTGGCCGCTTGGTCATAGGTGGTGATCTCGCCGTTGACGGCGGGCCGGGCAGCAGTGCGGAGGATACGGTGCCAGAGCTGCGCCTGCGGGCCGGATATGATCTGGGCGATACCCTTGGCTATGTGACTGTTGGCACCGAGACCCAGGGGGAGTCGGGTGAAAGAGAGGAGCGCGCAGTGGTTGGCGTTGGCCTCACATACTCTCTGAACCGTGCCCTTCGGCTGAGCGGGGAATACCTGCATGAAACCGACCGCTCTGCGCGCCCTGACACCACCGGCGGTGACCGGATTTCTCTGACTGCATCGTTCAGTTTCTGACCCTGCTCCGTGCTCTCGCACCTGATGTCGGCCCCGCCGTTTCAAGAGATGCGGTGACATTGTGAATATTGATCGGCTGATAGTAGCCGGGTGACATCGCAGGCGAGCAATGCCCCGCTGATGGCCGAAAAACCCCTGAAAACATGGGCCAATTGGTGCCGAAGAGCGGCCTGTTTCGGCCATTCCATGCGCAGAAACTCAATAAATTCGCACCCCCTCTGGAACAAAAGGCGGCCCGTGTTTCTTTAGGTGGGGCAGGCGCCAGAGTGGGGCGCCTTCTGAATGACAATGTCGAACGACGAATAAGGAGAAATCGACATGACCCGTATCGTATCCATGGCAGCCATCGCCGCCGCACTGAGCACCCCTGCCTTTGCCGGCAACCTTGAAGAGCCGGTTGTGGAGCCCGTACCAGCAGCGCCCGTCACCGTGGTTCAAACCGGCACAGACTGGACCGGCGCCTACATCGGTGGCCAGATCGGTCAGCTGGATGCAGACACCAGCAATGGTCTGTCGGGGGATGATGTCTCTTATGGTATTCACGCCGGTTACAACTATGACTTCGGTCAGTTCGTTCTGGGTGGTGAACTCGATTATGACGCGACCGACACGGACCTGGGCGGCGCAACCGTGGATTCCGTGGCCCGTGCCAAGGTAAAGGCCGGCTACGACTTTGGCCCGGTTCTGGCCTATGTGACCGGTGGTGTCGCGCAGGTCGACACTTCTGTCGGGGATGAAACCGGCGAATTCTACGGCATCGGCATGGCCTACCGTGTGAATGAACAGTGGACCGTCGGCGGCGAGATCCTGGAACACGACTTTGACGATCTGGGCGGCAGCGGCATCAGCGCGGACGCAACCACCGTGTCCCTGCGGGCGTCCTATCGCTTCTGATCTAAGATGATCCCGATCCCTCAGACCTGAGGGCAGGCGCGGCGTATCCTTCGGGATGCGCCGCGTTTCTTTTGCCCGGCCTGCTTATTTGCAGGCTTGGCGGCGGATTTGGGCTGTGATATGCAAAGCTCATGAACCGGCTGTGCAACATTATTACCTGCTGCATTACCTGCTGAAATACTCAGCGGGCTGGTTTCTGTCGTTCCCTTCTTTTGAACAACTTGCTAAGCCCGCGCTGCGCGCCGCTATCTTGCGGCACCCGTTGGGAGATCGGCCAGAGGCGCATGCGCTGCGGTCAGACGAAGGATTTGTGATGACGACGATCAAGCTGCACAACACCCGCACCCGAGGCAAAGAGGTGCTGGACCCGATCAATCCCGACGATGTGCGTCTCTACCTCTGTGGGCCGACGGTTTACGACCGCGCCCATCTGGGCAATGCGCGCCCGGTGGTGGTGTTTGATGTGCTCTATCGCCTCTTGCGCGAGGTCTACGGCCCCGATCACGTCAGTTATGCCCGCAACTTCACCGATGTGGATGACAAGATCAACGCAACCGCAGTTGCGCGCAAGGAGGCAGGCGCGTCGGGCACGCTGGAAGAGCTGGTGGAGGAGCGGACAGAGGAAACCATCAGCTGGTATCTGGCCGACATGGCCGAGCTGGGCGCGCTGGAGCCCGATCACATGCCGCGCGCAACCGCCTATATCCCGCAGATGATCGCGATGATCGAAGAGCTGATCGCCAAAGGCCATGCCTATCCCGATGGCGCGGGACATGTGCTGTTCTCGGTCAAGAGCTACAAGGACTATGGCGCACTGTCGGGCCGGTCCGTGGATGACATGATTGCCGGTGCGCGGGTTGAAGTGGCCGACAACAAGCGTGATCCGATGGATTTCGTGCTCTGGAAGCCCTCCACGGATGAACTGCCGGGCTGGGACAGCCCCTGGGGGCGTGGACGTCCGGGCTGGCACATCGAATGCTCTGCCATGAGCCACGAGCTGTTTGGTGAAAGTTTCGACATTCACGGCGGCGGCAATGATCTGATGTTCCCGCATCATGAAAATGAAATCGCCCAAAGCTGCTGCGCCCACCCGGAAGGCGATTTTGCCAAGATCTGGCTGCACAACGAGATGCTGCAGGTCGAGGGCAAGAAGATGTCCAAATCGCTCGGTAACTTTTTCACCGTCCGCGATCTGCTTGACCAAGGTTATCCGGGTGAGGTCATTCGCTTTGTGTTCCTGCAAACACATTACCGCAAGCCGATGGACTGGACCGACAAAAAGGCAAAAGAGGCCGAGGCCACCTTGCGCAAGTGGCGGGCACTGACCGCGGGCATCGAGCCCGCGCCCAGTGCTGCTGCCGCGGTGATTGCCGCGCTGTCTGATGATCTGAATACCGCAGGGGCGGTGGCAGAGTTGCATAAACTGGCCACGACAGGTGATGCAGCATCGCTGCTGGCATCGGCCCAATTGATGGGCCTTCTGACGGAGGAGCTGGGCGCCTGGGCGAAGGGTGAAGAAGTTGATCTAAGTGTTTATGAAAAAGCACTTTTTGATGCGCGTACCGTTGCGATGGAGAGCAAGGATTTTGCCGAGGTTGACCGGCTCAAATCCGCGTATCTTGAAGCGGGCGTTGAGGTTCGCATGTCAAAAGCTGGCGTCGAGCTGGTGCCCGGTGCGGGATTTGATCCCGCGAAACTGGAAGCCGCTTTGAAGCCATGATGACGCCAGCCCGATCCGGGGCGCCTGCTTATTTTGCCAAGCCATAAGGCCAGCCAATGACAAAAGAACGTCTTTACCTCTACGACACCACGCTGCGCGACGGGCAGCAGACCCAGGGCGTCCAGTTTTCCACGGCCGAGAAAACCCAGATTGCCAAGGCGCTGGATGCACTGGGCGTCGACTATATCGAGGGCGGCTGGCCCGGCGCAAACCCGACGGACAGCGGTTTCTTCGACGAAGCCCCCAGGACACGCGCCACCATGACCGCCTTTGGCATGACCAAGCGGGCCGGGCGCTCTGCGGCCAATGACGAGGTTCTGGCAGCGGTGATGAACGCGGGCACGTCTGCGGTGTGTCTGGTGGGCAAGAGCCATGACTACCATGTGACCCATGCGCTTGGCATCGAACTGGAGGAAAACCTCGACAATATCCGCGCCTCGATCCGCCATATCAAGGATCAGGGACGCGAGGCGCTGTTTGACGCCGAACATTTCTTTGATGGCTACAAGGACAACCCGGAGTATGCGCTTGCCGCCTGCCGGGCGGCCTATGACGAAGGCGCGCGCTGGGTGGTTTTGTGTGACACCAATGGCGGCACCCTGCCAGAGGAAGTTGGGCGCATCGTGGCGGCGGTTGTTGCAGCGGGCATTCCGGGCAGCCATCTGGGCATCCACACCCATAACGACACGGAAAACGCCGTGGCCTGTTCCCTTGCCGCCGTTGATGCAGGGGCGCGACAGATCCAGGGGACGTTGAATGGCCTGGGCGAGCGCTGCGGCAACGCCAATCTGACAACGCTGATCCCGACACTTCTGCTGAAACAGCCCTATGCGGATCAGTTCGACATCGGCGTGAGCCGCGAAGGGCTGGCGGGATTGACCAAGCTCAGCCGGATGCTGGACGAGATCCTGAACCGCGTGCCGATGAAGCAGGCAGCCTATGTGGGGGCATCTGCTTTTGCCCATAAGGCGGGGCTCCATGCCAGCGCGATCCTGAAAGATCCAAGCACCTACGAGCACATCGACCCCGCACTGGTCGGCAACGCGCGCATCATCCCAATGTCCAATCAGGCAGGCCAGTCCAATCTGCGCAAACGCCTGTCCGAGGCGGGCCTGTCCGTCGAAAAGGGCGACCCTGCGCTGGCGCGGATCCTTGACCGGATCAAGACCCGCGAGGCAGAGGGCTATTCCTATGACACCGCGCAGGCCTCCTTTGAGATCCTTGCGCGCGAAGAACTTGGCCAGCTGCCCACCTTCTTTGAGGTGAAACGCTACAAGGTGACGGTGGAGCGGCGCAAAAACAAATACGACAAGATGGTGTCTCTCTCTGAGGCGGTTGTCGTGGTCAAGGTCGATGGAGAAAAGCTGCTGTCGGTCAGTGAATCGATGGACGAGACAGGTAGCGATCGCGGCCCCGTGAATGCGCTGGCCAAGGCGTTGATCAAGGATTTGGGGCGCTATTCCAAGGCGTTGGATGATATGCGGCTTGTCGACTTCAAGGTGCGGATCACCCAAGGCGGCACCGAGGCCGTGACCCGTGTCATCATCGACAGCGAAGACGGAAAGGGCCGGCGTTGGTCCACTGTCGGGGTGAGCCCGAACATAATAGACGCCTCCTTCGAGGCGCTTCTGGATGCGATCCGCTGGAAGCTGTTGCGCGATGACGCCTGAGGCGCGCGTGCAGGTTCTGCCCACTCTTTCTGCCTGAGAGATAGGTCTTCACGATGGACTTTGATGATGATCTGATTGCCTGTGCCGAACTGGTGCAGAAGGGGGATCCAGACCGGTTTCAAACCGTCATGGCCTCGCCGGTCAAGGTGCGGGGCGCGTTGTTTGCGCTCTATGCCTTTAATCTGGAACTGGCGCGCGCGCCCTGGGCGTCGGCGGAGTCGATGATTGCCGAAATGCGCGTGCAATGGTGGCGTGATGTGGGCGCAGAAATCGCCGCAGGCGGGCCTGTGCGACGGCACTTCGTGGCGACCCCTCTGGGCCAAGTGCTGCGCCCGGATCTGGCAGCGCATATCGATGCGATGGCCGAGGCCCGCCGCTGGGACATCTATCGCGATCCGTTCGAGGATGAGGCCGCACTTGCCGATCATATCGACAAGACCAGTGGCTCGTTGATGTGGATGGCTGCGGCGACCCTTGGGGCAACTGACGAAACGGTCGTGCGTCGCTTCGGCTTTGGCGTTGGTGTGGCGAATTGGCTGCGGGCGATCCCCAAGCTGGAAGCGGAAAAGCGGGTTCCGCTGCTTGATGGAACAGAGGCCGGGGTCAAGGCGCTCGCACAGTCCGGCCTTGAGGCCCTGCAGGAGGCCCGCCAACAGCGAACAAAGGTGGCGCGATTTGCACTGCCTGCGATGCTGCCGGGCTGGCAGGCAGAAGCGATCCTGCGGCAGGCCATTGCAGAACCCCAAAGTGTGGCAGCGGGAGAGCTGGGCACCAGCGAGTTCCGCCGCCGTGCAGGGCTGATCTGGCGGGTGAGCACAGGTCGCTGGTGACTTTTCCGGCGACACTTGGGTGAAAACCAGATTCCCGCAAAAAAAACCGCCCGCGCAGACCTGCGCGGGCGGTTCTGTTTCAGCAATCGGTGGTGCCGTCAGGCATCGCGCAGCGCCCGTGGCCGTAGAACCAGCCACAGCAGCGCACCCCCGGCAAGGACCAGGAAGGGTGCCATCGCCATATTGACAGCGGTCCAGCCCTCGACCGGCGAGCCGCCAGAGCAGTTCATCAAACCACCTGAGGCCAGCGAGGCAAAGGTCACGCCGCCAAACACCAGAAGATCGTTCAACCCCTGCATGCGGCCACGTTCATAGCTTTCATGGGCACCAGCGAGCATGGTCGTGGCCCCGATGAAGCCAAAGTTCCACCCGATCCCAAGCAGGATCAACGCGATAAAGAAGTTCTCAAGATCAACACCTTGAAGGGCAACAGCGCCTGCACCAGCAAGAATAAAGAGGCCAGCGCCGACAATCTTTTCCACCCCGAAGCGGGCGATCAGGTGACCGGTAAAGAAAGACGGCACATACATCGCCAGAACGTGGGCAGTGACCACATCTGCCGCGTTTCCTTCGTCAAAACCGCAGCCCACCACCGCAAGCGGGGTAGAGGTCATCACGAGGTTCATCAACGCATAGGACACCATCGCGCAGATCACGGCGACCGCAATCGTTGGGGTGCGCAGCATCTCCATCCGGCTGCGCCCTTTGGGGGCGTCCTCTGCCGGGCGGGGCGGTTTCGGGATCTTGAGGAAGACAAACAACAGCGAGCCAATCACATTGATCGCAATCACCGCCATATAGGTGCCGAGAAACGGAATAACAAAGGCCTGGCTTGTCGCCTTGACCAGCTGGGGCCCGATGATGGCGGCAAGAAGCCCACCGGCCATCACGTAGGAAATCGCTTTTGGCCGGAACGCCTCTGACGCGGTATCGGTGGCGGCAAAGCGGTAAAAGCCGTGTGCGCTCATGTAGATGCCGGTCATGAAGCTGCCGAGAAGGAAAATCGGGAAGGAGCCAAGGTAAAGGCCATACGCCCCGATCAGACCGCCAATCGCGCCGGCCGTGGTTCCGACAAGAAAACCGGCCCGCCGTCCGTAGCGTTGCATGATGGCGGAAATCGGGGTCGCTGCCAGCATGGAGCCCGCGACCAAAAGGGAAATCGGCAAAGTTGCAAAACAGGCATTGCTGGCAAGCGATTGACCTGCAAGACCACCAATGGTGAAGATCATCGGCATCTGCGCGCCCAAAAACGCCTGCGCAAGCACCAGAATGACGACATTGCGCTTGGCAATCCGGTCGTCGTGAAGGGGAAGGCTGTCAGTCATGACAGATGGGTAGCCGTGAAAATCGGACGGGGCAAGAATGATGATGGTTGGGTGCGCTATGCGCGCGAAAAAGACGCAAGGAACAGCAGATGGCGGGACAGACGGACAAGGGCGATGTGGGACGGATCATTCTGTCAGACAGCTGTGTGAACGAAGGAGCGATGTGGTTGGCCCGCCAAGACCCCCGATTTGCAGACGCGCTGGCGCAATGCGGGCCACTGCCACTGCGGCGCAAGCCCGAAGGATTTGCCGAATTATTGAGCGCGATCGTCAGTCAACAGGTCAGCGTCGCCTCGGCCAATGCGATTTGGGGGCGCATGGTGGCAGCAGGGCTTGACCAGGCTGCGGCGATCCAGGTGGCCGGCGACGAGGATCTGCGCGCTGCCGGGCTCAGTCGGCAGAAAATGCGATATGCCCGCGCCCTGGCAGAGGCCGAGATTGATTTTGACGCCCTGCGCCACGCCCCGGATGAAGAGGTGATCGCCACCTTGACCCAGGTTTCGGGGATTGGCACCTGGACAGCAGAAATCTATGCGATGTTCTCTTTGGGGCGGGCGGATGTGTTTGCCCATGGCGATCTTGCCCTTCAGGAAGGGGCGCGACTGCTCTTGGGGCTGAAGGATCGGCCGACGCCGGCCAAGATGCGCAAGATCGCAGAAGCCTGGTCCCCGTGGCGTTCGGTTGCGGCGCGCGTGCTCTGGGCCTATTACCGTGTGGCAAAGGACAGGGAAGGGATCCGATGACACGAGTTTTGAAAGCCGAACGCAAGGAGCCGCTGTCAGGTCAGACACGCTCGGTTGTGGTGTTTCTGCACGGCTATGGCGCCAATGGCGCTGATCTTCTGGGGCTTGCGGATCCGCTGAGTGAGCATCTGCCGGACACGCTGTTTGTGGCGCCTGATGCCCCCGAACGCTGCGCCGGTGCACCATTTGGCTTCCAGTGGTTTCCGATCCCCTGGATTGATGGCTCCTCGGAAGAGGAATCCATGCGTGGCATGATGGCGGCAACCGAGGATCTGAACGCGTTTCTGGATGCCTTGATGGTGGACGAGGATGTGCTGCCGGAGCAGGTCGTTTTGTTCGGGTTTTCGCAGGGCACAATGATGAGCCTGCATGTCGCGCCGCGTCGCGAAGATGCGATTGCGGGGATTGTTGCCTTCTCGGGTCGGCTGCTGTCGCCTGAGACATTCAGCGACGAGGTGATCTCCAAGATGCCGGTTCTGCTGGTTCACGGGGATGCGGATGACGTCGTTCCGCCCCAGTCTCTGCCGGAAGCGGCAGAAGCCCTGCAGGAAGCAGGGTTTCAGGATGTTTTTGCCCATATCATGAAAGGGACAGGACACGGCATTGCGCCCGATGGGCTGAGCGTGGCTCTGGCGTTCATGCGGGACAAGCTGAGCCTCTGATCACCAAGATCGCAGACATGAGACCAAAGCCGCGCGAGGATCAGCCCTTGCGCGGCTTTCTTGGTTTTCGGGGTTTGGCGCTGCCTGCTTTGGTGCCGCCTGCTTTGGTGCCCGTGGGTTTGCCGGGCTTTGGACGTGATGCGCGCGCCTCTTGTTTTGCTTCTGCCTCTTCTCGGGCGTGACGGCGGGCGATGGCCTGACGGTTGGGCGCGTGTTTGGGCCTGGGCGGGCCGGGGATGTTGGGCACCTCCAGATCCTCCCATTGCCCCTGACCCAGGCCATTGAGGGTCCATGCACCGATCGCGGCGCGGATCAGGCGCAATGTGGGATGGCCGACCGCTGCCGTCATCCGCCGGACCTGCCGGTTGCGCCCTTCGCGGATCGTCAGCTCTATCCAGCTGTCGGGGACGGATTTTCGCACCCGGATCGGTGGGTTACGCGCCCACAGGCCTTCGGGCTCGGCAATCAGTCGCGCTTTGGCGGGGCGGGTCAGCCCATCTTTCAGCTCAACCCCTTCGGCGAGCGCAGTGATGGCTGCCGCGTCTGGCGTGCCTTCGACCTGAACCCAATAGGTTTTTGGCATCTTGTGCTGCGGGTCGGAAATCCAGGCCTGCAGCCGCCCCTGATCCGTCAGGAGCATCAGCCCCTCGCTGTCCCGATCCAGTCGCCCGGCAGGGTAAACCCCGGGCAGATCGATCCAATCGCTGAGCGTCGCGCGTGGGCTGTCGGTGCTGCCGCGATCTGTGAACTGGGGCAGGACATCGTAGGGTTTGTTGAAGCGGATCAGACGGGTCATGGCCCTGCAATAGGCAGCACAGAGCAGCCACGCAAGAGGATCCTCCTGTCATGGGGGTGTCATGGAATCATCCTAGCGATGACAGGACCGGCTTGGTTGGGCGCAGTTGCGGGCTTGATAATGGGGCTTGCCAGCTTGCTGACACGATATATAGTTAAATTCAGGCAGGGGCGGGCTCCCCGCCCTGGCGTCGAACCACAGACTGACCGGGCAGTAGGACCGTTGCAGAACATGCCAGACCACGATCATATCCGCACAGACATCAGCCAGCCGGGCCGGGCCCGTCTGTTGGCGTTGTCCTGTGTCGCGTGGCGGGATGATCCGCACCATGGTGTCAGAGTGCGCCCGCTGAGTGGCCTGCGAATACGTGCAGGCCTGAGCAGGAGCCCCCTTTGGACGCAGGTCCTGGTTCTGTTGAGCATGTTGAATTTTGAGACAAGCGCGTGGTTTCCACGCGCTTTTGTTTTTTCTGAAACCGTTGGTGTGTCGGGTCGTGCTGCGGCGCGGGGGCAGGGCAACGGACAATGGCAGGGGCCTTGGCGCGGACCTCAGCTGTTGCAACGAGGAGGTGAAGTATGACGGTCGCCGTTGGCAATCTGAGGACATTGATCCTGAATGCAGATATGCAACCCCTAAGCTGGGCTCCGCTGTCCGTGTGCAATTGGCAGGATGCCTTTGTCGCGGTCCATCAGGAACGCGTGATCCAGGTCAAGACCTATGAGGATGTGGAGGTCCATTCCGCGACCCAGTCATTTGAGGTGCCGGCCGTTGTCGCCCTCAAACGCTATCGCAAGCGCAAGAAGGTCGCCTTTACCCGGTACAACGTGTTCCTGCGGGATGAGTTTTGCTGCCAGTACTGCGGCAAACGGTTCCCCGCCAAAGAGCTGACCTTTGACCACGTGATCCCACGGAGCCGGGGTGGTGAATCCTCCTGGACCAATATCGTGGCCTGTTGCAGTGCCGACAATTTGCGCAAGGGCAATCTGACCCCGCAGCAGGTGGGGCTGAAGTTGCGGCGCAAACCCTATGCGCCCAGCCCGCATGAACTGGACAACATCGCCCGACGCCTACCGCGGCCAAAGCCAGAGCTGCACCAGACATGGATGGATTTTCTCTATTGGGACAGTGAGTTGGACAGCTAAGTTCCACCGATATGAAAACGTAAAACGGTCCCGACCAGTTGTGCTGGCGGGGCCGTTTGTCGTCTTTCCTGCGCCGCTTACGGTTTGGCGCGCTGCACCATGCCAAACAGATCACGCGGATCATCGGGATCGGCCAGCATATCGAGGTCAAAGAAGAAATCGGTCCCCTTGATGCGATCACGGATGTAGCGCAGGGCCGAGAAATCTTCGATGGCAAAGCCAACGCTGTCAAACAGGGTGATCTGCTTGTCGTCGCGGCGGCCCGGTTTCTCGCCCAGGATCACCTGCCACAGCTCGGTCACTTCGAAATCCTCGGGCATCTGCTGGATTTCGCCTTCGACGCGGGTCTGGGGCGGAAACTCGACAAACACGTCAGAGCGGGTGAGGATGCCGGGCGCCAGTTCGGTCTTGCCGGGGCAGTCGCCGCCGATGGCGTTGATGTGAACACCGCTGCCGACCATGTTGTCGGTCAGGATGGTGGCATATTGCTTGTCTGCGGTGCAGGTGGTCAGGATCTGCGCCCCTTCGATTGCTTCTTCGGGGCTCTTGCAGACCACAACCTCAAGGCCGCTGTCTTGCAGGTTTGCGGCGCATTTTGCGGTTGCTGCCGGATCCACATCATAGAGACGCACGGATTTCAACCCGCAGATCGCCTGCATTGCGAGGCTTTGAAACTCTGATTGCGCGCCATTGCCGATCATCGCCATTGTGGTGGCGCCTTTGGGGGCCAGGTGTTTTGCCACCATGGCAGAGGTCGCAGCAGTGCGCAGCGCGGTCAGGATGGTCATTTCGGTCAACAGAACCGGATAGCCGGTGTAGACATCCGCCAACAGACCGAAGGCCGTGACGGTCTGCAGCCCCTCAGAGGTGTTTTTCGGATGGCCGTTCACGTATTTGAAGCCATAGGCCTCGCCATCTGAGGTTGGCATCAGCTCAATCACGCCGACGTCGGAGTGGCTCGCGACACGCGGGGTTTTGTCGAACAATTCCCAGCGTTTGAAATCTTCTTCGATATAGGTTGCCAGATCCTTCAGCACCGTGTCGATGCCGATGGTGTGGATCAGGCGCATCATGTTGTCGACGCTTACAAAAGGGACAAGAGCCTTGTCTGAGGGTTGGGTCATGACACAGTCCTTTCACGGGGGCTGAGGTGGATGCCTGCCAGCATGCAGCGCACCGACCCGCCTGCGGTTTCAATAGTTGGAATGTTGAGCGGCAGCAGCGTGGCGCTCTGCTCGATGAGGGCGATCTGATCCGGGCGCAGCACTTCGGCTGCACGCGCAGACAGCGCCAAAAGTCGTTTGCGGCCCTTCAGCTCAAGCGCGTTACCGGCAAACCCGGCAATCTGCTCTGGCGTCAGGTCGATCACTGTACGTCCGGTTTCCTCCAGCCGTTGTTTCACCTCGGCCCGGCGGGCCGGGTTGGTGATCATCTCAAGGCAGATTAGCGCATAGTCGGTCCCGATGCCCATCAGCACATTGGTGTGATACACATCGCGCCCCGCCGCATCCTTGGCTTCAAACACCATCGGTTCAAAGTTGAAATGGGTGCAGAAGCGTTCCAACAGCACAGGATCAGCGCGATTGGATTTGACGGTATAGGCAATGCGCCCGATGTGATCGAGCACCATCGCGCCGGTGCCTTCCAGCGCGAGGTTGTCCTGTTCCAGCCCGGAATAGTCGATCACATCCTGTACACGGTAATCCCGTTTCAGCAGTTCGATCACGTCCCAGCGGCGTTCTTTCCGGCGGTTGGGCGCATACATGGGATAGACCGCAACATGGCCACCTGCGTGGGTCGAAAACCAGTTGTTCGGAAACACGCTGTCGGGCGTGTCGCGGCTGGTGTCGTCAAAGACATGCACCGTGACACCCGCCGCGCGCAGGGTTTCGACTGCGCCATCGAACTCCGCGAGAGCCTGCGCCGATGTCACTTCGGCTGTTTGATCTGCGAGGGTTTGAAAGGCGTTGTCGTCGCGTGTTTCCGGGTTGGAGCAGAAATGATGCGGCCGGATCATGACCACGGCCGATGGGGCCTGCAACAGCGTCATTGATAGCTCCGGGTCGGGCGATCGAACACGCGGCGGCCCAGTGCCGAAGCGCAGAGATCAACCATCAGGTGGGCGGTGCGGCCACGTTCATCAAGGAACGGGTTCAGCTCTACCAGATCAAGCGAGGTCATCAGCCCGGAATCGTGCAGCATCTCGCAGACCAGATGGCCTTCACGCACAGTGGCGCCGCCCGGAACGGTGGTGCCCACGGCAGGTGCGACAGACGGGTCAAGGAAGTCGACATCCAACGACACATGCAACATGCCATTGGCGTCTTTGACACGTTGCAGGAACGCAGAAAGCGGACCGGCGATGCCGTTTTCATCAATGTCGCGCATGTCATGGCGGTGGATCTGGCTGTCTTCCAGCGCCAGGCGTTCGGGAGTATCGACAGAGCGCAGGCCGATCATGCAGACGTTTTCCTGCGGCACCGGATTTGCGACCTTTGGAAAGCCCGCAAAATCAGGGCGACCTGTGAAATAGCCGACGGGCGTGCCGTGCAGATTTCCGCTGTCCGTTGTGGCGGGGGTGTGGAAATCGGTGTGGGCATCAAGCCAGAGAACAAACTGCGGGCGACCGACCTTTGCTGCGTGGTTTGCCACCCCGACAACAGAGCCGAGCGACAGCGAATGATCGCCGCCCAGAAAAATCGGCAAGCCGTCTTTCATCGCTTCTTCCGCAGCGCGGATCAGTCGATTGGTCCAGCCGATGGTTTCATTGCGGGCAAAGATCAGCTCTTCGCCGCTGTCGGGGGCATGATCGGCAGGGCGCAGGTTGCCCTGGTCGATAACCTTGTGGCCCAGGCTTTCGATTGCGCGCGCTAGCCCTGCCGTGCGATAGGCGTCTGGGCCCATCAGACACCCTGCGCGTCGCTTACCACTGTCTACGGGGGCGCCGATCAGAATACAGGTCTTGGATGTCACGCGCATATCTCCTCTGCGAAAAGTGAATAGCCTACAGAAATCTCCGATTTGAGGTGGATTCCAGCGATCAATTTGCCCATATAGTAGGTCAAATAATCAAGGTGGACAGAAAATTGGACAAAACGGACGAAAGGCTGATCGCCGCATTGCGCCACAATGCCCGCGCGTCTCTGTCGGATCTGGCGTTGCAACTTGATCTGTCGCGGACCACGGTCCGGGCGCGGATCGAGCGGCTTCAGGCCCGCGGGGATATTCTTGGGTTTTCAGTGGTTCTGAAGGAGGATGTCCTACGCGATCCGGTGCGGGGGCTGATGATGATCGGCATCGAAGGGCGCGGAACCAGCCGGATCCTGCGCCAGCTTCAGGGCCTGCCAGAGGTGCGAGCGATCCACACCACCAACGGGCGCTGGGATCTGATCGTGGAGCTGGGCACCGAAACGCTTGAGACACTGGACACAGCTCTCGCGAAAATCCGGACTTTTGAGGGGGTTGTGAGCAGCGAGACCAATCTGCTGCTTGCCACCAAGAAAGACAGCTAAGGCTGCTGTTTCAACCGTGGAAATTGAAAAGACCGCCCTTGGGCGGTCTTTGTGTTTTTGGCGTGGTTCAGGCCTTACGCATGTGATTGGCAGCGGCGATCCAAAGCAGTGCAAGGACAAAGGATGCGACCGCATTCCAGCTGGCCATCGACAGGCCCAGCATCTCCCACGGGACATCATCGCAGCGCACCAGCGGTGCGGACATGATTTGTTGCATCAGCTCATCCGCGCTGAGGTTGCCAATCGGCCCAGAGGTGCAGGTGCTTGGGCCTTCCCACCAGCCGCGCTCCACCCCTGTGTGATAGGCCCCGACACCTGCGGTGGCCAAGGCGGCAAGCGCGCCAAGATAGGGCAGGATCAGGAGCGGAAATGCCAGCCCGACAGCGCCAATCACCACGGCCGCCCCATGTGGGTAGCGCTGCCAGATGCAAAGTTTGCACGGTGCCATTTCACCGATGTACTGAAAGCCAAAGGCCCCAAGAAGGAGCGCAGCAGAGCCTGCGCTGGCGAGGATGATGAGAAGTCTGCTCATGTTCAGAATGCCTTAAGTGCGAGAAAGCCACCGAACAGCGCCACCACGAAAACCGTGAAGACGAGGCCGAGGCGTTTTTCGATAAAGTCCCGGATGGGCGCGCCGAATTTCCACAACAGCCCTGCAACAAGAAAGAACCGCAGCGCGCGTGCAAGGATTGAGGTGGCGATAAAGGTGCCAAGGGGCATGCCGGTCCAGCCGGACATGATGGTGATGACCTTGTAGGGGAACGGGGTGACACCGGCCCCAAGGACGGCCCAGAACCCGAAATCATTGAAACGTGTGTTGAATTCGGCCATGGCGTCCGCCTTGCCCATAGCTGCCAGCACGGGCTGGCCGATGCTGTCGTAGAAAAACGCACCGATCGCATAGCCAAGCACCCCACCCGCGACCGAAGCAACCAGGGCGACCAGCGCAATGAGCCAGGCCCGGTTGGGTCGCGCCAGGATCATCGGGATCATCAGCACATCCGGCGGGATCGGAAAGACCGAGCTTTCGACAAAGGCGACGGCACCAAGCCACCATAGGGCCCGCGGATGATCGGCCAGGGCCATGGTTCGGTCATATAGCGCGCGCAACATTGTGTGGGGGCTCTCCTCGTCAGTTGCCAAAGCGGTGCCACGTGGTCGCTGAAAGGTCAACCATTGCAATCACGCCCTTGCAGACAGGGGGGTAGGGCAGGACCACAGCTGGCAGATCCTTGCCTGCCGGGTCGCAAAATTTCCGTTGATCAGACGTGATTTGCCTCTGGACCTCCCCGCGCCGCTTGGGTAGGAGTGTGGAAGTTGCCCAAGTGGCGGAATGGTAGACGCAGGGGATTCAAAATCCCCCGCTGGTGACAGCGTGCCGGTTCGAGTCCGGCCTTGGGTACCATCGCAAAAACAGAGAGTTAGCTTTGGCTGCTCTCTGTTTTTTCATTTCTGGATCTCGCAAAACCTATGGCGTTGTGACGGGCAAAACCGGTTGCTGGTTTGTGGCCCGCTGTGCTGGCCTGGTGCTGCAATTCACTCTGCTCGCCATGATTGCGTCTTGTTGGGATGCTCTGCTGAAAAAGTGCATCTGCTTGACGTTGGGATCGACTGGGCGACATGCTCATGGAAACTGCGTTAATCAGAAGCTGATATTCTGGCGCAGCTAATCAAAGTAAGAGGTGAGCGTCATGGAATTGGGAACAGTAGGAGGACAGCCAACAGGCGGTCAGTTTGCTCAACCGTCTCTCATGCCTGTGACCGGCGATCTGGAACGGTTGTCGGCAAGTTCCGGGCAGGAGTTTCTGCAGACCTTTGTCGATATTCTGCAGGACGTGTTGCAAAACGACTTTATGGCCATCAGCGAACTGCGCGTCGTTGAAAGAGAACGGATTCAGGTCAAAGCAGGCTGGATGGATGGCGAAAACATCGAGAATTTCGAGTATGATGCCTGTTTTACGCCCTGTCTCGACGCGATCCGAAGCGCCCAGATCATCATCACGCACAAGGGCGTACAGGACGCATATCCCGATGACGACCTGCTGCGCCACAAGGGATTGGAGAGCTTTATTGGCTATCCCGTTGTCAACGTCCACGGAGAGGTGATCGGCCTGATCCAACTTGGCTGGAAACACCAGATCGAAGAGGAAGAGAGCCAGCAGATTGTTGAGCTGATCGCGGATTTCGCCCGCCGGATTGCAACCGAGTTGGAAAACCTCCGCACCGTGCGAATCCTCAAGGCGCTGGCGCGAGGGCCTTCAGAGCCGTCAAAGGACGTGTTCCGTCTGGTGGCCGAGCAGGTGCAGCTGCTGCTTGGTGTTCGTGCGGTGATGATCGCAGAATGCTCGCAGGATGATGCCGATTACTTCAAGATTCTGTCCTATTGCGAAGGCAATGATTGGCTGACGGACATGGAAGGTCAGTTGATGACCTATGAGGGGCGGCCCTGTCATAACCTGAAATCCCAGCCTGAAGAGCGGATCGACTCTGGCCTTGCAGAGGCCTATCCCCATCATCCGCGATATCGTGAGGCCAATTTCAACGCATATCTCGGCATTCGGGTGAACGATACCGAGGGGGAAATGATCGGCCACATCGTGGTGTTCAACCACGAAGGCGTGATCACCCATACCCTCGAGACAGAGCTGCTGTCCGTCCTGCGCGACCGGCTGGGGTTTGAAATCATGCGCCAACGGACCCTGGAACAAGAATAGCAGCCGGTTTGAGCGACAGGGCGGTCGGCCCCGTCAAAGACGGGACAGCAGGTTTGTCCGGGGCGGATTTGCCGGATGGTGTTGGGTCTGGGCGGGCCAACACGGGCCGTGCTCAGGCGTGATCGGCTCCGCGCACACAATTTCGCCCGGCGGCCTTTGCCGCATATAGCGCGCGGTCGGCTGCTGTCAGCAGATCCTGCGGCAGTTCTCCGTGATCGGGGTAGCTGGCGGTGCCGATGGAGACGGTGACACGGGGCAGGGTGGCCGCACCGTAGCGGATCGACGTGTCCTCAATCGCAAGGCGCAGCGCCTCTGCCATGTTTGCAGCAGTGGCCTGATCTGCGCCCGGCAGCAGAACCGAAAATTCCTCTCCTCCAAAGCGGCAGGGCGTTTCGCCATTGCGAAACACCTCTTGCATCTTGTCGCCGATGGCGCGCAGAACCATGTCGCCTGCGTCATGGCCGTGATTGTCGTTGAAGGCTTTGAACTTGTCAGCGTCAAACGACAGGATCGAGAAAGGCGTGTTCTTGCGGGCGGCCATTGTGTGTTCTGCCCGCAGGGCCTCAAGAAAATAGCGCCGGTTGAAAAGCCGGGTCAGCGGGTCACGGGTGCTTTGATCATGGAGCTCATCGCGCAGTTTCACATTGGCAATGGCAAGGCTGATGTGTTCGCCGCATTGAAGCGCGAGTTCAAACCCCTTCTCTGCGGCGTCTTTCGGGGTTTCGGGCGGATAGGTGACATGCAAAAGGCCCACGGTGTCACCATGGGCGACGATGGGAATGCACAAGGCATCTTCTACGGTGCGCAGGATCGGGTGATCTCGCACATGACCGCATTCAAAGGAAAACCCATCCGCATCAAAGCGGTAGCCCCGCCCGCGTCGCAGTGCCCAACAACTATCTGGCGCAATGTGTTCCTGCAGATGCGCATCACCCCAGGAACAGGCGCCATCCAGCACATCCCGGGAGTTGGAATAGATATACAGCTCTCCCTGCGTGTTCGGCAGGGCCTTGGTCATGAATTTTGAAACGACCGTGAACAGCTCTTCGAGCGACTTGCAGCATTGCAGCCATTCATCAAGCTCCGCGAGCGCCTTTGCCTCTGTTCGCCACTGCTGTTCCTTGGCAAGCATCGCCTTTGCTTGCTGCTCTGCCTCTTCGGCCTGGTGTTTGGCGGCAGCCAGGTCTGCGGCGTCGCGGCGAAACTGGGTGACGTCGGTGAATGTCACGACGTAGCCGCCATCCCGAAGGGGGCGGGCGAAGGAGTTGATGACCTTGCCCGATGCCATGTCACGGTCGAAATGAAACGGTTGGCCGGTAGTAAACAGCTGCTGCACCTCTGCCTTGCGGTCGGCCGTGATGACCCCTTGCGCCACAGTGATGGACAAAAAGGCCTCGCGCGTCATGCCAACGCAAAGGTCATGTGGGCCTAGTTCGAGGACCTGAAAGATGCGTTCGTTATGCAGCGTGCAGACCCCCTCAGACGACCACACCAAGATCCCCTGTTCCATCTGGTTGAGAACATCCCGCATCTGTGCCAGCAGCGCGTCATTTGGCGCTGCGGCCTCGTGCTGGTCAAATGCACTGGGGGTTTCTAGTACCATACCGATCTCCATTCCACCGGACCAAGTCTATCAGCCAACCTTGACCAAGCGTTAAATCGCTGCCCGGAGAATGTATAAAATGCCATCAACCGCCGCTGGCCCCTGCGCCGCGCCCCAGGATCAGTTGACGGGATCATGCCGGCTGTTGCCGCGCGCAGGCCACTGGCTGGCGGCGATGGCGTCTTTCAACGCCTGGTAGGCGACGTCGTCAATCGCGGTGCCGGTCATGTCATCCATGATTGCAAACGCCTTTTCCAGCGGCATGGCGGCGCGATAGGGGCGGTCTGCCGTCAGCGCATCAAAGATGTCGGCAACGGTGAGGATGCGCATATCCATGCTGAGCTGATCTGCGCTGAGCCCGTAGGGGTAGCCACGCCCATCGAGCCGTTCGTGGTGTGCGGCGGCCACCTCTGCGACGTCCTCAAAGACCGAAACACGCCGCAGCACGGCGTGGCCCAGAACAGGGTGGCTCTTCATGATTTCGAACTCTTCATCTGTCAGCTTGTCGGGTTTGTCGAGGATGGTGTTGGAAACCCCAAGTTTGCCGATGTCATGCAGCAAACCTGCGCGCATCATCCAGCGACGGTGCGCGCGATCATGGCCAAGCTGGGCGCAGATCATGTCGGTATATTCCGCAACGCGTTCCGAATGGCCGTAGGTGAAGGGGCTCTTGGCGTCGATGACGCGGGAAAACGCATGCGAGATTTCATCAAGATATTGTTCATCCACCTCGATCGTCGCCTGGGCTGGGCTGCGCGACAGAACACGGTGTTCGAGCGTATCACTTTGCAAACTGGCGGTGAAATCTGGCTGGCGGATCACCTCGCAGAACAGGGGCACCAGGTCTGGGTCGAACCAGCTTCCTGCGCGGCTTTCCAGTTCGGCGGCGGCGGCGTCTGCGCCGGATTGCATTGTAAAGACATCGGTGACCTGCGCCATGAGGGCGATGCGGGAATACAGCGGAATGGCAGAGCCGTGCCGCCCCTCTGGCTGGCCACCGCCGTTCCAGTGTTCATCGAGGCTGGCAATGCCCGCTGCCACGGCATCGGAAAATCGCATCATCCGTGCGATATCTGCCCCGCGCGTACAGCGGGTCTGGATCAGCTCTGTTGCGAGGGCCGAGGATTGGGCGATGACCGATGCGATGGTTTTCATCCGCCGTATCGTGTTGTCGCTGACACCGGTGTTGCGCGCCACAAACCCCAGTTTTTGATGTGTCGCCGCACCTATCACCTTGAAATTGCGCTTAAAGGCGAGGTCATCCGTGCGGTATAATTCGCAGATCCGGGCGGCATTTGAACTGCAGCCAAGATCCTTGAGCAGCAGTGTGAAATAAAGATCGGCGCGTTCATCGGCGCTGAGGTTCAGCGCATCTGCAACCTGCATCCCGATCCAGCAACAGCGAATGCAATGTCCTTCGGGCTGGCCTTCTGTCAGGTCAAGCGCATGACTCAATGCGCCCAGAAGTTCCGCCAGGCGAATGCTGCGCGGGTCGCCTGCTACGGTGGGTGAGGCGGCTGGGGGATCAATATGTCCGGCTGTCAGGGCCATCGGCGCGTATCCTCATCAACGAGAAAGACAAGGATACGCGATTGCGCCGAATGCATTGCTAACAATCGGAGCGGTTGGTTTACCCTAAGTTAAGCCACCCGATTTGCCGAGGCGTCCAGCAGTGTCCGGGTATAGGGGTGGGCGGTCTGGCCTGCGCGCATGGCATCGATGCTGAGAACCTCAAGAATTTCGCCATGCTGCATCACAGCCGCCTGATCGCACATATGCGCCACCACTGCGAGATCATGAGACACCATCACAAAGGTCAGCCCATGGGCCGCGCGCAGATCACTGAGCAGGTTCAGGATTTCGGCCTGCACAGAGACATCCAGCGCCGATGTCGGCTCATCCAGCAGCAGGATATCCGGCTGCGGCGCCAGCGCGCGTGCAATCGCAACGCGCTGACGTTGACCACCGGACAGCTGATGCGGATAGCGAAAGCGGAAAGCAGGGCCAAGCCCCACGTCCTGCAAGAGCTGGTTCACACGATCGTCAATATCGCGAAAGCCATGCAGGTAAAGAGTTTCCGACAACACCTGATCCACTGATTGGCGCGGATGGAGCGAGGCGTAGGGATCTTGAAACACCATCTGCACGGTCTTGTAGAAATCCCGGTCCCGCTTGGCACCCAGGGGGCGGCCTTCGACCTTGATCTCGCCGTTCCATTGCGGGGCAAGGCCGGTGATGGCCTTGAGAATGGTTGATTTGCCAGACCCGCTTTCCCCGACGAGGCCAAAGCTGGCGCCTTTGGCGACTGTCAGGCTGGCGGATTTGACCGCATGCACCAATGCGCCGTGATCTCCGAAATAGACGTTCAGGGCGTTGATCTCCAAGGCAGCGTTCATGTGCGACCCTCCACGCTGGGGGCATCGCGCCAACTGGGGTCGCGCTGCAACACCTCAAGCCTTGGACGCGGCGCATCAAATCGGGGCAGGCTGCCAAGGAGCCCGCGGGTGTAGGGGTGTTGCGCCTCGTGCAGGCGATTGGCGTCGCAGACCTCAACGATGCGACCGGCATACATGATCAGAACCCGATCGCAGAACTGGGACACCAGATTGAGATCATGGCTGATGAAGATCAGCCCCATGCCGCGTTCCTTCACCAGACGATCCATGATCGACAGTACCTGGCCCTGCACCGAGACGTCCAATGCCGAGGTCGGCTCGTCCGCGATCAGGATTTCTGGGTTGGGGATCAGCATCATCGCAATCATGATACGCTGCCCCATACCGCCTGACATCTCATGGGGATAGGCGCCCATGACGCGCTCTGGGTCACGGATCGACACCGCCTCCAGCATCTCAAGCGCCTTTTTGCGGGCTTCGGCCTTTGTGGCCTTGGCGTGCAGACGGTGCGCTTCGATCAGCTGATCACCGATCGTCATGACGGGGTTGAGAGAGAATTTGGGATCCTGCATCACCATCGAAATCTGCTCTCCGCGGACCTTGCGCATGTCGCGCTCGGACTTTGCCAGGAGGTTTTCCCCGTGAAGGTTGATGTGATCGGCCTCCACGATGCCGGGATGGCGGATCAGACGCAGGATCGCGCGGCCGGTCATCGATTTGCCCGACCCGCTTTCACCAACGATGCCAAGCCGTTCTCGGCCAAGCGAAAATGACACGCCGCGCACCGCGTCGAAGATGCCATTGCGGGTGGGAAACCGCACCCAGAGGTTTTCAATATCCAGAAGCGTGCTCATGAGGCGCTGTCCTTGGGGTCCAATACGTCCCGCAAGCCATCGCCCAAGAGGTTGAAGGCGAGCGAAACGGCAAAGATGGCGAGACCGGGCATGGTGGCAACCCACCAGTGATCCAGAATGAAACGGCGCCCCTCGGAGATCATGGCGCCCCATTCCGGGCTTGGGGGTTGTGCGCCAAGGCCAAGGAAGCCAAGACCCGCCGCGGCCAGAATGATGCCGGCCATATCCAGCGTAACCCGCACGATGAGCGAGGAGATGCACAGCGGCCAGATATGTTTGATGATGATGCGCAGCGGACCTGCGCCTTGCAGGCGGATCGCACTGATGTAGTCGGAGGACCGGATCGTCAGCGTCTCTGCCCGTGCCATCCGCGCATAAGGGGGCCAGGCGGTAAGTGAAATCGCCAGAACCGCATTTTCGATCCCCGCGCCAAGGGCCGCCACAAAGGCCAGCGCCAGAACCAGTCGGGGAAAGGCGAGAAAGATATCGGTGATCCGCATCAGGATCACATCAGCCCAGCCCCCGGCGTAGCCCGATATGGTCCCCACCAAAAGGCCGACAACCGGTGCAATCAGGGCAACCAGCGCGACAATATAGAGGGTGATGCGGGCGCCATAGATCAGTCGGCTCAGGATGTCGCGGCCCAGAGAGTCGGTGCCAAGCAAATGCCCTTCGCTGCCCAGCGGTTGCAGGCGGTTTGCCAGATCCTGAACAAACGGGTCATGCGGTGCGATCAGCGGCGCAAAGAGGGCGATGGAAATCAACACCACAAGGATGGCCAGTCCGACCATTGCCATATGGTTCTGACGCAGGGCCAACCAGCCCTGATAAAGGGCTGAGAGGCGGGCCTGTCGGCGTGAGGTCGGCGTATCACTGAGCAACCATTGCCGCAGGCTCTGGCCGCCGGATGAGGGCGGGGTTTGCGATGTCATGCTCATTTCGACCTCGGATCAAAGACTTTGTAGAGAAGATCAGAGAAGATGTTCAGGCAGATGAACACGAGGCCCACGACAACAGTGCCCCCCAGAACCGCGTTCATATCCGCCGACAAAAGGGCCGTCGTGATGTAGCTACCGATACCGGGCCATGCAAAAATGATCTCTGTCAGCACCGACCCTTCCAGGAGGTTCGCATAGCTGAGCGCGATGACGGTAATCAGCTGCACCCGGATGTTTCGGAATGCGTGCGACCAGATCACCGCCCATTCGCTCATGCCTTTGACGCGCGCGGTGGTGATATATTCCGCCGAAAGCTGCTCAAGCATGAAAGAGCGGGTCATGCGGCTGATGTAGGCAAGACTGTAGTAGCCCAGAAGAGAGGCCGGCAAAACGATGTGGGAAAAGGCATCGCGAAACGCCGCCCAATCACCGGCAATCAGGGAATCAACCAGGATCATGCCCGTCACGGAAGGGATCATGTCCTCGTAAAAGATGCCCTGACGTCCGGGTCCGCCGACCCATCCAAGGATCCCGTAAAACAGCAAGAGCCCCATGAGGCCGAGCCAGAAAATGGGCATTGAATAGCCAACAAGCGCAATCACCCGGGCGATCTGGTCGATCCAGCTGCCCCGGCGGACCGCTGCAATGACGCCCAGTGGCACGCCCAGTATGCAGCCAAAGAGAATGCCAATCGTCGCCAACTCGAATGTGGCGGGGAATAAGCGGGCAAAGTCGCTTGATACATCCCCCGCCGTCAGCAGCGAGGTTCCGAAATCACCACGCAGGACATCGCTGACGTAGTAGAAAAACTGGACCGCCAATGATCGATCGAGACCGAGCTCGCGGTAGGCGGCATTATACTGTTCCTCTGTTGCCCGCTCGCCCACAATGGCCAGCACCGGGTCGATAGGCATCACCCGACCGATCAGGAAGGTGACAAACAACAGGCCCAGCATCGTGACCGCAATAGAGGACAACGTCACCAGTGTGCCGCGTGCCCAGGGAGGGAGGGGCAGCCAGGGCCGCCTCTCCGTTTCTGTCGCGAAATTCGCCATCTTACTTGGTCACGTTCCAATAGGACGCAGCGGTGATCGCGGCACCAAGGCTGAGGCCTTCGACCTCTTCTGCAACGCCGGCCTGTTCGATCAGCTGGAACATCACCGCAAACGGTGCGGTTTCGCGGAACTGCGCCTGGATGTCGTGATACATTTCCGCGCGCTTCTCGGTGTCACCTTCGACCACAGCGGCGGCGACCTTTTCTGTCAGCCCACCGGTGTCCCAGCTGTTGCGCCATGCCAGAAGGCCCGTCGCCTGTGCCTCGTCTGAGTTGTCGGGGTTGTAGGCAAACGTGCCTGCATTGGTGTGCGGATCGGGATAATCCGGACCCCAGGCACCAAGATAGATGTCCAGTTCGCGGGCGCGGTATTTGCCAAGGATCTGTTTGCCGGTGCCCACCTCAAGGTTCAGCGTGATGCCTGCCTGCGCAAAGGTGTTCTGCAGCGACTGTGCGATTTCCAGACGTTCCTGCGCCTCGCGCACGCCGACTGTCAGCTCCATGCCCTCGACACCTGCTTCTGCGAGCAGGGCCTTGGCCTTTTCGATGTCCAGCGAGAACGGATTTTCGTCAACCGATCCAAGGTAGGTTTTGGGCAGGAAGTTCTGATGACCGACATACCAGTTCTTGAGGAAACTGTTTTCCATTCCTTCGTAGTCGATCAGGTATTTCAACGCCTGACGGACCTGCGGTTTGGACAGTTCGGGGTGTTTCTGGTTGAAGGAGACATACATCAGGCGGCCGCGCATTTCGCGCACCACTTCGACGCCCTCGACGCCTTCCATGCCCTCGACATCAGAGGGGGTGAGATCACGAGCCACGTCAACGTCGCCGCGTTCCAGCATCAGGCGTTGGGTCGCGCTTTCCTGAACATGGCGCACGATCACGCGTTTCATCGCAGGCTCACCACCATAAAAGCCGGGGTTGGCTGTAAGGGTCACGCTTTCCTTGGGTTTCCAGCTGGCAAGAGTGAAGGGGCCGGAGCCTGCGGAGTTGGTCGCCAGCCACTGGTTGCCCATGTCGCCATCAACCTCATTGGCCATGACGGTCTTTTCATCAAGGATCGAGCCGATGGTGGCGGTCAGGCAGTTCAGAACAAAAGAGGTCGCGTACCGTTTGTCCGTGGTAATGGAGAGCGTGTTGCCATCCACCGTGATGGTCTCGTCGACATTTTCCGGGGTAAAGCCGAATTGCGTGATGATGAACGACGGGGTTTTGTTCAGGATCACGGCGCGCTTCAGCGAAAAGGCTGCATCCTCTGCGCGGACGGGATTGCCTGACTGGAAGGTCACACCTTCGCGCATCGTGAAGGTGATGGTGCGGCCATCTTCGGAGACGGTCCAGCTTTCGGCCAGATCCGGCTGGTAGCCCGCATCCAGATTGGCAGGATCAAAATTGACCAGTTTGCCATAGATGTTGCGGATCACATCGGCGCCCGCGAATTCAAAGCTCTGGGCGGGATCCAGGGTCGTGATGTCATCGATGCGGTTTGCAATCACAAGCATGTTTGCAGGTGTTTCCGCCATGCCGGCAATCGGGGTCACGCCCAGAGCCAGGCCAAGGGCGGCAGAGCCCAACAGGGTACGAATGGTCTTCATTACTAAACTCCCAGTCAAAGTGGTTTTTTGTTGTGGCGCGCTGTGGGCAGCGTCTTGTTATCGCTCGAAATAAACGGGGGCTCTGGCGGCGCGTAATGCTGCGCTGACCAAAGGTTTCAGCTATCCTTCCAGGTGAGGTTCAAAACCCTGAGCCAGTTGTCCTGACAGAGTTTTTGCATCAATGCATCGTCAACGCCGTGGGCCCGCAAGGCGGCCCGTAGCGCTGGCAGTCCCGCGATGGTTTCAATGTCCTTTGGCACAACCGCGCCATCAAAATCAGAACCAAAACCGACGCGGTCTTCTCCGAGGTGTTCGATCAGGTGGTCCAGATGGCGCAGCATACGGTCAATTGGCGTGTCTGCATCCATCCGCCCGTCCTCTCGCAGGAAGGCAACGGCGAAATTCAGGCCCACCATCCCGTCACTGTCGCGGATGGCATGCAGCTGGCGATCGGTGAGGTTGCGGCTGTGTGGTGTCAGGGCGTGCGCATTGGAGTGGGTCGCAACCAGTGGCGCCTGACTGAGAGAGGCGATGTCCCAGAAACCAGCCTCATTGAGATGCGACAGATCCAGCATCACCCCCAGGGCATTGCAGTGTGCCACCAAACGTCGGCCATCTGCCGTCAGTCCGGGACCGGTATCGGGCGTGCTGGGAAAGCGGAACGGAACTCCGTGGCCAAAGCGGGTCGGACGGCTCCAGACAGGTCCGAGAGAGCGCAGCCCCGCCGCATAGAGCACATCAAGACAGGCCATATCGCGGTCGATCGCCTCGGCGCCTTCCATGTGCATGACAGCGGCCATGATGCCATCCGCCAGGGCCCCGCGAATGTCTGCGACGGTTTTGCAGATCCGCAGGGCACCATCGCGTTCCAGATCAAGAAGGATGGCGGCCTGGGCCATCGCGACCTTGCTGGCGTCAGACCAGGGGATTTCTGATGGCAACGGCAGGTCATAACTCGTGGCCATCATGTCATCATCATTGCCGAGCGATGTGCTGTCGGGGACATAGATCGCAAAAAAACTACCACCAAAGCCGCCGGTTTTGGCCTTGGAAAGATCAATCTGACGCCCGCCGCTGCCCTGAAACCCGTCCGCGCCGGGAAGAACATCGTTGTTGTAAATCCGCAAAAGCAGATCATTGTGTCCGTCAAAAATGAGTGGATCAGTCATAACTTTCTTCCAATTCGAATTTATGAGGACGTGTTTTTTGCGCTAACGCAAGAGAATTTACGCACGCGACCTGCAACCTCCGCCTGTTTGCCCAAAATGAAGCGCCTTCACGCAAGGGCACACACCAAAAGGGACAGGCTGCACCTTGGCGGCCTGTCCCAATGATCAATATGTTCGGATAACGCCCGTTTGGGCGACTCAGCCGCTGTTTTGGCTGTTCTTGGAGCTCAGGCCGGTTTCAGCCCGTAGTTTGCAAATGCGGCCAGCGCATCGTCCATCTGTTCAGCTGTCAGCAACACGGGCGTGCCGATGCTGCGGGCCAGGATGTAGGTTTTTGCAAGGCTCTCCAGCTCGACCATCCGCCACATCGCGCGCGCCAGTGTGTCGCCGGTGACGATTGCGCCATGATTGGCCATCAAACAGCCGTGCCGATCCTTCATTGCTGTCACAACATGACGAGACAGGTCAGTAGTGCCATACAGCGCGTAGTCCGCAAGCGGAACATCATGACCGCCAAAGGCCGCAACCATATAGTGGCAGGGCGGGATGGACATGTGATTGACCGCCAGTGCGCAGCAGTTCACCGGATGGGCGTGCACAACCGCCATTGTCTCTGGCTTTGCCGCCAAAAGCGCCTGATGAAACTGCCACTCGGACGACGGGGCGCGTTGACCATCGTTCGGATCAGGGTCGCCGGACAGGGGCATCCGGACAATCATGTCAGGTGTCATCTGTTCGTAGGGAACACCGGACGGCGTGATCAGCATTTCCTCGCCTGCAAGGCGCAGGGAAATATTGCCGGAGGTGCCTTGATTGATACCGGTCCGGTTCATCTCCAGACAGGCATCAATGATGGATTGGCGCAGGGCGCGGCTATCTTCGGGCGCGGTGGGCATGTCGCGTCCTTACTGTTTGGCCAGATCAGGGAAAAGCGCAGCAAGCCCGTCTTCGCTGGCGTCACAGATGCCGCGCTCTGTGATGAGGCCGGTGACTAGACGGTTCGGCGTCACATCAAAGGCCGGGTTGCCGCACTCTGTTCCTTCGGGGGTGACACGCGCGAGGCCAATGTCGCCATTTTCCAGGACGCCCTGCACATGGCTGACTTCGCGACTGTCGCGATCCTCGATCGGGATTTCACGCACACCATCATTCACGGTCCAGTCGATCGTGGGCGAGGGCAGGGCGACATAGAAGGGCACACCGTTGTCGTGGGCCGCGAGCGCCTTGAGATATGTGCCGATCTTGTTGCAGACATCGCCCCGCCGGGTGGTGCGATCGGTGCCGGTGATGACGAGATCAACCTGGCCATGCTGCATCAGATGGCCGCCGGCGTTGTCGGTAATGTAGCTATGGCTGATGCCATGGCTGCCGAGCTCCCAAGCGGTCAGCGCACCCTGATTGCGGGGGCGGGTTTCGTCCACCCAAACGTGGATCGGCAGGCCTGCATCATGTGCCTGATACATCGGGCTGGTGGCGGTGCCCCAGTCGACGGTCGCAATCCAGCCGGCATTGCAATGGGTCAGCAGGCGCACCGGCTCGCCCGCTGGTTTCTTGGCGGCGATTTTGCGGATCAGCTCCAGACCATGTGCACCGATCTGGCGGTTGATCTCTACGTCTTCATCCGCGATCTCATGCGCCAGGGCCAGCGCCGCTGATGCGCGTTCTGCTTCGGGTAGGGGGCGCAGGGCTGCAAGGCAGCGGTTCAGTGCCCAGCGCAGGTTGATCGCCGTGGGCCGGGTTGCATTCAGCATCTGCCAGGCGGCTTCCAGCGCGCGATCAGAGGGGTCAAGCTGCGCGGCCAACGCCATGCCATATGCGGCAGTCGCACCAATCAACGGAGCGCCGCGCACGCGCATCTCAACGATGGCGGTTGCATAGTCCTCAAGGGTTTCGACAGGCTGAATGCGAAAGTCATGCGGCAACCAGCGTTGATCGATGATCATCAGGACCGATTTGTCATGGTCCCACCAAAGCGAACGATAATGCGTGCCATTGACCTTCATACGGTATGTCTCCTGCGCAAAATGGACGGATGTGTTGCTGTTCTCCTAGCGAATTGCACGCAGAGTGCAACGGAATTGGTATTTCTGCCAAGCCATCGACCGCAGTCTTGCCGGGCCGTTAAGTATTTGTGCTGCAAGGCAGCATTTCTCGCTTGAAGGGAGTGGAGGGCTGACATAATCCAGCGCCGAACCCAGCCAGAGGCGGGTCAGTCAAAAGATCAACTGCATGGATTGTTTATTGATGCCATCTTGCGCTCAGGTGCGGCATTCTGACACAGTGTCGCGAATCCTGCGGTTCGTGTCGCACGGGGAAAATTCGGAGTTTGGCACCAGATACGCCAAATCCCCGTCATTCCGGCGATGCAGATCATGGGGGTGCCTTGACTTGGCATCTGGTGACTGAAACGCTTTTTGCACGGACCGGTGTGGCCACCGGAAAAAAGTGGCGCCAAGGCGCGACAATCCAAATCCGGCAGCTACATGTCCCGAAGGGTTCTAGACCCCCGCCGCAGATTTTGCGGCATTTCGGTTTCGACGATAAAATACGTGGGAGAACAACGAACATGACCAAAACGAAACTGGCCGTTAGCGCCCTGGTCGCAAGCGCATTCATGGCGCCTGCTGCTATGGCAGAAGAATTCATCACCATCGGCACCGGCGGTGTGACCGGTGTGTACTACCCGACCGGTGGCGCGATCTGCCGTCTGGTCAACAAAGGCCGCAAAGAGCACGGTATCCGCTGCTCCGTGGAATCCACCGGTGGCTCCGTTTACAACATCAACACCATCCGCGACGGCGAGCTGGAGTTTGGTGTGGCGCAGTCCGATTGGCAGTACCACGCCTACAACGGCACCTCCAAGTTCGAAGAGCAGGGCGCCTTTGAAGGTCTGCGCGCTGTGTTCTCCGTCCACCCGGAGCCGTTCACCGTGGTTGCACGTGCCGACGCAGGCATCAGCAACTTTGACGATCTGCAAGGCAAGCGCGTCAACATCGGCAACCCCGGTTCCGGTCAGCGCGGCACCATGGAAGTGCTGATGGAAGCAAAAGGCTGGGGCATGGACGCCTTTGCACTGGCAACAGAGCTGAAAGCCGCAGAGCAGTCCGCAGCGCTGTGCGACAACCAGATCGACGCGATGGTTTACACCGTTGGTCACCCCTCCGGTTCCATCCAGGAAGCCACCACTGCATGCGACTCCGTACTGGTGACTGTTGATGGCGAAGCTGTTGAGCAGCTGATTGCTGACAACTCCTTCTACCGCTCGGCAACCATCCCCGGCGGCATGTACCGTGGTTCGGACGCAGACACCGCGACCTTTGGTGTGGGCGCAACCTTCGTGACCTCTGATGCGGTCTCCGAAGAAGCGGTTTACACTGTGGTAAAGTCGGTCTTTGAAAACTTTGAAGACTTCAAAAAGCTGCACCCGGCATTTGCCAACCTGAAGCCGGAAGAAATGGCGACCGCCGGTCTGTCCGCTCCGCTGCATGCAGGTGCTGCAAAGTACTACAAAGAACAGGGCTGGATCGAATAATCCAGACCAGTTGAACGAACGGGGCGCCAAGGCGCCCCGTTTTGCACCTGCGGTCCCCACGTCCGCTGACCGGGGTGTCAAAAACAAGTGAAGCAGTGCCATCATTCCGGGGCACCAGCTTTCGAGGGGAAACCATCATGACAAGTGAAACACAGGGCAACCGTCCGCTGTCAGAGGAAGAGCTTCAGGCTCTTGTTGCCTCATCCGACTCCGGTGCCCGCAACCCGATGGGCAGCGTTGGGCTGTTCCTGGCGATCGTGGCCTGTATCTGGTCCATCTTTCAGGTGCTTCTGGCATCGCCGGTTGCCAATCTCGTGCTGCCCGGCAGCGTTGTAAACAACTCCCGCCAGATCCATCTGGCGTTTGCGATTTTTCTGGCTTACGCGGCCTATCCTGCGTTGAAAACCAGCCCGACAGATCGGATCCCGGTGCAGGATTGGATCCTTGCCCTGATGGGCACCTTCACCGCACTGTATGGCTATATCTTTTACGAAAAGATCGTGAATGCCGGCGGCAAGGGAGATGATATCGACACCATCTTTGCCGCAATCGGTCTTGTCTTGCTGTTTGAAGGCGCGCGTCGGGCCCTTGGCCCTGCGATGGCAATCGTGGCGTCGGTGTTCCTGCTGTATGTCTTTTTCGGCTCCTCTGAACTGGTGCCTGACGTGATCCGCTGGAAAGGCGCATCGCTTGACCGCGCGATGGAACAGATGTGGATCACCTCTGAAGGGGTGTTTGGCATTGCCCTTGGCGTGTCGACAAAATTCGTCTTTCTCTTCGTGCTGTTTGGTGCGCTGCTGGATAAGGCCGGGGCTGGCAATTATTTCATCAAAATGGCGTTTGGTGCGCTTGGCCACCTGCGGGGCGGCCCGGCCAAGGCGGCTGTTGTCGGCTCTGCCGCAACCGGCCTGATTTCCGGCTCATCCATTGCCAACGTGGTGACAACCGGCACCTTTACCATCCCGCTGATGAAGCGGGTCGGCTTCAGCTCTGAACAGGCCGGCTCGGTAGAGGTCGCCTCTTCGGTGAATGGTCAGATCATGCCGCCGGTCATGGGGGCTGCGGCCTTTCTGATGGTGGAATATGTCGGCATCTCGTACGTCGAGGTGATCACCCACGCCTTCCTGCCGGCCGCGATTTCCTACATCGCGCTGATCTATATCGTGCACCTTGAAGCGGTGAAGCGGAACATGCCGACCCTTGGCAATCGCGAAGTCAACCTGATGCGCACCGCGCTTGGGATGCTGAGCTTTTTCCTGGTGTTTGCCGGCCTGTGCTACGGCACCCAGTTCCCGGTGGACGCGATCGAGGCAACCGCACCGGATGCGGCTGGTCTGATTATCACAGTCCTGGTTGCGCTGGTTTATATCGCGCTGGTTTATATGGCGGCGCAGGTCCCCGATCTGGAGCCCGATGACCCGAACGCCAAAGAAGTTGAGCTGCCGGACGTTGGAAAGATCTACAAGGCTGGTCTGCATTACCTGCTGCCGATTGTGGTTCTGGTCTACTTCCTGATGATCGAACAGAAATCGCCGGGTCTGTCGGCCTTCTGGGCGACCGCATTGCTGTTTGTGATCCTGCTGACGCAGAAACCGCTGAAGGCGCTGTTCCGCGGTCAGAGCAACCTGCTGCACAACTTCATTGATGGCGTGAATGACCTGTGGCACGGCATGGTGGATGGCGCCCGCAACATGATCGGCATCGCTCTGGCGACTGCAACCGCCGGGGTTATCGTCGGGACCGTTACCCTGACAGGCGTGGGTCAGGTGATGGCTGATCTGGTCGAGTTCCTGTCCGGCGGCAACCTGATCCTGATGCTGGTGATGGTCGGTCTTTTGTCGCTCATCCTGGGGATGGGCCTGCCGACAACGGCCAACTACATCGTCGTGTCGTCCCTGATGGCGGGTGTCGTCGTGGAACTGGGCGCGCAATCCGGCCTGATCGTGCCGCTGATCGCGGTGCACCTGTTTGTGTTCTACTTTGGCATCATGGCGGATGTGACCCCACCGGTGGGGCTTGCGAGCTTTGCCGCTGCGGCCGTTTCGGGCGGGGATGCAATTCGCACCGGCTTTACCGCATTCTTCTACAGCCTGCGAACTGTGGCGCTGCCCTTCGTGTTCATCTTCAACACCGATCTTCTGTTGATTGATGTCACCTGGGTCGAGGGGATTTTGGTGGCTGTAACAGCGACCATCGCGATCCTCGTGTTCACTGCGGGTACCATGGGGTATTTCCTGACACGCAGCCGCATCTATGAAAGCGTGGCGCTGGTGGCGATTGCATTTGCGATCTTCCGCCCGGGCTTTTTCATGGACTACATCCAGCCTCCGTTCACGCAGGTGCAACCTGCTGAGCTGGTCAGCGCGCTGGACGAGGCACCTGAGGGCACAGAGGTGCGTCTGAAAGTGGCGGGCCCCGACTTCGACACTGGCGAGATGACCGAAACCACCCTGGTTCTGACCGTGGGTGCTGGCGGGGGTCAGGCAAGTGTGGATGAGTTCGGTCTGCTGCTTCTTGAAGAGGACGGAACCGTCAAGCTGGAAGAGCCGATGTTTGGCACCCCGGCGCAGCCGATGATGGACGGGTTTGATTTCTATCTGGATGACCCTGTATCCTTGACCTCAGTCAAGGTGCCTGCGGATCAGCTGCCCAAGGAGCTGATCTTCATTCCGGCGCTGCTGCTGCTGGGGCTTATCGCTCTGATGCAAACCGGTCGCGCCCGCAAAGAGGAGGCAATGGCATGAGCAAATCTGTTCTCTGCGCTTTGGAGCTGAATGGCGATGCGACAGACCGCAAGGTGCTGACAGAGGCCGCCCGGATGGCGGAGCTGGATGGCGCGCAGTTGGATGTTGTCAACGTGCTGCCCGATTTCGGCGAAAGCTGGGTCAGCGGCTTTTTCGAAGAACACCACCACGAACGCGCCATCAAGGAGGCAAACGATCGCCTCCAGACGCTGTGCAAGGAGGTGTTGGGAGAAGACCGCAATGCCAAGGTGCGCCACCTCGTCGCTACCGGAAAGGCCTATCAGGAGATCCTGAAGGTTGCCGACAAGGCGGGTAGCGATCTGATCGTCATCGGGGCTCATAAGCCGGAGCTGACGGATTACCTGCTTGGCCCAAATGCGGCGCGGGTGATCCGCCATTCCAGCTGCTCGGTCTACGTCGTGCGCTGAGCGGAGCTCAGGACTAAATCAAAGGGGCGTCCGTATCGGGCGCCCCATTTGTTTTTCCCATTCCTGTTGCCCTCAGGTCTTCGCTTCAGTCGCCGTCGGGCGCATAGCCTGTCATCTCCAGATAGCCGATCCCGGTTTGATTGCCGCTGATCCGGACCGGACCCTCCCAATATGGAAATGAGGTGCCCATCCAGGCGTCGGGGTTGATTGCGTCAACTTCGATATCGAGGTCCCTTTCGGCCAGGGTCAGCCGCCAGCCTGTAGGGATGGTCCTGCCTTCGATACTTGTGTGCCTCAGCGGTTCGGCCTGCAGCGCGCCGGGGGGCAGTGGCACGGCCGATCCATCGGGCTCAATCCAGGTGCCAGAGGTGTAAACCTCCCGACCGCGAAGCCGAAAGCCCATCATCTTTGCACCACTGTCAAACCGCAGGGAAAACCAGTCCCAACCGCTTTGATCGGGGGCCAGGGGCTGGCTGGACCACTCGCGATCAAGCCAGCCATCGCCCTGAACGGTGACAGGCCCATCCGGCAGATTAAGCGTCCCGCTGACCTGGTAATGCGGTTGCGAATAATAATAGCTGGCCTGCCCGGTCGCGGATTTGACAGAATATCCCTGTTCACCCTGCAAGACCAACGGGCCGTCCGCCTGTAGGTTCAGCTGATAGGAAAAATCAGCGCCACGGGCCGACAGGCGCAAGCTGTCCAATGCGTCCCTTTGGTTTGGTTTGCGCGGCTCAGCAACCATGTTCCAATCATCAATATAGGCGGCAAAGGGCTCTGCCGTGACACCGGCCTGCCCAATCCCGCCGCGCGCGATCCGCTCGGCGTGGAAATGCTGATCTGGCGTCGTAAGCCCGGCGTGACCCAGCCAGATCTGAGGATCACCCCAAACGCCCTCAAGGCTGGCCGTTTCATGGTTGGTGGTGCGCAGCGCAGAGCGGAACAAGGTCCACTGGATGCCGTAGTCCTGCCCGTCATCGCCCTGCAAATTTGCGGTCAGATACCACCACTCGATCCGGTAGTCCGGATGTGGGCCGTGGTCGGTGGGAAACTGCAGCGCGACGCCACGCTCTGGTATCGCAAACCCCTCTGCATCAGTGCCAAGCCCGGCATAACCCTGTGCTGCGGCTGCGTGCGGCATGGCGAGCGCAAAGGACAGCAGAGAGACCGTCAGAGATTTAGCGTTCATTGGCAAAGACCCTCAGCAAGTCAGCAGGTTTCAATCGGGCGAGCCGCAGGGCCGGCAAGGCGGCAGCCAGCGCCGCCGCCATCAGCGCCATCGCGAAAAGCCGCAGCCACTCCATCGGGAACAGGACCATCGGCAACCGCCATCCAAACGCCTCGACGTTCACAACCGCCAGCAGCGCCCATCCAAGCATCAGGCCAAGGGGCAGGGCCAGAACTGCGGTCAATGCGGCCAGACACACACTGCGCAGCACCTCAAGGCGGGCAAGTTTGTGGCGCGTGACGCCCATCGCCCAGATCGGGGCGAGCTGTGGCAGGCGCTGGCTCCATAGGGTCAAAAGGCTCGTCAACATGGCAAACCCCGCAACACCAAAGGTGAGGAGATTGAGCGCGCCGGTCACCACGAACGTCCTTTCAAAAATCGCCAAGGAACGATCCTTGAGCGCGCGCTTATCGATGAAGGCGGTCGCGGGCAAAGCAAATGCCTCTTGCAGGTCGGCACGCAGACCTTGGGCCTGATCTGCATCTACACGCAGACCAAAGCGGCGGTTTTCGATTTGGGGACGTTCTGCCAGCAGACGATCCAGCCCAACAATTGCCTGCGGATGGGGGTTGCCATAATCCGAATAGACGCCTGCAATCGTCATCTGCCAATCCGCGGCGATCTGCAGGGGATCGCCGGGCGCCAGATCTGCCCGGCGGGCCAACTGCTCGTTGATCAATACGCCGGTTCCTTGCGCTATCTGGTCCCAGGCCTGCGTCTGGGCAGCGATCAGCGGCCAGTTGTCACGGTAGGTCGCATCATCGACCACGCCATAGACTTCCATCGGGGCGCCATTGAACCGCTCGTCACTGTGGCGAATGGGAAGAACACGAACACCGCGGTCTTTCAGCCAGGGAGTGACCTTCCTTGCGTCATCGCTATTGGGGAGAGTCATGTACAGCTCTGACGCCAGACGCTGATCGAGCCAGCCAACAAAGGTGAGGCGAAAGCTCGAAACCATTGTTCCAACACCAATATTTGTGGAGAGCGCGAGCAGAAGAGCCATCAGGGCTAGGGAAAGCCCCGGCAATTGGGCACGCATGTCGGCCCAAAGCCATTGGCTGAGCGGCCGTTTTGCGAGCCGTCCGCCCAGTGTCGCCAGGAGCGACAGCAGCAGCGGTAGCAAAAGTGCCGCGCCGATCATCAGCGCGCCAAGAAAGATAAACCCTGCGAAGAGACCATCAAGGGCAATTGGTATGACAGCGGCTGCAAGAAGAAGAAGGACACCCGCAGCTGCAGACCACCGATGGCCGCGCAATGTCTGCTGGCCGCGCGCGGCAGAGGCCGGTGGCGCAAGAATGGGAAGCGTCCGGATGCTCCATGCGCTTTGCACGCCAGCCATCAACATGCCGGCAAGAGCCATGCCAAACCCAGACAGTACCCAACTGGGGCGCAGGCGCAGACTGCCCGGCAGATCAGCACCATAGAGGCCAGAGAGCGTGGCCCCAACCCCCGGCATCAGCGCGGCCGCAATGAGATAACCAAGGGCCAAACCAATAAGTGCAGCAAGGGTAGTGATGATCGCGAGTTCAGTAAATATGACTGATATCAGGATCTTGATAGGAATACCTAAGCTGCGCAGGGTGCGAAACATTCCGCGTCTTTGTTCGATGCCAAGTGCAATCGTGCCCTGAACGATGAACAGTCCGACAGCAAAGGCGAGCAGGCCAAAGGCCGTCAGATTCAGATGAAAGCTGCGCGTCAGTTGCTCGGTGTCGGCTCCGGTGGATCCGCTCTGTCGGATCAGATCTGGCGCGACGGTCCGCAATGGCGGCAGGCCGACTGGTTGCTGCGGCAAGATCACCAACCGGCTGATCCTGCTGCCTGACTGCAAAAGCCGGGCGACCGTCCCGATATCCCCAACTGCGGTGCCGGGTGGGACATTGGCGTTCGCAATGACTGGCGGCAGGTCTGTGTCGGGCAGCCTGGTTTCCGGGTGCACAAACAGACGGCCCGGCGGCAACAGGAGATCGGCAGGTTGCAGCGGCTCCGCCTGCTGCGGCGTGTTCACCTCTGTGAGGGTTTCGGCCATCGGGTGGGTCAGGATGTCAATGCCAAGCAGTTCGATCCTGCTGCCCGGATCACCGAATTCTCCAATCAGGAGTGGAGAAATCAGCCAACCTGCACGTCGCAGTGCAACATACTGTGATAATTCAATAAACCCTGCATCACCGATCAGGTAATCCTCTTGATCTGGGGAAATCTGAGCGGCGGCCTCGGCATAGCTGGCGCGGGCTTCGCTGTTGATTGCCTGCACCGCGGACCACAAGGCGGTGGCAAGGGCCAGGCCGATCACCAGCATGCCAAGTTGAAGGGGTTGGCGGCGCCAATGAGACAGCACCGCCATCAGGGTTGCAGCGATCATGGGGCGGGATCCGACAGCTTGCCCTCACGCAGGTGGACCCGCCGATCCAAGCGACCTGCGATGTCTTGGGAATGAGTCACCAGCAGCAGTGCACTGCCGCTGTCGCGGCTCAACTCAAGCATCAGATCCAGAACGGAAGACCCTGTTTTCTCGTCCAAATTTCCCGTTGGCTCATCGGCCAAAAGCAGCTTGGGGCGCAGGGCCAATGCGCGGGCGATCGCCACACGTTGCTGTTGTCCGCCCGACAGCTGTTCCGGAAAGCGCCCTGTCAGGTCGGCAAGGCCCAGGCGCGAGCTGAGCTCTGCCAGCCAGTCGCGATCCAATCGACCGGCGAGGCGGGCGTGCAGGGCGATGTTCTGGCCCACGGTCAGCGATGGGATAAGGTTGAACTGCTGAAAGACCAGCGCAACCTGGTCGCGCCTAAGCGCGGCGCGTCCATCTTCGTCCAGGTGCTGAAGCGCGATGCCATCGACTGAAATCTCTCCGCTGTCGGCTTCGTCCAGCGCGCCGGCGAGATGCAGCAATGTGCTCTTTCCTGAACCGCTTTCACCGGTAAGGGCGAGGCTTTGCCCCGAACGAAGGTGGAGCGACACCTGATCCAGGACTTGCACGGGGCCGCTTGGGGAATGGTAGGATTTCGTGACCTTGGCCATCTTTAGCATTTCGCCATAACCCTTTGCCTCGTTTTGTTTTTCTTTCGAACCACCTGGCATCCGCAGCAGCGGATCCAGCGCGACGCCTGATGGCGGGACAGTTGCGCAACCGCCACTCCGCCAATGTAGCCCTTTGATCCCAATTGCCAATGTGACATGACAGGTTAGCAAGGAGCAGCGCGCACTACGGTACGGGCAGACCAGTATTTCGAAAGACAAGACAACGGGGGCCGCACAATGACGCTATTTCAGCAACTGCTGTTGGGCAGCCTGTACCTTGGCATCTGTCTGGCGGTTGAGGCAGGTCTGCTGGTGTTCTGCGTTCATGTCCTGCGCCACCGGCTGGATGCGCTCAAGCGGATTTGGCGGTTCTGGCGGATGGCGGCTGTGCTGGCGGTTGCGATCGGGCTGATCGTGTTTGCCCATACCGTGCAGGTCTGGATCTGGGCCTCTGCCGTGATCATGGCGGGCGCGATCGGGGATTGGAACACGGCAGTGTACTTCTCCCTCGCGACCTATACGACCTTGGGCTACGGCGACGTGGTTCTGGGGGAAGGGATGCGGATCTTTGCCGCTTTCGGCGCGGTGACGGGGTTGTTTGCCTTTGGGATCAGCACCGCGTTTCTGGTTGCCGCACTACGCGAGGTGTTCGCATTGGATCGCGAGAACGGGCGCTGACCCTAGAGGACAGGCGCCAGAAGCCGGGCAACCGGTGCGCCAAACCTGATCTGCCAGGTCTGTTCATCCAGCGTCTCCTTGATCAGCGCGGCCTCTGCAAAATCCGCATCCAGCATGGCCGCGACGGCGTCGCAGGTTTCGCCATCAAAGCACAGCGCCATGGTTTCAAAATTCAGCCGGAAAGACCGGTTGTCGAGGTTCATCGTGCCCACTGCGGCAATGCAATCATCGACGACAAACACCTTCTGATGAAGAAAGCCACCAGTGTATCTGAAGATCTGCACGCCAGCTGCGCGCAGGTCGTCAAAGTAGGAAAATGCCGCCAGCCATGGGGCGTAATGGTCAATGATGCCGGGGAGGAGGATGCGCACCTCTACACCCCGCATGGCCGCATTCTTGAGAGCGGCGACCACGTCCTGGTCGGGCACAAAATAGGGTGAGGCGATCCAGATACGTGTCCGGGCTGCCGAGATGGCAGAAAAATACAGCATGGACCCGTTCTGGTTCGGATCACCCGGCCCGGTGCCGATCACCAGCGCGGGCTTGCCCGGCGAGGAAACTTTGGGACACTCCCAACTTAGCAGGTCAAGGATCGGATCCTCGGTCAGCCAGAACCAGTCCTCGCAATACCCAAGCTGCAGCTGCTGCACCACGGGCCCCTCCAGCCGGACCTGCGTGTCCCGCCAGCGGCCATAGTGCGGATCGCGGCCCATGTATTCATCACCGATGTTCATGCCACCGGTAAAGCCAATCTGCCCGTCGACAATCATGGTTTTTCTGTGGTTGCGGAAATTCAGATGAAAGCGGTGCTTTGGGCCGGGCCGTGTGTCTGGATCGACCAGATTGACGCCAGCTTTCTCCAGATCCCGGCGGAAGGTGGTCGACAGGCCATGACTGCCGACCGCATCCGTCATGAACCAGACGGCAACGCCGCGGTTGCGGGCATCAATCAAGGCGTCTTTCAGCTGTCGCCCATGGTTGTCATCGCGAACGATATAGAACTGCACCAAGACATAATCGCTCGCTTCGCGAATAGCAGCGAGCATGGCCTCGGTGATTGCGAGCCCATCCACCAACAGATCAAATCGATTGCCGTTGCAGATGGGGTAGCCTGCCAGACGTTCAAACGGGGCCTCGTTCAGGGGCAATGCATCGCGGTCCTGGGTATGGCTGTCTGAATAGACCCGCAGCGCGTTGAGGATCTTGTCGGCCTTTTGCCGGGTGTCGCGATAGCGCGAAAACTTGCGATGCCCGAATATGAGATAAAGGGGCAGGGCAAGGAGCGGCGCCGACAAGAGAAAGACAACCCAGCCTATCGCACCCTGTGGGGTACGGGCTGTTCTGGCTGCCTGCAGCGAGGCAAGACCAGCCAAGACCCACATGGAGATCACAGCAGCGGTGCTAAGGATGAGCCAAACCATATGTTCCCGGATCCCCAATCAATGCTGAACTGCCTTGCAGCGCAGCCCAGAGCTTAGTCCGATGCAGGCCGCTTTCCAAGAACAGGCCGTTCGGGTGAAAACGCAATAGGCAGGCATATTGTTTCGAAAAATGGAACAATAAGGCAGCTTTGCCACAATTGCGCCCATATGCGGACCCACTGAACCGCTAGACCATGGTTAACCGGGATGGTCCGGCAAGAAATTTATGAGGGTCAGATGCGCGTGTTGCAATCGAAATTCCGCAAGCCCGAGCTTTTGAACAAGCTCGTCAAACGCCTCAGCTCCAAAGAGGTGGGAGGCGGCGATAGTGCCGACCTGCGCGTCAGCCTGCGCGCCGATGGTGCGGCTCATGAAACGATTGCGCTACAGGCGATGGCGATCCGCTCGATCACTCCAACTCAGCCGCGCCTCGGCTAAGTTTTTGAAATAGTTAAACCTCCCAAGTTCCTCCCGAACTCGTACCAATACCTACCTCGCACTAAAAAGCCGGATCAAGGCTGGGCTGGGCGCCCGTCTTGATCCGGCTCATTTTTTTGTTCGGTTTTGCCTCGGTTCAGAGGGTGTCGTCGTCTTCGTGCTCGTCCTCAAGCTGGGCGTTGCCGCGGAAACCAGTCGCCACCACAAATTTCTCCGAACTGTCAGAGCGGGAGGAGGGCGGTTTGACGTGGTAAACCTTGGTGAACTTCTGCTTCAGCAGCTTTTGCAGTTCACCCTCTGCGCCGCCGGCCAGAACCTTGGCGACAAAGGTGCCGCCTTCTTCAAGAACGTCAAAGGCGAAATATGCCGCGGTTTCACAGAGCGAGATGATCCGCAGGTGATCGGTCTGCTTGTGGCCGGAACTGGCCGCCGCCATATCCGACATCACGACATCTGCCTTGCCACCAAGCCATTCTTTGACCTTGTCGTCTGCGCCGTCGCTCATGAAATCGAGCTGGTGGAACTCGGCCCCGGCAAGCGGTTCAACTTCTTGCAGGTCAACGCCGATGATACGGCCGACAGATTTGCCTGGCTTCTCGCCAAGGGCGTTGATCCGCTTGACAGCAACCTGCGCCCAGCCACCGGGTGCACAGCCCAAGTCGACAACCCGCGCGCCATTGACGAGGAAGCGGAACTTATCGTCGACTTCCATGATCTTATAGGCCGCACGGCCACGATAGCCTTCTGCTTGGGCGCGCTTGACATAGGGGTCATTCAGCTGTCGCTGAAGCCAGCGGGTAGAGCTGAGCTTGCGCCCGCGGGCTGATTTTACCTTGACCTTCAGCTCGCGCTGGCCGCGACCGGAGGTATTCTTGCCGGTCGGTGTCTTTCCGGTGGGTGACTTTGCCATATCCGTCGTTCCTTGCCGTCGCACGAGACCTTGCCCCGGATGGGCAGGCGGCGCGGACGCTCATATCCAAATCTTTGCCGTTCTTTAAAACGGTCCGTCTTCCAAAACGCCGTCGGCGCTCATTTGTGCATAAAGCAGCCCTTCACGCAGGCCGCGATCCGCAACCGACAACCGATCTGTCGGCCAGCATCGCAACAATGCCTGCAGGATGGCCGCGCCCGACATGATCAGCGCCTGGCGGTCTTCGCCGATGCGCGGGTCGCTGCGTCGTCCCTGAGGGCCGAGTTCTAGATAAGAGCGGATCACCTTGTCAATCTGA
>Ga0160419_100153_pt1 | contig 48315 bp, 47 predicted proteins | sample CelAP2metagpilot_2_FD_108196 | JGI IMG/M metagenome (GOLD analysis project Ga0160419, IMG submission 108196) | Phycosphere-associated microbial communities from Cellana algal ponds in Kailua-Kona, Hawaii, USA - Cellana AP2-4-25 metagenome pilot ...
AGGGGCGGGATTGGTTTCGATCGCGCGGGTGGAGAAGGCCATGGCCTTGTACACATTGCGCATCTTGCGGGTGGTGAAGCCCATGTAGGTCAGCGTGCGGTCATCTTCCTGCGGCATCGCGGCCAGCACGGTTTGCGCATCATCATAGCGGCCTGCATAGGCCAGCGACCGGACTGTTTCATAGAGCGTATCCACATCCAGATTGCTTTCCTGGGCATTCACGCAGGTCTTGGTCTTTTTGTCATAGACCAGCCCGGTCTCACACTTGGGCTTGCTTGGCGCGGTTTCATTGCCGCCGCCGGCGGCCAGCGCCATGGAGGTGGCCCCAAGGGGCAGGGTGAGGGCGGTGGCGAAAACAAAAACTTTCATCGGTATCTCCTGTCAAAAACAAAGGGCGCGCTGCCCGGCATTGGTGAGATCATAGGCGTCTCTGAATAGAAAACCCGCATGAAGTGGGTTTTATTTGGTCACAGCTGCGTTATTTTTTCACTTTTTGCCAAATTCTTTGGCTCAAAACGCAAAACGCGCCCCGGATCGCCATGTGGATCGAAGCGCGTTTTGGTGTTTGTTCAGTATCTTAGGTGCTGACAGGCAGGCAGCTGTGCGTGGTGGTGTCATAGCTGGTGCCTTCGGCGCAGGACATCGCCTGTTTCTCTTTGCCGTAGTTGCAGCCTGCCGCAAGGCTGAGCGTTGGCGCCGCTGTCAGGGCCAGGGCAATCGCAAGGGTCTTGATCTTCATGGTCCGTCTCCTTTTGGTTGATTGCGTAAAGGTACACCGTTTGCGCAAGATTTCAAACGTGCCGTGCGGGGCTGCGACATTTCGGATCAGCGCGTCCCGGCGAGCGGTGCGTTCGGGGGGAGGGGGGCGCAGGGATATTTTTGGCCAAACAGAGGGGCCAGGGCGGTGGTAGGGTGGCGGCTGTTGCATGTGCAGCGGCGGGGGCGGGCACCGGTTGAGAAGGTTTGACGGTGCCCGAGGCCCCCGCGCCTGTGTTTGGGGTCAGTCGCCGAAGACGCGTTTGAAGATCGTGTCGACGTGTTTGGTGTGATAGCCGAGGTCGAATTTTTCCTCGATCTCTTCGCGGGAGAGGGCGGCGAGGACGTCATCATCTCCAAGGAGCTCGGTTTTGAAGTCCGAGCCGTCTTCCCAAACCTTCATCGCGTTGCGTTGCACCAGTTTGTAGCTGTCCTCGCGGCTGACGCCCGCTTGGGTCAAGGCCAGCAGCACGCGCTGGGACATCACCAGGCCGGAGAATTTGTTCATGTTGGCCAGCATGTTGTCGGGGTAGATCAGCATCTTGTCGATCACACCGGTGAGGCGGTTCAGGGCGAAGTCCAGCGTGATGGTGGTATCGGGGCCGATGGCGCGTTCCACGGAGGAATGCGAGATGTCACGCTCATGCCAGAGGGTCACGTTTTCCATCGCGGGGATCACCGCCATGCGGATGGTGCGGGCCAGACCGGTGAGGTTTTCGGTCAGCACCGGGTTTTTCTTGTGTGGCATCGCGGAGGAGCCTTTTTGCCCCGCCGAGAAGAACTCCGCCCCTTCGAGCACTTCGGTGCGCTGCATGTGGCGGACTTCGGTGGCGACGTTTTCGATGGAGCTGGCGATGACGCCGAGGGTAGCGAAGAACGCCGCGTGGCGGTCGCGGGGAATGACCTGGGTGCTGATGGGTTCGGGGGTGAGGCCAAGTTGGGCGCAGACGTGTTCCTCGACTGCCGGGTCGATGTTGGCGAAAGTGCCGACAGCACCGGAAATGGCGCCAGTGGCGATTTCCGCGCGGGCGGTGCGCAGGCGGGTGAGGTTGCGGTCCATCTCCGCGTAGAAACGCGCGAAGGTCAGGCCCATCGTGGTGGGTTCGGCGTGGATGCCGTGGCTGCGGCCGACGCGCACGGTGTCTTTATGCTCCATCGCGCGGCGTTTGAGGGCGGCGAGCAGCGCTTCCATATCCGCGATCAGCAGGTCAGCGGCGCGGGTGAGTTGCACGTTGAAACAGGTGTCGAGCACATCAGACGATGTCATGCCCTGATGCACGAAACGCGCTTCATCGGAGCCAACGTGTTCGGCAAGGTGCGTGAGGAAGGCGATGACGTCGTGTTTGGTGACCGCTTCGATTTCATCAATGCGGGCCACGTCGAATTCGACATCCTTGGCTTTCCACACGGCGTCAGCATTCTCACGCGGGATCACGCCCAGATCGGCCATGGCGTCGCAGGCATGTGCCTCGATCTCGAACCAGATGCGGAATTTCGTTTCCGGAGACCAGATGGCAACCATATCGGGGCGGGAATAGCGGGGGATCATGCGGACACCTTTTTCATGACTGTTGGCAGGCTCCCGCGCGGCATAGACTGACGCTGCGCGAAGGACAAGGTGAGGGGTGCCATGCGAGGTCTGATATCTGCGGTGATGCTGCTGGCGGCCGCGCCTGTTGTGGGGGAAGAGGCGGCGTGGCAGCCGATGAGCGGGGCGCAGATTGCTCAAGCGCTGACGGGGCGTGTGTTGCAATACGACAGCGCGTGGCAGGATTTCCGCGCTTCAGGGCGGACGCGTTACAACGCGGGGCGCGACAGTTGGGGGTACTGGCGGGTGGAGGGCGACCGATATTGTTCGATGTGGCCGCCGTCCGATCTGTGGGCCTGCTATGACATGGAACGCAGCAAGGACCGGCTGCGCTTCATCGGCAGCGGTGCGGATGACGTGACCGAGGCCAGGTATCGCGACTAGATCAGTTCAGTCACGACATGAGAAGAGCGCTCCAACGTCCTGTGAACAGGGCATTTATCGGCAATCTCCAACAGCCGCTGGCGCTGGTCCGCGCTCAGATCGCCTTCCAGCAGGATGGCGCGCCGCCAGGTGTCGATCTTGTCGCCCGCCCCTGTATCCGCGTCCTGTGCATGCACCTTGTTGTGGCTCACATCCACCCGCACATGGGCAAGCGGCCAGCCCTTGCGGCGGGCATACATGCGGATCGTCATGGAGGTACAGGCACCAAGGCCCGCCGACAGGAAGCCGTAGGGCGTCAGGCCACGGTTGGTGCCGCCATAGGCTTCGGGTTCATCGGCCAGCATATGATGGCCGGGGCCGGATTGCACGTCTTGCAGGAACCCTGCCGGGTCGGCTTCAGAGACGCGCACAATGCCTTCCGGCGCGCCGGGGGGCGGGGCAGGTGGGTTCAGCGGCAGATAGCGCCCGGCCCAGGTGGCAATGACATCCGCGGCATAGCAGGCGTCATTCTTGGAGGTGATCAGGTGGTCGGCATCATCCAGCGTGACAAAGCTTTTGGGGTGTTTTGCAGCCATGAAGATCGCACTGGCGTTCTCCACCCCGACAATGGCGTCCTTGGGGGCGTGCAGCACCAGGAGGGCGGCTTTGAGCTTGCCAAGCGCCTGCGTAAGTGCGGCTTGAGAGACATCCTCGACAAAGCCCTGACCGATGCGGATGGGCCGCCCGCCCAGTTTCACCTCTGCCGCGCCGTCGGCTTTGATCTGCGGCAGCGCATCCGCGAAGTTGTGGGTCACATGGCCGGGGTCAAAGGGTGCGCCAAGGGTGGCGACGGCTTTGATCTGATCGAGGTCAGCGGCAGCTTTCAGCACCGCCGCCCCGCCCAGCGAATGGCCGATCAGCAGCGAAGGCGCCATGGCGCGGCCATTGAGGTAAGTTACGGCCGCCACCAGATCATCCACATTTGTGGTGAAGGAGGTATTGGCAAACTCCCCCTCCGAATGGCCCAGACCGGTGAAATCAAACCGCAGCACCGCGATGCCCATCGCCGCCAGCCGGGAGGCGATGCGCTTGGCCGCCGGGATGTCTTTGCCGCAGGTAAAGCAATGCGCAAAAAGCGCCGTGGCCAGATGCGGCCCGTCGGGCAGATCAAGGCGCGCGGCAAGCGGCGTTCCGGCGTGGCCGGGGAAGGTGATGGCTTCGGTGGGCATGGCAGGCTCCGGGGGTGTTGAGGACCCTAGGGTGGGGTGGTTGACCCCCATGTGCAAGGGCTGTGTCAACCGTTTCACGCGGGCGTGACAGGTTTGAGGGGGTTGCGTGCGCGCGGCAGCGGTGTAGCAAGGCACAGTGACCAGCGCGAGAAAGGGCAGATCATGGCTGACAAAACCCCCGCATCCCGGCACCCGGCGACCATTGCGGCACAGGCGGGTGGGGCAATGGATGATCACACCGGCGGTGTGGTGCCGGCGGTGCACCGGGCCACGACCTTTGCCCGCGGCGCGGACTATGCACCGCTGAACCCCGACAACATCTACCTGCGCAGTCATAACGAGAACGCGCGCCAGGCCGAAGCGGTGCTGAGCGCGCTGGAAGGGGCGGCGGAGACATTGCTGTTCCCTTCGGGCATGGCAGCGGTGGCGGCTGTCTTTCGCACCCTGCCGCACGGGGCGACGGTTTTGGTGCAGCGCCAGATCTACTGGGGCACGACCCAGTGGATCACGGATTTCTGCGCCCGGCGGGGGATGGCGCTGGTGGAGGTCGAGGCTTCTGACACTGCCGCTTTGGCGGCGGCCTGTGTTGAGCATCTGCCGGCCCTCGTCTGGGTGGAGACACCGTCGAACCCCTGGCTGCGGATCACCGACATCTCAGCTGCAGCAGAGGCGGCGCATGAGGTCGGCGCGCTTCTGGTGGTGGATGGAACGGCAGCCACCCCGGCTTTGAGCCAACCGCTGGCCTTTGGAGCCGATATCGTCATGCACTCGGCCACCAAGGGGATCAACGGGCATTCCGATGTGCTGGCCGGGGCGCTGGCCACGCGCACCCCCGATGCGCCGATCTGGCAGGCGATTGTGCTGGACCGCAATACGGCCGGCGCGGTGCTGGATCCGCAGGCGGCGTGGCTGTTGCTGCGTGGCATGCGGACGCTGCCGTTGCGCATGACGCGGATGTCGAAGACCGCGCAGGCGCTGGCAGAATTCCTGCACGATCACCCGCAGGTGGAGCCTGTGCTGTATCCCGGCTTGCCGGATCACCCCGGCCACGCGCTGGCAGCGCGGCAGATGCCAAATGGCTTTGGCGGCTTGATGTCCTTTGTGGTCAGGGGCGGGGGCACGGCAGCCCTGCGGGCGGCAGGACGGTTGCAGCTGTTCCATCGTGCGACATCGCTGGGCGGCGTGGAAAGTCTGGTGGAGCATCGCCATACGATCGAACCGCATACAGGCATCCCCGAAGGCCTTCTGCGCGTGTCGATCGGGATCGAGGACGCAGGCGATCTGCGCGATGATCTGGCGCAGGCATTGGGGCAATAGCAGAGACAAAAAAAGCCCCGGTGCAATGACCGGGGCTTGGCTGAAATAGCGTACTGAAAATAACTTAGGTCGTCTTGTTCTTGCGGCGGCGCATCAGGCCCAGACCGCCCAGACCCGCCAGCAACAGCGGCAGGGCCGCAGGCAGGGGGACCGGCGCGGGTGTGCCGGTCACCTCAAGCACGGAAGGATTGCCGTTGGCGGCTGCGTAGAACAGCTGGAAATTGCCACCGGAGAAATCAAACGCGCTGTTGATCACGGTTGTCGGCGCGGGCGAATCTGTTTCGATCATGCCGTTGTCGAAGAACTTGATGCCATCGTCATGCCGGATGTTCCCGGCGAAACCGCCCAGATCGAAGTCCCGGAAGCGGAACAGGGTGGTCATGCCCCAGGTTGGCGTGCTGAGGATGGAATTGCCCAGTGCTGTGCTCAGACCTGAAAACGTCCCGGAACCGGAGTTCAGGAAATCGAAGATGGTCGTGGTGGCGGAGCCACCGGAGCCAATGTTGAAATCCAGCGCACCGGTATAGGTGAAGGTCTCGTCAATGCGGGGCAACAGATTGGCCGGACCGGCAAATGCGTTGTTCCGATCACCGCCCGCGTCAAAGTTCGCGACAGTGACTTCGAAGGTGCTGGACAGGAAGGTCGACGCTTGTGCCGCCCCGGCCAGCAGCCCGGTCGCCAACAGCGCAGCAATAAGGGAATTCTTCAGACGCATCTTACCGTTCTCCATCGTTACTCTGCCCGCTTCAAAAGGAAGGACCCCCTCCCAGTGTCGAAACATGGCTACTCGTTACAGGAGATCAGATAGCAAGCCCGCCCCATCGTGTGAAGATGCGGGCCAGCAAAACAGGGCAAAAACAGGGCAAATTTTACGAAACACTCTGTTTCCACGCCGCATTGATGACACATTGTGTTCAATGGGTTGATTGATCCCGCATTGAAGACAAACAGGCATGTCCCAGGGTCCGGGTCGCGCAGTGTTTTCCGCTTCCAAATGGTTCAAAAAACCCCGCCGGAGGCATGAAATCTCTTTTGGCGCACCAGAAGAGATTTTAACGCTCCGCGGGGGTTTTTAAAACCATTTGGAAGGGGGGGCTGAAACGCGCAGTCATTCCCCCATCAGGGCGGGATCAAAGGGGTACGTTGTGAGGTTCTCAAACCCGTCTTCGGTGATCAGCACCTGATCTTCCAGCTTGATGGAGAAATCCCCCCCCTCCGCCCCAACCAGCGCTTCGACACAGAGCACCATGCCGGGTTCGAGCGGGTAATCATATGCACCTTCAACGGCGTGATCAGGGTAGGCTACCAGCGGCCACTCATCACACAGGCCCACGCCGTGCATCAGGCAGCCGTATTTGAGTTTCTGGAACTGGTCGTCGAGCACGTGGGTGTTGGCGCTGAGTTCGGGGATCATCACACCGGGTTTGAGCATCTGCATATTGGTCATGATGTGCTCAACCCCGTGCTGCATGGCATAGATCATGTCGGGGCGGGGCTTTTCGTCGCCGATCCACCAGGAGCGGGAGATGTCCACGCAGATCCCGTAGCTGCCGACCAGATCGGTATCAAAGGAGATGATCTCATTCGGGCGGGTGAGCCGTGGCCCGCATTCCTGAAACCACGGGTTTGTGCGGGGGCCGGAGGCCAAGAGCCGGGTTTCGATCCATTCGCCGCCGCGTTTGATGTTTTCGGCGTGCAGCACCGCCCAGATGTCATCCTCGGACGTGTTGCCCAGTGGGGTGTTGGCGCGGGCGAAGTCTTCCATGGTTTTGACGGCGGTTTCGCAGGCGTGGGATGCGCAGCGCATGGCGAGGATTTCGTCGGGGCCTTTGACGGAGCGCGCCTTTTCGGTCAGCTCTTCGCCTTCCATGACCTCAAACCCCTGCGCTTCCAGCGCGCGCAGCCCGTGCAGCATGATCTTGTCCACCGCGAGGCGTTTGTTGCCGCCGCCATGTGCGTCGATCAGCAGGCGCACTTCGTTGGCGAAAGTATCGGCGGCCACATCCACCTTGTCGCCGCGATCAAAGTAGAACAGATCCGCGCCAGAGCGTTGTTCGCGCACCAGCGGGTTGAATTCACTCAGGAACGGGGAGTTCTTGTAATCCCACATGACCATATAGCCATCCGCGCAGACCAGCAGCGCGCGGAAGGGGTTGTGGGTGTTCCACAGCTGCATGTTGGTGCTGTCGGTGGCGTAGCGGATGTTCAGCGGATCAAAGAGCAGCACGCCGCCATAATCCCGCGCGACCACATGGCTGGTCAGGCGGTTCCAACGGTAATCCCGCATCGCGGGCAGGTTCGGCAGCGTCAGGCCCGCCGCGCGCCATTCGGCGAAGGCAAGCTGTGTCGGCCCGATTTCCACCCGGTCGGCATCATTTGGCGTGCCGTCGGGAAGGGTGCGTCCCTGCGTAGGGTCGATCTTGCGGTTGTCGCGGTAGTGTTGGTTCATGGGCCACCTTCGATGCACAGGTGACGTCAGTTTTTGCCAGTTTTTTAGGCGATGTTTGCCGGAAACCGACCTTTTGAGATGTCGTTTTTCAAAGGCCCCTCGAAGGGCATACGGGCAGCGGACCGCCCGTATGCGTCTTTGGTGTTGCGGCTACCATGCCGGATGCAGCACCATATGGGGCTGCCCGTTCGAGGTCTTTTGCGGCGATCGGCCGTCGGCGTTCACGGTTGTGTTCACCTGCCGCCGGAAGGCGCTGAACATGTCCGATGTGACAACGTCAATCGCTTCATCAAACCGCAGGGTCAGCGACCAGAAGCCGGAGGCAGACTGCCGCGCGGCCTTGATTTTCCCCGTGAAGGGATGACCCAGATAGTGACCGCGCACCCGTTGGCCAGGGGCCCAGCCGGGGTGGCGGTTGGCTGCTTGCGCGGCCAGCGTGTTCCAGTCCCGCGCGCCCCACTGGTGGGCTACGGTTTCAAGCGCGGCGGCATGGCTGATGGTCTGACCCCGGGACGCCATATCAGCACGCAGCCGTTTGGCCTGCGCCTTGAGCACATCACGGGGAGGGATGGTGGTGGTGTTCATATCTTTCACTCCGTCTCGCCAGACAGGGATCAGGGGGGTCCGCGTTGCCCCTCAATCAGCGAGATTGAGGAAGATCATTGTTGCACAGGACTTCACCGGAATGCGGACGGCAGGGGCCTGACCCTTGAAGCGCAGATAAGCAAAGGCCCCTCGCAATGCAAGGGGCCGCCTATCTGTGACCTGCAGCAGGGTAGGAACCGGTCACACCGGCCAAGACACAGACCCCCCTTCAATCCCGGTGCCTGCATGCGTGCCTCTTGCGCGACCCGCGCCTCTCAAACACCGTCCTTGCTGCTCTTTTTGGCCATAAATATCCCTGCGCAGCGGCTGCTCCGGGTGACACATCCGTGATGGCCAGAAAGGTCAGCTGTTGCCGTCAACGAGGCCTGCGGCATAGGCAATCGCGCGCTGGTAGTTGCCGCTGTCATTCCAGACCGACAGGACCCGGAAGTTGCGCGTGCCATTGGCGAAGGGCTGGCCGGGCTGCCAGCCGTTCTGGCGCAGCATGTTGGCCGCAGAGGCCAGCGCATCGGCCGCAGTGTAGGGGTCCGCACGCCCGTCACCGTTGCCATCCACACCGTAGCGCAGCCAGTTGCCCGCAAGGAACTGCATATGTCCCAACTCCCCGGACGGGCCGCCACGGGTGTCGGTGGAGATGATGCCGCGATCCGCCATGCTGAGGGCGGCAATCGCGTGGGGTTCAAACTTGGGATGGCGGCGGCAGTAGGACGACAGGGTCACCGCCCCCGATACGATGGGCGTCTTGCCCAGATACCCGCCCCAGCTTGTCTCCAGCCCCCAGATCGTGGCCAGCAGGCTGGCAGGCACGCCAAAGCGTTTCTCAATCGAGGCGAAGGTATTGGGATTGCGGGCAATCTTGTTGCGGGTCTGGTTGACGAAATTCGCCGCTGAACTGCCGGAGCGTTTGGCCAGGAACCGGGCAGGGTCGCCCTGGGACACGCCCGTCTGGCTGGAGGGTCTGGATTCGAACCGCCAGGTGATGTCTGACAGTTTCGCCGCTGCCAGCGCCTGCTGGCCGCGCTGGCCCACACCCTGCGCTGCGGCCTGTTTGGCAAGGGTCGCCTTGTAGGCATTCCAGTTGCCTTTGTTGGTAATACACTCCGCAGCAAAAACGCCACCGGCAAGACAGGTGGCGACAACGGCGGACAGAAAGGTGGTTTTGAACGCAGGCATGACAATCCTCAAACAATGCAACTTCGGGCAAAGTCTAGCGGTGGGATTGGCGCATGCAAAGAAAAACCGGGGGAGAGGTCCGGGCTTATTCGCTCAGCAGTAGCGCGGTCAGTTCACTGGTCACGGCAAAGGGATTGTTGGTGGGGCGGTCCATCATGTCCCAGGCGAAGACGATACCTCCGCAGACAAAGGAACACATCATCAGAGGAACCACCATAAGGGAGCCAAACCCGCGGCCCTTGCGCTTGCGCTGCTTTTCGGTAGCGGCGGCACCTTTATTGATACGATCAATGCGGGTAGCGAAGTCTGTTTGGCTGCGCATGGTACACATGCTCCACTGGTTACTATGAGGATGTTTTGGGTGAGGAGCGTGTTCAAAATGGGGCAGTGCGGGGGTATTACCGTGCGGTTTGTTAACAATTGAGGCGCCAGTTGGGCGCCGCATTGCAGCATTGGCGGGTCTGGAAAATCGGCGGGCGCGCGCTCTGAATCTTACTAAAAAATAGAGTTAAAACAAATAGTTATAATTTGAAAGCATCCGTTTGCGTGCCTCCTTGGGGCCCGTCGCGCTGCCAAAAACCTGCCTTAACCCCGTGTTAACCCTGTCTTAACTTTGGGTTAACCCCGCCTTAACCATGTGTTGCCGCCTGCAAGGCGACTTTAAACTGGGTTTCTGTCTCACTCACACAGTCCATCGACCGGCAGTTGTCGCGTTTCTGAACGTATTCCTGCGCGAGTGCGCCTTGACCGGCTGTCTGTGCTTCAAACGCAATCATGCTGCGGATTGAAGCGCGAACCATGTCCACGCTGTGAAACGTCCAGGGAAAAACAACGAAACAAGGGGGACTGCCCCAAATGCAAAAGGGCGGCCCCGCAAGGCCGCCCTTCCACTGTGATCCGGATCAGATCAGCAGCTGTAATACATGCCGAACTCAACCGGGTGCGGCGTGTGTTCATATGTTTCGATCTCTTCCATCTTCAGATCGATATAGCCTTCGATCTGATCGCGGGTGAACACGTCACCGGCCAGCAGGAAGTCCATGTCCGCCTGAAGCTCTTCCATGGCTTCACGCAGGGAGCCACAGACCGTCGGGATATCCGCCAGCTCTTCGGCAGGCAGGTCATAGAGGTTCTTGTCCATCGCCTCACCGGGGTCGATCTTGTTCTTGATTCCGTCAAGACCGGCCATCAGGAGGGCTGCAAAGCACAGGTAGGGGTTTGCCGCCGGATCGGGGAAACGGGCCTCAACGCGCTTGGCTTTGGGGCTTTCGGTCCATGGGATCCGCACACAGCCCGAGCGGTTCCGCGCGGAATAGGCGCGCAGCACGGGCGCTTCAAAGCCGGGGATCAGACGCTTGTAGCTGTTGGTCGCCGGGTTGGTGAAGGCGTTCAGCGCCTTGGCATGCTTGAGGATGCCGCCGATGTACCACAGGGCTTCCTGGCTCAGATCCGCGTATTTGTCACCTGCGAACAACGGCTTGCCGTCTTTCCAGATGGACATGTTCACATGCATGCCGGTGCCGTTGTCGCCCGCGATGGGCTTGGGCATGAAGGTTGCGGATTTGCCGTAGGCGGCGGCGACGTTGTGGATCACGTATTTGTACTTCTGCAGCTCATCGGCCTGTTTGGTCAGGCTGTCAAAGATCAGACCCAACTCGTGCTGGCACGACGCCACCTCGTGGTGGTGTTTGTCGACCTTCATGCCCAGACGCTTCATGGTCGAGAGCATCTCGGAGCGCAGATCCTGAGATTCGTCCGTGGGGTTCACAGGGAAATAGCCGCCCTTGACGCCGGGACGGTGGCCCATGTTGCCCATCTCATACTCGGTATCGGTGTTCCAGGAGGCGTCCGTTGCATCAACTTCGTAGGATACCTTGTTGATCGAATTGGAAAAACGCACATCGTCAAACAGAAAGAACTCCGCTTCCGGACCCATGTAGGCCACATCGCCGATGCCGGAAGACTTGAGATACGCTTCGGCCTTTTCCGCCGTGCCGCGCGGGTCACGATCATAGGCTTCACCGGTATCCGGCTCCACCACGGAGCAATGCACGCAGAGCGTCTTTTCCGCATAGAAGGGATCGATATAGGCGCTGTCCTGATCGGGCATCAGCTTCATGTCGGAGGCTTCGATGCTTTTCCAGCCCGCGATGGAGGAGCCATCGAACATGAACCCTTCTTCCAGGAAATCTTCATCGACCTGATCTGCCATCACCGTCACGTGCTGAAGTTTGCCACGTGGGTCGGTAAAGCGGATGTCGACATATTCGATGTCTTCGTCCGCAATCATTTTGACAACATTGCTCATTGTATCTGCGATCCTTTCGGTTCTCTTGGGATGTTACAGCGCGTCCGAGCCGGTTTCACCGGTGCGGATGCGGATTGTCTGTTCAACGGGGGTGACGAAAATCTTGCCGTCCCCGATCTTTTCTGTCTTGGCGGCGCTGACGATGGCCTCGATGGCGGCATCGACCTGATCGTCGTCCAGAATGACCTCGACCTTCACCTTGGGCAGGAAATCCACGACGTATTCCGCGCCACGATAGAGTTCCGTGTGCCCTTTCTGACGGCCAAAGCCCTTGACCTCGATCACGCTCAGGCCCTGGACCCCAACGTCTTGCAGGGCTTCTTTCACTTCATCGAGCTTGAAGGGTTTGATGATCGCTTCGATCTTTTTCATGGTTCCTCCCGGAGGCAGAAGTGCCTTTGATCTGCGTCATTTCATTTCGCTGCGGGGGAATCCATAAACGCTGCGCCATGGTGCCTGTGGTTTCGGCATTTGGCGGCGGTCCGCGCCCGCATTTTAGGCGATGCGCATAATTTTTAGGCATAAGTGAATCGAGAGCGGGGAAAAGATGACCGAACTGCTGACATCCGCGCAGATGCGCGCCGTCGAAAAGGCTGCAATCGACAGTGGAACTGTCACCGGACTGACGCTGATGGAGCGTGCAGGGCAGGGGGTGGTGGATGCGATTCTGGCCCAGTGGCCTGCCTTTGCCGAAGCGCCGCACCGGGCGATTGTGCTCTGTGGGCCGGGCAACAATGGCGGTGACGGATTCGTGGTGGCGCGGTTGCTGCGGGAGGCGGGGTGGGAGGTTGCTGTCTATCTCTACGGCGATGCGCAGACACTGCCGCCGGATGCCAAGGTGAACCACGCGCGATGGGCGGCTTCTGACCCGGTCCAGACTGTGGAGGCGCTTGCAAAACGCGGCTGCAAGGGGGACCCGAACGGCCCGCCGCCGCTCTTTGTCGATGCCTGTTTCGGCATCGGGCTGACCCGTCCAATTGGCCCGCCCCTGGCCGACATAGTGGCGGCCTGCAACGACACAGCGCATGGGCATCTGGTCAGCATTGATCTGCCCAGCGGTCTGGACAGCGATACCGGGCGCGCGCTGGGCACAGCAGGGACCGCGTTCAAAGCAGACCTCACCGTTACCTTTCACCGGCAGAAGCCCGCGCATGTTGCCGCCGATGGCGCCCGGCACTGTGGCAAGGTTGTTGTTGCCGACATTGGCCTTTAGGCTTCCAAATGGTTCAAAAACCCCGCCGGAGGCACGAAATCTCAATTCCAACCCCCCTGACCCGCGAAACGCTGGATATTGCGGCGCTGCACAAGCCGCAGGGCCACAAATTCACCCACGGCCACGCGCTGATCCTGTCAGGAGGCGCGGGACGTACGGGTGCGGCCCGGCTGGCTGCCCGCGCAGCCCTGCGGGTGGGGGCCGGTCTTGTGACCCTCGGCGTGCCGCCTGCGGCACAGATGGAAGTGGCCGGGCATATCACTTCGGTGATGCTGACCCGCGTACCGGATGGCGCAGCCTTGCAGGAGGTCCTGACGGACACACGGCTGACAGCGCTCTGTCTGGGGCCGGGGCTGGGTCTGCACGATGAAAAACATGACCTGATCCAGGTCGTTTTGAAGAGCGGCCTGCCTGCGGTGCTGGATGCCGATGCGCTCACGCTGATCAGCCAGTCCGATAGGCTTTTTGCCGCTTTGCACCCGGCCTGCATCATGACACCTCATGGGGGGGAATTCAGCCGTCTGTTCGGAGATCTTTCCGCAAAGCTGGACGGGGCGGATCTGGCTGGGCGCGCCGCAGTTGTGGGACAGGCCGCGCAGCGCGCGGGGTGTACGGTCTTGCTGAAAGGGACACAAACGCTGATCGCAGCACCAGACGGGGCCTGCGACCTGCATGACGCCACAGGACCGCGCGCCGCGCCCTGGCTGGCCACAGCCGGGGCAGGGGATGTGCTGTCCGGGATCCTGTGTGGCCTGTTGGCGCGGGGGTTGCCGATGCGCAGCGCTGCCGGCCTTGCAACCTACCTCCACGTCGAAGCCGCCCGCACCTTCGGTCCCGGCCTGATCGCCGAGGACCTGCCGGAGCAGTTGCCAGCCGTCTTCCGGAACCTTGGCCTTTAGAGCAACCCACCCAAAACCTGACACACTCAGCCAAACAGAATTTTCCCAAGACCAAGCGCCGCGGCGCAGCCGGTTGCTTTAGGCCGCGTGCAACACAGACCCGCGCGCCCGCGCGGCATCGGCCGTGCCCAGCTCCAGCCCGTCTGCATAGAGGATATGCGGGCCATCACAGAAAATCTGGAACAGCGTCGTCTCCCGCACGCCCAGATCGGTGATGAATTCGTCATCCACCAAAGCCCGCGCCGCGACCAGTGCCCGTTCGGAGTTGAAAAGCGCGCGCGCCCGCCAATCCCGGATCAGCACCATCTGATCCCCCGCCAGCAGCGCATCGCGTTCGGGCCGCGTATGGCCCAGCGATCCTGCCGCAAGGGCAATGGTATGAATGTCACGTGTGCTGCGCTGGATATGTTCGACCTTGGACAGGCCGGTATCGCGGGTGATGACCTTGTCGCCCACACTCAAGTGTTCGACCGGGATTTCACCATCGGTTGTCAGCAAAATGGTGCCAGTGATCAGACCAGTGTCCATCACGGCATATCGGGTATATCGATCCGCTGGACGGTCCGTGCCGCCCTCGCGCCCGACCGTATTCGGTTTCATGGGCGTATCTCTCTCGTTAAACCTGCCTCAGGTTATCCACAGACTAAGACAATATCGTGTTAATGTCTTGTCCTTTTTTGCTCTCGCCTATCGCGTAGAGGTTTGTTAATCAGCGGACGCTGCGACAGCGGCATGTGCGGGTGTGGCGGAATTGGTAGACGCACCAGATTTAGGTTCTGGCGCCTATGGCGTGGGGGTTCGAGTCCCTTCACCCGCACCAACGTCGCTTTCTGCATAGCAGAAAGCTGACGGGCGGCAGTCGTTTCGTAGAAACGATGAGAGTTTTGAGCGTTCCGGATTGTGGCCTTTGACCCTGAAGCCCTTTCTTGAGCAGGGTCAGCAAATCCGCAGTTCTGTCAGCGCTGTACGTCACAACTGGACGGCACCCACTGCGCGCGCATCTGCCATCCGAGGGCCTCACCCCCGACAGGGCAGCGCCTAGCTGATCCGGCCGAATGGGACGCCTTCGATCAACTGCCGCAGGCCGATCGCCGCGCCGAGGAAGATCGCGCCGAGGACAAGCGGGGCGTTCAGGGTCAGGAGCGAAAAGGCGGAAATGCCCTGTCCGATGGTGCACCCCATGGCGAGCATTGCGCCGCCGCCCATCAGCATCGCGCCCAGAACCTGCCGTTTCAGCTCACGCGGGTCTTCGCAGGCTTCCCAGCGGAAATGACCCTTGATCAGGCTGCCAGCAAAGGCGCCGACCAGAACACCCGAGACGGACCCCACGCCAAAGCTGATGCCGCCGCCGCTTGAGGTCATCAGAAACAGCATGGTCTCTCCCAGCGGAGCAGTGAAAGTGTGGCTGTTGACCGGAAAGGCGCTGAAGCCGGTGTCCGCGACCCATTGGGTGCCGGCCCAGCCGCTGGCAATCGCCAGCCCGATCAGCACGCCCCAGAGGATGGATTTGGGGTGGGACCGGAAGGATCTGGACAAAAGCGCCGCACCGGCGATCAACGCGCAGATCAAAAGACCCCAAAGCGAGACGGAGATGCCCGTCAGCCCGTTCAACACCTCGGGGTAGCTGCGCGGCTCAATCGGGACCTCCGCCAGTGCCAGCGCGGACAGGCGCAGGGCCGCCAGCGGACCGGAGAGCACGCAATAGGCGCTGAGGCCCATCACCACCACCACCACGAATGACCTCAGATCGCCGCCGCCAAAGCGCGCCAGCGCGCCAAAGCCGCAGTTGCCTGCCAGCGCCATGCCATAGCCGAACAACAACCCGCCCAGCACCGCAACCGCCGGGGACCAGGTGGCCTGATGATAAATGCTCTGCCCCGGATCAAGCCATCCGAATGCCACCAGAGCATAGGTGGCCAGACCCGCCACGCCGATGGCCAGCGCCCACATCCGCAGGCGCGTGTCGTTGCCCTGATAGAGAAAATCCTCAATCGCACCCAGCGTGCAAAACCGCCCCAGCCGCGCGGCAAGGCCCAGCACAATGCCGCCAGCCCCGCCAATCAGCGCAAGCATCATTGCGTCAGAAATCTCGAATCCCATGCGGTCCCCTCCCGATTGTCTACGGGCGTGGCAAGCGCGTCAGTTGTTCTTGCAGAACAGGTCGTAGACGAGGTCGAGTATCTTGATCGCGCGTTCGTCTGTCAAACTATAGTATATCGCCTTGCCTTCGCGGCGGGGGGAGACCAGCCCCTCCACCCGCAGACGCGACAATTGCTGGGACACGGCGGCCTGTCGGGCGGACAGCAGTTCTTCAAGCTCGGTCACGGATTTTTCGCCGGTGGCCAGATGGCACAGGATCATCAACCGTCCCTCATGGCTGATCGCCTTGAGGAAGTTGGAGGCATCGCAGGCGTTCTCCATCATCCGATCAATCTCAAGATCGGTCATGTCAGGTCGAATGGTAGGAAGTGACATTTCGCGGGTTTCGTCCAACATTTTCGGGCCCTCTTACGCGCTATTGCATCTCAAAGCAATTTGTCAGCCTGCCGCAGATCAACCGCATCCACCGCGCCTGGCGGGTCACTCTGCCCCTGCTGCGCGTTCATTTAGGAGCTTGTTGAGCAAAAACCAGAAGAATTCGTCCCCCGCATAGCCTTCGATCCGAGACAGTTCCTGCCCATCTTCCACCAGCACGAAGGTCGGGGTGAACACCGGCCGGGAGGCAAAGGTGATGTCATCCGGCAGGTCACGCAGGTCCACCCGGCGCAGTGGCGCCTCTTTGCCCTCATCCGTCTTGGGGTAGATATGGCCGATTTCGGCGTTCCACCGCGCGCACCAGTGGCAGCCGTCCTGTTCGACCATCACCAGCTCTGCCGCATAGGCAGGCAGGGCCAGGATTGCGGCCAGCAGGGACGGCAGGAGCATTCTCATCGCATTTCCGATTTGACGGGTTCAGTAAACATATAATATCTTGAATATGTAATTTGACAAGCGCTGGAGCCGGTATCGATGTTTGATGTCACGTTTTTTGGCGCGTTTGCGGGCGGTCTGATCGTCTTTTTCTCGCCCTGTGTGTTGCCGATTGTGCCGTTCTACCTCAGCTATATGGCGGGTGCTTCGATGTCTGAGATCAGTGCGGAAGGGGCCCTGGCGCCGGGTGTGCGCAGGCGGGCATTTCTGGCGTCGGTGATGTTTTCACTGGGCATCATCACGGTGTTTGTCCTGCTGGGGGCGGCGGCCTACGGCTTGAGCCAGACCTTCCGCAGTGCCCAGACGGAGTTCCGCATTGTCGCGGCACTGATCGTGCTGGTCATGGGGCTGCATTTTCTGGGGGTGTTGCGGATCGGGTTCCTGAACCGGGTCTTTCAGATGGACGCCGGAGAGACGCAGAACATGTCGGTGCTGGGGGCCTATGTGGTGGGCTTTGCCTTTGCCGCGGGCTGGACGCCGTGCGTGGGCGGGGTGCTGACGGCGGTGGTCTTCACCGCCAGCACGGAGGCCACGGCGGCACGGGGCCTGATCCTGCTGCTGGTCTTTGGCGTGGCGATGACCGCGCCGTTTGTGGTGGCATCGCTGTTCATCGGCCCCTTTTTGAAGTTCGTCAGCCGGTTTCGCCGCCATTTGCCCAAGGTCGAAAAGGCGATGGGTCTGCTGATGATCCTCTTCGCGGTGCTCATCGCCACGGACAGCGTCAACTACATCGCGCAGTGGATGCTGGAAACCTTTCCTGTTTTTCAAGAAATCTAAGGAGGCGCACAATGAAACGACTGTTGATGGTGATCTGTTTGCTGGCGATGCCTGCATTTGCCGCAGACCTCGGCGATGATGGCCTGCACAAGGCCGACTGGATGCGCGACACGTTCAAGGACCTGCGCGAGGATCTGGAGGAGGCAAATGCCGAAGGGAAACGACTGGCCCTGATGGTGGAGCAGCGCGGCTGCATCTATTGCACCAAGATGCACGAGGAGGTCTTTCCGCGCGAAGACGTGGCCAGCTACATCCGCGACAATTTCTTTGTGGTGCAGATCAATCTGCACGGTGACACCGAAGTCACGGATTTCGACGGTGAGGTCCTGACCGAGAAACAGGCGGCGCGGAAGTGGGGGCTGCTGTTCACCCCGTCGATCCTGTTCCTGCCCCAGACAGTGGAGGAGGGCGCCACAGCGCAAAGCGCTGCGGTGGCCCTGATGCCCGGTGCCTTTGGGCCGGGGACCACGTTGGACATGTTCACCTGGGTGAACGAAGAACGCTATGCGCTTGAAACAGAAGAAGATTTCCAGCGCTACCACGCAAGGCGCATTCAAGAGCGCGCAGACGGTTCATTCGATTGAGGTCAGATCAAATTCAAATATCCGAATTTGATCTTGCTCAATTCCGATTCTGTGCCCTATGGTATGCGAAATAACGAATGTGTTTTGGGAGGACGCATGAAACGCTCATATCTCGCAATACTGGCTTTGGTTGCCGCACCGCTTGCGGTCACGGCAGGGGAGATCACGCCGACGCAGGTTTCCTTCAACGACGGATCCGTCGAGGCATCCCTGACCGGCGTGCCGGGCGATCCGGCCATGGGCCGGGAGATCGTCGGGAACAAGTCGCTGGGCAATTGCGTCGCCTGCCACGAAGTCACCGATCTGGCCGATGTGCCGTTCCACGGAGAAATCGGACCGATGCTGGACGGGGCCGGGGACCGCTGGACCGAGGCAGAACTGCGCGGCATCGTCGCCAATGCCAAGATGATGTTCGAGGACAGCCTGATGCCGTCTTTCTACAAGACAGAAGGTTTCATCCGCCCCGGCAATGCCTACACCGGCAAAGCGGCAGACGACACGTTTGGCCCGCTGCTGAACGCGCAACAAATCGAAGATGTCGTGGCCTACCTCGTCACGCTCAAGGACTAACGCCCCTCGGGGGATCAATCTGGAGGTTCAGATGGAACTGACAAGACGTAATGCAATGATCGCAGGGGCTGGCGCGCTGTTCGTGGCCGGATTGCCCATCCGGGTGTCTGCGGCGGGCGAAGATGCGATTGCCGCCTTCACGGGCGGTGCCGATGTCGGCGCAGGGGACATCACCCTGACCGCGCCCGAGATCGCCGAGAACGGCAACACCGTGCCGATCGAGGTCGCGTCCGAGACCGCAGCGGAGATCATGGTGCTGGCGTTGGGCAACCCGACACCGGCGGTGGCCACTTTCAAGTTCGGCCCCCTCTCAGGGTCACGCGCGGCGTCTACACGCATCCGCCTTGCGGGCACGCAGGACGTGATTGCAATCGCCAGGCTGGATGACGGGTCGTTCGTGCAAGCGTCCTCGACCGTCAAGGTAACAATCGGCGGCTGCGGCGGCTAATCAGGAGATTTGAGACATGGCAAAAGGTGTAAAACCCCGCGTTAAAGTGCCCAAGACGGCAGCAGCCGGTGACACGATCACCATCAAGACGCTGATCAGCCACAAGATGGAATCCGGGCAGCGCAAGGACGATGATGGCAACGTGATCCCACGGTCGATCATCAACCGCTTCACTTGCGATTTTAATGGCGAGAACGTCATTGATGTGACGCTGGAGCCCGCGATTTCGACAAACCCTTACTTCGAGTTCGAGGCAAAAGTGCCCGAAGCGGGGGAGTTCAAGTTCACCTGGTATGACGATGACGGGTCGGTCTACGACACCGCCAAGAAAATCGCGATCGGGTAATCGAGACGTCTTGGGAGGGACAAACATGAAAAAGCTGACAAGCGCTTTGCTGGCCAGTGCAGTGTTCTGCACGCCGTTGATGGCCGATCCGGTGGAGGACACGCTGATCCTGAACGAAGAGATCACGATGGTCACCCGCACCGCGGCACCCGCACATGTGTCGGATGTGCTGGATGAAGTGATCTCCGGCTGGCATTTTCGCGGCACCGAGACCCGCGCCATGCAGGCCGATGATTTCGACAACCCCGGCATGATCTTTGTCGAAAAGGCTGAAGAGGTCTGGAACACCGCCGACGGGTCCGAGGGCAAGTCATGTTCAAGCTGCCATGAGGGCAGCGATTCCATGAAAGGTGTCCGCGCGGTCTATCCCAAGTGGAACGAAGCCGCAGGCGAAGTGCGCACGCTGGAGATGCAGGTCAACGATTGCCGCGAAAACCGGATGGGTGCGGAGAAGTGGAAGTACACCGGCGGCGACATGACCAACATGGTTGCGCTGATTTCCTCCGTCTCGCGCGGTATGCCGGTGGATGTGGCCATCACCGGGCCTGCGCAATCCATGTGGGAGAAGGGCAAGGAGCTTTACTATACCCGCACGGGGCAGTTGGAACTGGCGTGTGCCTCCTGTCACGAGGACAACTACGGCAACATGATCCGCGCCGATCATCTCAGCCAGGGGCAGATCAACGGGTTCCCGACCTACCGTCTGAAGAACACCAAGCTCAATTCCGTCCACGCGCGTTTCAAAGGCTGTGTGCGCGACACACGTGCAGAGACTTTCAAACCCGGCAGCCCGGAGTTTGTGGCGCTTGAGCTTTACGTCGCTTCGCGCGGCAATGGTCTGTCCGTTGAAGGGCCGTCCATCCGTAACTGACACTTGAGGGCCCTGCATGTTTGCGCATGTGGGGCTTTCTTCTCTCAAATACATTCAGGAATACGCATATGATTTCCCGGCGCGACTTTCTCCAGACCTCGATGGCCGCCAGCGCGATCCTCGGCGCGTCGGGGTTTGGGCAGTGGAGCAGACTTGCCGCCCAGCAGGCGGTCACGCAGGACCAACTGCTCGAATTTGAGACCTTCGGGAATGTCTCACTCATCCATATCACCGACATCCATGCGCAGCTGAAGCCGATCTATTTCCGCGAGCCCTCCATCAACATCGGCGTCGGCAGCAACAAGGGCGCGGTGCCACATGTGACGGGGGCGGATTTCCGCAAGATGTACGGGATTGATGACGGGTCTTTTGCCCATTACGCCCTGTCGGCGGGCGATTTCACAGCGCTGGCCAAGGGCTACGGCCGGGTTGGGGGGCTGGACCGGGTGGCGACGGTGATCAATCAGATCCGCGCGGACCGTCCGGACGCGCTGTTGCTGGACGGTGGCGACACCTGGCACGGCAGCTACACCTGCTACCAGACCCAAGGTCAGGACATGGTCGATGTGATGAACGCGCTGAAACCCGATGCGATGACCTTCCATTGGGAGTTCACGCTGGGATCGGACCGGGTGAACGAGATTGTCGAAGGTCTGCCCTTTGCCGCGCTTGGTCAGAACATCTTTGACGCGGAATGGGACGAACCGGCAGAGCTTTTCCCGCCCTACCAGTTCTTTGAGCGTGGCGGCGTGAAGATCGCCGTGATCGGGCAGGCGTTCCCCTATATGCCCATCGCGAACCCCGGCTGGATGTTCCCCGAATATGCCTTCGGCATCCGCGATGAAAACATGCAGGAAATGGTGGATGAGGTCCGCGCCCAAGGGGCGGAACTGGTCGTCTGCCTCAGCCACAATGGCTTTGACGTGGACAAGAAGATGGCCGGCATCGTCAAGGGCATCGACGTGATCCTGTCGGGCCATACCCATGACGCATTGCCCGAACCGGTGATGGTGGAGGATACGATCATCGTCGCGTCCGGCTCCAACGGCAAATTCGTCAGCCGGGTGGATCTGGACGTGCAGAACGGGCGCATGATGGGCTTCCGGCACAAGCTGATCCCGATCCTGTCGGATGTCATCGCGCCCGACAAGGAGGTCGCCGCCGTGATCGACGGCGTGCGCGCGCCGTTTGAGGCGCAGCTCTCGGAGGTGATCGGCCAGACCGATAGCCTGCTCTACCGCCGGGGCAACTTCAACGGCACCTGGGATGACCTGATCTGTGACGCGCTGCTGTCCGAACGCGAGGCGGACATCGCCCTGTCACCCGGCGTGCGTTGGGGGCCATCGCTGCTGCCGGGACAGGACATCACCCGCGAGGACATCTGGAACGTCACCTCGATGACCTATGGCGCGGCCTACCGCACGGAAATGACCGGCGAATTCCTGCATGTGGTGCTGGAGGACGTGGCCGACAACCTCTTCAACCCCGACCCCTATTACCAGCAGGGCGGGGACATGGTGCGCACCGGTGGCCTTGGTTACCGCATCGACATCACCCAGCCGCAGGGCAGCCGCATCACGGAGATGACGCTGCTCAGCACTGGAGAGAAGATCGACCCCGCCAGAACCTATCAGGTGGCGGGCTGGGCATCGGTCAACGAAGGCACCGAAGGGCCGCAGATCTGGGATGTGGTGGAAAGCCATATCCGCAAGCAAGGCACGGTTTCCGTGTCACCAAATGACAGTGTGACAGTTGTCGGGGCCTGAGATCCCACAGCAGAAAGGCATTGAGATGAGCAAGAACATTCCTTCCCGCCGCGCGTTCCTGAAAGGGGCCGCTGCAACCGGAGCCGGGCTGGCGGCCAGCAGCGCTGCCGCCGCCACACCCGATCCGTTGATCACCGAGGTCCAGCCCTGGGCCTCCGGCCTTGGCGATGGTGTGGATGCCACGCCATATGGGCTGCCGATTGAGTTCGAGGACGATGTGATCCGGCGCAACGTGGAATGGCTGACGGCGGATACGATCAGTTCGATCAACTTCACGCCCATCCATGCGCTGGATGGCACGATCACCCCGCAGGGCTGCGCGTTTGAGCGGCATCATTCGGGCGCGATTGAACTGTCCAAGCCGGATTACCGCTTGATGATCAACGGCTTGGTCGACCGCCCGCTGGTCTTCTCCTACGCCGATCTGGAGCGCTTCCCGCGCGAAAACCACGTGTATTTCTGCGAATGCGCGGCGAATACGGGCATGGAATGGGCCGGCGCGCAGCTGAACGGCGCGCAGTTCACCCATGGCATGATCCACAACATGGAATACACCGGCGTGCCACTGCGCACGATCCTGCAAGAAGCGGGGCTGGATGCCGCGGGCGACCTCAAGGACAAATGGGTCTATGTCGAAGGTGCCGATGCCTCCTCCAACGGGCGCTCCATCCCGATGGAAAAGGCGCTGGACGACGTGCTGGTCGCCTTCAAGGCCAACGGCGAAGCGCTGCGCAAGGAACACGGCTACCCTGTGCGGCTGGTGGTGCCGGGCTGGGAAGGCAATATGTGGATCAAATGGCTGCGCCGGGTCGAGGTCATGGACGGACCCGTCGAAAGCCGCGAGGAAACATCGAAATACACCGACACGCTGGAAGACGGCACCAGCCGCAAGTGGACATGGGCGATGGACGCGAAATCCGTCGTCACCTCACCCAGCCCGCAGGCGCCGATCACCCACGGCAAGGGGCCACTGGTCATCACCGGGCTGGCGTGGTCCGGCCGGGGCGCGATCACCCGCGTGGATGTCTCCAGGGACGGCGGCAAAAGCTGGGAAACCGCGCGGCTCGCCAAACCGGGGGAGAAGATGGCGCTGACACGATTCTATCTGGACACCGAATGGGACGGGGAGGAGATGTTCCTGCAATCCCGCGCCATGGACGAAACCGGGTATGTCCAGCCCACCAAGACGCAGCTGCGCGAGGTGCGCGGGCTGAATTCCATCTATCACAACAACTGCATCCAGACATGGTGGGTGCGCGCCAATGGGGAGGCGGAAAATGTTGAAGTTTCTTAAGGTTACAACCGCGCTTGCGCTGCTTGCCACCCCGGCATTGGCGGGGAATTTTGGACTGGGCCGCGCGGCATTGCCGGAAGAGATCGCCGCCTGGGATATCGATGTCAGCCCCGATGGCACCGGCTTGCCCGCAGGCTCTGGCGATGTGCTGACCGGCGAAGAGGTCTTTGCCGACAAATGTGCGGTCTGCCACGGCGATTTCGCCGAAGGCGTGGACAATTGGCCCAAGCTCGCAGGTGGCTGGGACACGCTGGCGGATGACGATCCGCTCAAAACCGTGGGCAGCTACTGGCCCTACCTGTCGACGACATGGGACTATGTGAACCGCTCCATGCCGTTTGGCGATGCGCAGTCGCTGGAGCCGGATGAGGTCTATGCGATTGTGGCCTATATCCTCTATTCCAACGATCTGGTGGATGAGGATTTTGTCCTGTCCGATGAGACGTTTGGCGATTTTGAGATGCCCAACGCGGATGGCTTCATCGTCGATGACCGGATGGAGACGGAGTTCACCCAATGGGTGGGGGAGCCCTGCATGCAGGACTGCAAGGACGAGGTCAAAGTCACCATGCGCGCCATGGTGCTGGATGTGACGCCTGAAGAAGAAGGCGCTGCCGAGGTGACCGAAGCAGCGGCTGAGGAACCTGCGGCGGAGGAGGTCACGGCGATTGATCCTGCCTTGATCGAAGCCGGAGAGAAGGTCTTCAAGAAGTGCAAATCCTGCCACCAGCTTGGTGAAGGGGCGAAGAACCGTGCAGGTCCGATCCTGACAGGCATCGTCGGCAGTCCGGCAGGGCAGGTCGACGGGTTCAAGTATTCCAAGGCGCTTACCGCAATGGCCGAGGACGGTCTGGTCTGGGATGAGGCTGCACTGACGGCATTTCTGGCCAAGCCAAAGGCCTTCATGAAGGGCACCAAGATGAGCTTTGCAGGCCTCCGCAAGGAAGAGGACCTCATTGCAATTACCGCCTACCTTCAGAGCTTTAACGAGTGATGTTGTTGCGTTCTCTCCTCCCTGCCGTGCTGGCCATGGTGCATATGGCCGGCACGGCCTTTTCCGAAGATCTTGGCGATGCTGAGGCGGGCGCAAAGGTCTTTGCAAAGTGCAAGGGCTGTCACGAAGTGGGGCAGGGCGCGACGGACCGGATCGGTCCGCATCTGAACGGTATCTTTGGCCGCAAGGCAGCGGCGCATGCGGGCTATGCCTATTCCAAATCAATGGAGCGGGCAGGGGCGGACGGGTTGGTCTGGACCGCCGAAACCCTCGACGCCTATTTCGAAAACCCAAGGGCGCTTGTCTCCAAGACACGGATGAGCTTTCGCGGGTTGAAAAGCGCGCAGGACCGCAGCAACCTTTTGGCCTACCTGCGGGATTTCTCGGACAACCCGGCGGACATTCCCGAAGCGGAACCGACGGCTTTGCCGACCGACCACGACATCGACCCGGCGATCCTCGCGCTGGAGGGGGACCCGGAGTTTGGGGAGTATCTGGCAAGCGAATGCCTGACGTGCCACCAGTCCGATGGCAGTGCCGAAGGCATCCCCTCCATCACCCTGTGGCCGACGGAGGATTTTGTGATCGCCATGTACGCCTACAAGCGAAAACTACGCCCGCATCCTGTGATGCAGATGATGGCGGGCCGCCTGAATGACGAAGAGATCGCAGCCCTGGCTGCATATTTCAAAGGCCTCGATCAATAAGACGAAGCGCAATTTCTGGGAGGAAATGACATGACTTTTAACAGACGTATGTTTTTGGGCACGGGTGCTGCGGCAGCAGCGGCCTTAAGTGCGCCAGCCGTGTTGGCCGATGGCCATGGCAAACCACGGGTTGTGGTGATTGGCGGCGGTGCGGGCGGGGCGACCGCCGCGCGTTACATCGCCAAGGACAGCAAGGGGGAGGTTGCCGTCACGCTGATCGAACCCTCGCGGACCTATTTTACCTGCTTCTTCTCCAACCTCTATCTGGGCGGCTTCAAGGAGATTGACGATCTGGGCCACAACTACGGCACGCTGGCAGCGAAATACGGGATCAACGTGGTGCATGACTGGGCCGTGGATGTGGACCGCGATGCCAAGACGGTCAGCCTCGCCGGAGGGGGCGTGCTGCCCTATGACAAGCTGATCCTCAGCCCCGGCATCGATTTTGTCGATGGCGCCGTGGACGGCTGGGACCTGAGCGCGCAGAACGCGATGCCCCATGCCTATAAAGGCGGATCGCAGACCGAACTGCTGAAGGCGCAGGTCATGGCCATGCCCGAAGGCGGCACCTTTGCGATGGTCGCCCCGCCCAACCCCTACCGCTGCCCTCCGGGGCCGTATGAGCGGATCTCCATGATCGCGCATCGGCTGAAGGCGAACAATCCGACGGCCAAGATCATCGTTGCGGATCCCAAGCCGAAGTTCTCCAAGATGGCGCTGTTTCAGGAAGGCTGGGCGGATCACTACGACGGCATGATCGACTGGATCGGTGAGGATTTCGGGGGCGGTGACGTCTCTGTCGATCCTGCTGCGATGACGGTGACCATCGACGGCGAGGAAACCAAGGTTGACGTCTGCAACGTCATTCCGGCCATGAAAGCAGGCCGGATCGCAGAGATGGCCGGCGTGACCGATGGCAACTGGGCGCCTGTGAATGCCGCTGACATGTCGTCGAAGGCGGATGCGGATGTCTATGTGCTGGGCGATGCGTCCCAGCAGGGTGATATGCCGAAATCCGGCTTCTCTGCCAACAGCCAGGCGAAGGTCTGCGCCAACGCGGTGCGCGGCGCGCTGACCGGCTCCAAGGTGTTCCCGGCCAAGTTCTCCAACACCTGCTGGTCGCTGATCGACACAAATGATGGCGTCAAGGTTGGTGCCACCTATGAAGCCACGGACGAAAAGATCGCCAAGGTGGACGGATTTATCTCTGCCACCGGGGAAAGCGCTGACCTGCGCAAGGCGACCTATGAGGAATCCGAAGGCTGGTACGCGGGTATCACCTCGGACATGTTCAGCTGAAAAGCCACCCGGACCTGACAAATGTCAAGGTCCGGGTGCGGCTCCCTCTGTAGGGGTATTCCATCAGAGGAAAATGGGGGATGAGACGATGAGGAAAGCGATATACGCGGCCCTGTTGGCGATGACGGCAAGTGCTGCAACCGCCGGGGATCAGGCGGTGACCTATCCGTTTGACGGCAGTTTTGAAGACGCGACCTTTGCCGTGGAAAGTGCGATTGTGGGCCGGGGGCTGGTGATCGATTATGTCAGCCACACCGGTGAAATGCTCAACCGCACAGGCGCAGACGTGGGCAGCACCAAGCCGCTCTTTGCCGAAGCCGACATCTTTTTGTTCTGTTCTGCCCAGCTGTCGCGCAAGGTGATGGAAGCAGACCCCATGAACATCGCCCATTGTCCCTATGGCATCTTCGTCGCCGATCAGGCGGGGGAGGTCATGGTGGGCTATCGTCAATATCCACAAGGCGAGATGCAGGACGTGCAGGCGCTTTTGGACAGCATCGTGAAAGAGGCGATGGAGTAAATGAACTACCAGACCTTCTTTGCTGACCGTCTTGATGCGCTCAAGGCCGAAGGCAACTACCGCGTGTTTGCCGAGCTTGAGCGGCGCTGCGGAGACTTTCCCCATGCGGCCAACCACCGGGGCGGCACCACCAAACCCGTCACCATCTGGTGTTCGAACGATTATCTGGGCATGGGCCAGCACCCCAAGGTGCTGACCGCGATGCACGAGGCACTTGACCGCTGCGGCGCGGGCGCTGGGGGCACGCGCAACATCTCCGGTACGACGCATGACCATGTGCTGCTGGAGGCAGAACTGGCGGACCTGCACGGCAAGGAAGATGCGCTCTTGTTCACCTCCGGCTATGTGTCGAACTGGGCCGCGCTGGGCACATTGGCCGCGCGCATCCCGGATTGTCTGGTGCTGTCAGATGCGCTCAACCATGCCTCCATGATCGAAGGCATCCGCCATTCCAAGGCGGACCGGGTGATCTGGAAACACAACGATCTGGCCGATCTCGAAGCCAAGCTGGCCGCGCAGCCGCTGGACCGGCCCAAGCTGATCGCCTTTGAAAGCGTCTATTCCATGGACGGGGACATCGCGCCCATCAAGGAGATTTGCGATCTGGCGGACAGATACAATGCCATGACCTACCTCGATGAGGTGCATGCCGTGGGCCTTTACGGCCCGCGTGGCGGCGGTATTGCAGAACGCGAAGGGCTGATGGACCGCCTGACGGTGATCGAAGGCACGCTTGGCAAGGCCTTTGGCGTGATGGGGGGCTATATCGCCGCGTCAGCCGATCTGTGCGACTTCGTGCGCAGCTTTGCCAGTGGGTTTATCTTTACCACGGCCATCCCGCCTGCTGTGGCTGCGGGGGCTGCGGCGTCGATCCGGCACTTGAAAACCTCGCAGGTGGAGCGCGCCGCGCATCAGGCCAAGGTGGCCGATCTGCGCGCGCGGCTGGATGCGCAGGGCATCCCCCATGAACGCAACCCCAGCCACATCATCCCGGTGATGGTGGGCGATCCGGTGAAGTGCAAATACATCTCCGATCTGCTGCTGAAGGACTACGGCATCTACATCCAGTCCATCAACTATCCCACCGTGCCCAAGGGCACTGAGCGGCTGCGCATCACCCCGTCGCCGGTGCATTCGGAGGCGGATATGGATCAGCTTGTCTCCGCGCTGGGCGCGCTGTGGACCCAATGCGAACTGGCTCGGATGCCGCTGGCAGCGCAGTGATTTGACCCACATCAAGGTCGCGCCGGGCAGGGGTTGATAAAGACCCCCCAAGCGAAAGGTCTGACGATGTTGGAAACCCTGATTGACAGGTTTGGAGACGGCGCGGTGCTGATGATGGCGGGGGCCATTGTCGGTGTCGTGTTTGGCGTGGCCGCGCAGCATTCACGGTTCTGCCTGCGCGCCGCCACGGTGGAGCTGTCCGAAGGACAGGTGGGCGGCAGGCTGTCGGTTTGGCTCATTGCCTTCTCTGCCGCTGTGCTGCTGGTGCAAGGGGCGATTGCCCTTGGCGCGCTGGATGTAGCGGAGGCGCGGCAACTGGCGGCCACCGGCAGCATGTCAGGTGCGATCATTGGCGGATTGCTGTTTGGCGTCGGCATGATCCTTGCGCGCGGCTGTGCCAGCCGTCTGCTGGTGCTGTCGGCCACGGGCAATCTGCGGGCGATCCTGACGGGCCTGGTGCTGACGCTGGTCGCGCAGGCCTCTTTGCGCGGGGTGCTGGCCCCGATGCGCGAAGCGCTGGCGGGGCTGTGGCTGGTGCCGGGCGGAGAGGCGCGCAATATGCTGGTGCAGCTTGGCCTGTCTTCGGGCCTTGCGGCCGCTGTGGCGGGGCTGGCCGTTGTGGTGGCAATTGCGATTGCGCTGCGGTTTCAGGTTCAGGCCACCCGCATCATCGCGGCGGTTTTCGTGGGCGGTGCCGTGGCACTGGGCTGGCTGCTGACCTACGCCATCGCGCAGACCTCATTCGAGGTTGTCCCGATCTCTTCGGTCACCTTCACCGGCCCTTCCACGGACATACTGATGGGGCTGGTCAATGCCACCGATCTGCCGCTCAGCTTTGGCGTCGGGCTGGTGCCGGGGGTGTTTGCCGGGGCAGGGGTGATGGCCCTGATCGCGCGGGAGGCGAAGATCGAACGCTTTGGCCCCGACACCCCGATGGAGCGGTACCTGATCGGTGCGGTGCTGATGGGATTTGGCAGCATGCTGGCAGGTGGCTGCGCCGTGGGGGCAGGTATGTCAGGCGGATCGGTCTTTGCCATCACCGCATGGGTCGCGGTGTTCTGCATGTGGGTCGGCGCAATGGCCACGAACCGTCTGCTGGCCCATGCGCCTTCTGCCACCGTGGCCTGAGAGAACCTACTCAAACTCCATCTGTTCAAACACCCGTCCGGCGTTTTTGGTCGCCAACTCCTCAAACGTATCAAGATGCGCGTAGGCCGATTGATCGACGTAATAGGCATCGGCCAGCCCGCCGCCTGCCTCCAGATGTGCGCCGATCTGGGCGCGCAGATGCTCCAGATACCCTTTGGTGTAGCGCCGCACCTGCGCCATGTTGGTCGGGTGCCCGTGGCCGGGGATCACATAGGTGGCCTCCAGCGCTTCGAATGCGGTGTCCCATGTCTCCAGCCAGTCGGCGGTGTAGGTATGCTCGAAGATCGGGAGCATCCGCTCGTGAAAGGCCATGTCGCCTGCGATGACGAGGCTTTGTTCCGGCAGCCAGACGACGATGTCGCCCGGCGAATGCGCAGGGCCCAGATAGCGCGCCTCGATCCGGAAATCGCCCATCTCGACGATGTATTCCTCCTCAAAGGTCTCTGTCGGGCCTTGCAACACTGTGCCTTCGGCCCTGTCCCGGTTGTAGCGTTTCATGCCTTCCAGAATGGAACCGCCGTATTCAGCCACTTCCTCTGCTGCATCCACATGGGCAATGACCGGCACGCCCTGTTCCACCCAATAGTTGTTCCCCAGAACCGCATGGCCCTGGCCGTTCTCGTTGAAGACCATCTTCACCGGCTGATCGGTCACCGCCTTGATCTCTTCATGCAGGGCTTTGGCAAGCCCGTAGGCCGCGCCGCCGTTGATCACCACAACACCGTCCCCGGTGACAATGAAGCTGAGGTTGTTGTTATGGCCTGCGTTCTCATAGGTTGGCGGCGCAGTGGCCCCGATGGCAGAGAACACACCGGGGATCACCTCAACCGGTTTGTCATAGAGCAGGGAAGCCGGGTATTTGTCCGCGATGTCCTCGCTGGCCCAGGCAGGGGCGGCGATCATGAGGGGGAGAAGCCAGCGCATCACGATCCCTCCGCCACAAAACGATAGGCCGTGCCGGCGCGTTCCACCCGGCCCAAGCCCCCGTCCGGCAGGTGAAAACCCAGAAGCGGCATCTGATCCGTCGCCAGTTGATCCAGCAGCCGCACCCGCGTCTGCGCGCCCAGTTGCGGGTCCTGATCGCTGCCGCTGGCCCATTCGGGGCGGGCGAAGGCGACGTGGTGATTGCCGATGGCATCGCCGCCCACCATCAGCGCATCCGATCCATCGCGGATTTCAAACGACATGTGGCCCGGTGTGTGGCCGAAGGTGGCATGGGCCATGACGCCGGGCAGAACTTCCTGCCCGTCGCTGATCATACGCATCTGGTCCGCAACCGCCTCCAGCCGCCGTGCGGCGCCCACGGCAAAGGAGGCGCGCGCCTCTCCGATGGTGTTGACGGTGTCTGGGTCGGTCCAATAGTCCCATTCGCCTTGTCCGATCATCAGGGTCGCATTGGGAAAGACCAGATCGTCAAAATCATCCAGAATGCCCCACAGGTGGTCGGGATGGGCATGGGTAAAGATCACATCGGTGATGTCGTCCGCCGTCAGATCAAGCGCGTCCAGACTGTCCAGCATCATACCCGCCGTTGGCATGAACCCACTGCCGGAGCCTGCGTCAAAGAGCACATTCCGGTCGCCCTGCCGCAACAGCGTCAGGTTGCAGGGCGGCTCAAGCTGCGCCTGCGTCAGGCCGTGACGGGCAAGGATGGGGGCAAGCTCATCTTCCGGCAGATCTTCAAAGAACATCGCACCCGGCAGGGTCAGATGGCCATCGCTGATGCTGTGGATGACGCTGCTTTGGAGGGTGATCGTGGTCTCCGCAAGGGAGATCGACGGGATGCCGTAGGCGGCAAGACTGCCCAGCCCCAGCAGGGTCTGCCTGCGGTCGATCTGCATGTTCTGTTCTCCCCCAAACAAATTCCTCTTTTTGAATGTGACATGCCTTTCGCCGCAAGACAAGAGGGCTATCGCGGTTCGATCTGAATACGGGTCCGGACGGAATTTGCCAGATAGCACCGCGCATGCGCCTCTGCGTGCAGCGTGGTCAGGGCGTCCGGCGCTGGCCCGTTTCCGGCCCATTGGACCTGAGGGCGCAATGTAACGGTGCTGACCCACTGGTTGCCGGTCGCGTTGCCCGCCATCACGCCTTCGGCGCAATCATGGTATGTCAAAACGACGTGTCCTGCCTGCCGCGCAATGTCCAGAAACCACAGCATATGGCATGCGGACAGCGCCGCGATATAGGCCTCCTCCGGGTCCACGTTGTTGGGATCGGCGAAAGGTTCCCGTACGATATGCGGGGAGGCCGACGCGGGAACGCGCGCGCCGCCGTCAAAGGACCACAGATGCGATCTGCTGTATCTGCCTTTGCTGAAGTATCCGCCATCCAAAGACCATTCCACAACTGCCCTGTGTACTGCGTCACCCATTACATTCTCCTGTCAATCCGGTTGCTACGCAATGGGTAGCATGTATATACGCTACTGATTAAGTAGCAATAGGGTCTGACGATGTCCGTTTTGGCAAGTGGTGCGGCACTGTTGGCGTCAGTGGGGTGGGCGTCTGCGATTGTATTGGCCGAACGGCCTGCGCGGGCGCTCGGGGCGTTTGACTTCACCCGGATCCAGCTGATCATCTGCGCAACAGCCGCCTGCGGCATCTGCACCGCCTTTGGCCTGTGGCAGTCGGTGCGGCTGAGCGATTGGCCTGCATATGCCGTCAGTGCCTGTGTCGGCGTGATCATCGGCAATCTGGCAATGGTTGGCTGCCTGCGCCTTGGTGGCCCCCGCCGGGCCGAGCTCTTGGTTTCGATGAAGGCGCTTGTGATCGGCGTGATTGCCTTTTTCTGGTTTGGCGAACTGCCCGACCCGCTTGAGCTTCTGGGGGCGGCCCTCGTGCTCATCGGCATTCTGCTGGCCATTGCGCCGGATCCGGAAGAACGCCGACATGCCGCACCGCTGTGGCAGGTCATCGCCCTCGGTGTGATCGCAACCGTCAGTCAGAGCCTTGGCTTTCTGGTCGTGAAACCCGCCCTGACGGCCGGTGCGGACCCGATTGCGGTCACCGCGATCCGGCTGTCGGGGGCGGCGGTGTTGATCGCGCTTGCGGCTCCTGTTTTGGGGGCACGGTTGGCAACGGGCGCGGCCAAGACCCCCGGCATGATTGCAGCCGCCGCTGTGCCTGGCTTGATGGGGTATGTGCTGTGTTCGTCTTTGCTGTTGTATGCGCTGGCCCATATGGATGCCGCCGTGGCGTCAGTGTTGGGATCCCTTTCGCCGGTGCTGGTGCTGCCGATCCTCTGGCGTCGCAACGGTGCCCGTCCCACCGCGCGCAGCGCCGGGGGCGCATTGGCCTGCTGCCTTGGCATCGCGCTGATCCTGTCTGGCGGCTGACAGGGCGGCCCGCCGGGCTAGCCCGGATCGCCCGACCCGATGTGGCTCGCCCACCGGTGGGAGAACGCATCCAAGGGCCGCATTTGCGCCAGCAGATCCTTTCCCAGCGGGCTGAGCGCATAGCCGTCGGAGCCATGTTCCACAAAGCCGGCTTCGCGCAACTCCTTCAGCCGCCGGTTCAGCACCGTGGGAGAGACCGCGTCACAGGCGTCTTGCAGCTTGCGAAAGGTCAGGGGGCCGTCCGCCAGTTGCCAGATCACCCCCTGCGCCCAGCTGCGCCCCAGCAGGTCGAAAAGCGCCATCACGGGTTTGCCGGTCTTTGATCCGCGGACCGGCGCGCCGGGTTTGGGGATTTTGGTGGTCAAGACATCCTCGATGCGGAGCGGTTACGTGCAGTCGTGTCTGCCCGTCCCAGCCTAGCTGCCGGGGCCCGTTCTGTCATGGACCTTCTGCGAGGGGGGATTCTGGCGCCTACGGGATCAAGAGGCACTTTAAGAGTTGTCCGTAGAAGGTTGATTATTCGTCAAGAATATCTGTATTCAAAGCCCGTTCTACCTCCACCAGACAGGTATGCGCAATCGGCCCCTGCGCCAATGACGACGTCCCCTTGTCTAGCGTCAGCACATTCGGGTTGCCGTTGCTGCAATGGCCTGCGTCGTCGTCGGGCCTGTACCACGCGCCGGTGCTGACCTGAATGACGCCGGGCCGGACCCCGTCACTGACCACCGCTGCACACAGACAGGCCCCACGGGCGTTGTGCAGGCGGACAGGGTCGCCATCGCTGATCCCCCGCGCGGCGGCGTCCTGTGCGTTCATATGGGCCGGTTCCAGCCCGTTCACCCGCTCGGATTGCGCATAGGGGCCGTGATCCAGCTGGCTGTGCAGTTTGTTCTTGGGCTGGTTCGACACCAGATGCAGCTGACCTTCCTCCGCAGCGCCCAGCCATTCCACCGGCTCCATCCATGTGGGATGGCCGGGGCAATCGGCATATCCGAACCCGGCAATGGTTTCCGAATAGATCTCGATCCGGCCGCTGGGCGTGGTGAGCGGGTTGGCGACCGGGTCCTTGCGGAACCCTTCCAGCATGACCCGGTGGGTGTCCGTGACCGGCAGCTTGTGCCAGCCCTGCGCGCGGAAAGTGTCATAGGCGGGCAGGGGGTGGTTGGTCTGCGCGGTCTCCGTGCGGGCCCCATCATAGAGCCAGCGCAGCCAATCGTCTTCGGTCCGGCCTTCTGAAAACGCCTCTTCCAGCCCCAGATGCCGGGCGATGCCGCGGAAGATGTCATAATCGTTGCGGGCTTGACCCGCAGGGGGCACGGCAGGCTCCATGGAGATCATATAGGGATCGCGCGGCGTCATCGTGACATCGCGGCGTTCCAAAGCCGTGGTGCAGGGCAGCACGATATCCGCATGGCGCGCCAGCGCGTTCCAGCACCATTCGTTGACGATCACTGTATCGGGTCTGGTCCAGGCTTGGCGCAGCCGGTTGAGATCCTGATGGTGATGAAACGGATTGCCCCCCGCCCACCAGATCAGCCGGGTATCGGGGTAATGGCGGGGCTTGCCGGTGTATTCAAAGGCGCCACCGGGGTTTTCCAGCATCTCCGTGATGCGGGCGACGGGGATGAAGGTCTCTACCGGGTTCCGGCCTTGCGGCACGGATGGGAAGTCCGGGCGTTCCCGCTCCAGCCCCACCGTATTGACCGCGCAATAGCCAAAGCCGATGCCGCCACCGGGCAGGCCGATCTGCCCCAGCATTGCAGCCAGCACCGTGCCCAGCCAGAAGGGCTGCTCCCCATGGTCCTGCCGTGTGAGCGACCAGGAGACGGAGATCATCGTGCGCCCCTTCGCCATGCGCCGGGCAAGGGTGCGGATGTCATCCGCTGGCAGATCGCAGATCGCGGCGGCCCAATCGGCGGTCTTGGGCGTGCCATCCGCATCACCGCGCAGGTAGCTTGCGAACCGGTCGAAACCGGTCGTGTGGGACGCGATGAAATCGCTGTCCGTCAGCCCTTCGTCCAGCAGCGTATGGGCAAGCGCAATCATCAGCGCCGCATCCGTGGAGGGGCGCGGCGCGAGCCATTGGGCTTCAAGCACATCGATTGCATCAGATTTCAGCGGAGAGATACTGACGAACTCAACCCCCGCCGCCTTGGCCGCGCGCAACGCTGGCCCCGCGCGATGCGCGCCCACGCCACCCTGACCGATCTGCGCGTTCTTGATCGGAAGCCCGCCAAACGCCACCATCAGGTCGCAATGATCAATGACCGACTGCCATGTGTTCGCGCCTGTCAGGAAACTGCCCGCGCCCAGCACATGGGGCAGAATGACCTCACCCGCCGCCAGGCTGTAGGAATTGACCGACCTGGTGAACCCTCCGTTCAGATTCAGGAACCGTTTCAGTTGCCCCTGCGCATGATGAAACCGTCCCGCACTGGCCCAGCCATAGGACCCGCCAAAGATGCTCTCGTTGCCATGCGCCTCGCGCACCCGCGTCAGCTCTGCCGCGACCAGTTCTTCGGCCTTGTCCCAGCTGACCTCGACAAAGGGATCGTGGCCCCGTGTGGCACCCGTGCCCGTTGGACCGTTCTCCAACCAGCTTTTGCGCACATGTGGGGCGGTGATCCGGTTGCTGTCTTTCAGGACGCCGACGTATCCCTCACCGATGCGCGACGGGTCGGGGTCTTCCTCAAACGGGTGCAGGGCCACAACGTCATCTGCCTCCGTCTCAACGCGGTAGGTGCCCCAGTGAAAGCTGGTCAGGGGCAGGCTTTTGAGATCAGTCATGGTGTCTTCATCCGTTCGGACATGGCGTGGCGCAGCCGTTGGCTGCATCTTGAGAAAGTCACATCCTTAACGCAAGGACAAGCACCGATCGCCCAAAACAAAACCGCCCCCATGTTTCCATGAGGGCGGTTTCAAACTTGGTGCAGGGTCAGATCAGGCCAGATCGAACCGGTCTGCGTTCATCACCTTGGTCCAGGCGGCAACGAAGTCGGACATGAACTTGTCGCCCGCATCCGCGCTGCCATACACCTCAGCCACAGCCCGCAGTTGCGAGTTGGAGCCGAAGATCAGATCACAGCGGGTGCCGGTGCGCACCACGTCTCCGGTGGAGCGATCCTTGCCTTTGAACACCTGCTTGCTGTCATCCGTCGCGACCCATGTGCAGGTCATGTCGAGGATATTGGTGAAGAAGTCATTGCTCAGCGTGCCGGGACGGTCGGTGAAGACACCGTGATCCGTGCCGCCATAGTTGGCACCCAACACCCGCAGGCCCCCCACCAGCACGGTCATCTCAGGTGCTGTCAGGGTCAGCAGCTGCGCGCGGTCCACCAGCATCTTTTCTGTCGGGACAGAGAATTCGGTACGCAGGTAGTTGCGGAAACCATCCGCCTGCGGCTCAAGCGGCTCAAAGCTCTCGACGTCGGTCTGCTCCTGGCTGGCGTCCATCCGGCCCGGTGTGAAGGGCACGGTGATCTTGTGATCCGCCGCCGCTTCAATCGCCGCACCGCCACCCAGCACGATCAGATCGGCGAGGGAGACTTTCTTGCCACCGGAGGCAGAGGCGTTGAACGCGGATTGCACACCTTCAAGCGCTGCAAGCACCTTGGCCAGCTTCGCAGGCTCGTTGACTTCCCAATCCTTCTGCGGCGCCAGACGGATGCGCGCGCCATTGGCACCGCCCCGTTTGTCCGAGCCCCGGAAGGTAGAGGCAGAGGCCCATGCAACAGACACCAGATCAGCCGTGGACAGACCGGTATCGAGGATCTGCTTTTTCAGCGCCGCGATGTCTGCATCATCCACCAGCGGGTGATCCACAGCCGGGACCGGGTCCTGCCAGATCAGATCTTCGGCAGGGACTTCCTTGCCCAGATAGCGCGCCTTTGGTCCCATGTCGCGGTGGGTCAGCTTGAACCACGCACGGGCATAGGCATCGGCAAAGAGCGCCGGATCGGCTGCATACCGCTCTGAAATCTTGCGGTATTCAGGATCCACTTTCATTGCCATATCGGCGGTGGTCATCATCGGCGCATGTGTGCGGCTGGGGTCATGGGCATCCGGCACGGCATCGGCCATCGCGTCGCCCTTTGGCTTCCACTGTTGCGCGCCAGCAGGGCTCTTGGTCAGTTCCCATTCGTTGCCCAGCAGCGTCTCGAAGTAGGACATGTCCCATGTGGTCGGCGTCGGTGTCCATGCGCCTTCGATGCCGGAGGTGGTGGTGTGCACACCCACGCCGCTTTCAAACGCGTTTTTCCAGCCCAGCCCCATCTCTTCGATGCCAGCGCCTTCAGGCTCCGCCCCGACCAACGCCGGATCGCCCGCGCCATGGGCCTTGCCAAAGGTGTGGCCACCTGCGGTCAGCGCCACGGTTTCCTCATCATTCATCGCCATCCGCGCAAAGGTCTCACGGATATCATGGGCAGAGGCTTGCGGATCGGGGTTCCCGTCCGGGCCTTCAGGGTTCACATAGATCAGACCCATCTGCACCGCAGCGAGGGGGTTTTCCAACTCCCGTTCGCCGGAATAGCGGCTGCCCGGTTTGTCAGAAGTGGCGAGCCATTCGGTTTCAGTGCCCCAATAGACGTCCTCTTCGGGCTCCCAGATATCGGCACGCCCGCCCGCGAAACCGAAGGTTTTGAAGCCCATCGTTTCCATCGCCACATTGCCGGTCAGCACAAACAGGTCCGCCCAGGACAGGGCCGCACCGTATTTCTGCTTGATCGGCCAGAGCAGGCGACGCGCCTTGTCGAGGTTGCCGTTGTCGGGCCAGGAATTCAGCGGCGCAAACCGCTGGGAGCCGGAGCCAGCACCACCACGGCCGTCCGCCGTGCGGTAGGTGCCCGCCGCATGCCATGCCATGCGCACGAACATCGGCCCGTAGTGGCCGTAATCCGCAGGCCACCAGTCCTGACTGTCGGTCATCAGCGCCGCCAGATCGGCTTTCACCGCATCCAGATCAAGGCTCTTGAACGCCTCGGCATAGTCGAAGTCACCTTCCATCGGATCGCAGACCGCGGCGTTCTGGTGCAGGATCTTGAGGTTCAGCTGGTTGGGCCACCAGTCTTTGTTGGACCGCACGTTGAATGTGGTGTTCTTCGCGCTGGTGTGCATGACGGGGCAGCCGCCGCCGTTTTCATAATCATTGCCGTCCATGATCTGCTCCTGGGTTGGGGGAATTTAGAATCGTTATAACGAGCGCAGATCATAAGTTGTAGTTGAATGTTCTGATGGCTGCGATAATCTGAGGTTATGACGAACTTCACCCTGAAACAGCTCAGATATTTCGAAGCGCTGGCCGAACAGCAGCATTTTGGCCGCGCGGCGGAGGTCTGCGCGATCTCCCAGCCCGCCTTGTCCGTGCAGATCAAGGAGTTGGAACAGCAAACCGGCAAGGCCATGTTCGAACGCGGCGCGCGGCAGGTGCGCCTCACCGCGTTTGGAGAGGATTTTGCAAGCCGCGTGCGCATCCTGTTGCGGCAGGCCGATGATCTGGGTGCCTTTGCTGCGGCCTCGCGGGAGCGGCTTGCGGGGCGGTTCCGGCTGGGCGTGATCCCCACGGTGGCGCCTTATCTGTTGCCCGGACTGGTGCCGCAGCTGTCCGGGCATTTTCCCGATATTGAGTTGCGTCTGCGTGAAAGCCAGACGGCAAGACTGGTGGAGGAGTTGTTGCAGGGCCGCCTGGATGCCGCCCTTGTGGCTCTGCCGGTTGAGGAGACATCACTCACCGAAACTCCGCTTTTTGCGGAGGATTTTGTGTTGGTGCGGCCCCATGCGGAGGGCGCGCAACCGGTGCCGCATATCACCGAACTGCGCAACATGCTGCTGCTGGAAGAAGGGCATTGCCTGCGCGATCAGGCCTTGTCGTTCTGCAACCGCCCCGCGGGCTTTGCGCGCGATGATCTGGACGGCAGTTCGCTGTCGACGCTGGTGCAGATGGTGGGCGCGGGGCTGGGCGTGACCGTGTTGCCGGAAATGGCGGTCCCGCTAGAGACGCGCATGGCCGATGTGACCTGTTCGGCGTTTCGCGGCACCGTGCCGGGGCGCACCATTGGCATGGTCTGGCGCCGCACCAACCCGATGACCCTAGAACTGCTGCAAGTGGCGCAGGTCGTGCGCGAGGCGGCGCGCACGACCTGCAACGGGGCGCGTGTGCTGCACAGTCGATCTGGCGAAACTCTCTAAAACTCAAAGCAAAGGGCAGGGGGTGCACGAGGGAATGTGCAGGGTGCTGTTAATCAGCCCGTAAGACCTGTGATCGTAAGGTGCAGAGCCCGCGCTTGTGGGTGCCATACTTGCCCGCAAGAGGAATTGCTGATGACTTCGCCCGCTACGGACACCTCCCGCGTTCGCCCCCTGCAAAGCCTGTTCTTCAAATGCACCTTCATGGTTGCGCTTTGCACCATTGTCGTGGTCGCGACGATCGTGACCCGCAATGCCTACGGCATGAACCAGATCCTGCATGAAAAGATGGCCAACCGGGTCGGCGTCGTGACCGGGCTGATCAGTGACAACATCGGCGGGGAAGTGCGGTTTGCCAATGTCCCTGCGCTGGAAGCAGCAATGGGGCAGTTCATCGAAACCGCCGGCGAGGATGTGTTGGGGGTCCTGATCACGGATGCCTCCGGCACTACGATCTACCAGACCGCCGCGCCCGCGCTGGAGGGCGCGCGCGCCCAGCAGATGCAGGCGCTTGGGCAACAGGCGCTGGAATTGGGCGGCGGTCGGTCCTCGGCTGATGGGCTGCAACACGCGGAGCCGGTCCTGTTCGGGAAGGATGGGACGGCGGTTGGCAGTGTCGTGACGGCTTGGACTTTCGAGCATCAGCAAGCAGCCCTTGCCGAAAAACAGAAAAGCACGCTGCTGCTTGCGCTTGGGGTCTTGCTTGCCGCACTTTTGGTGGCCGGCTTTTCACTGCGCCACCGAATGTCCAGGCCGCTGGTGCAGCTTGGTCAGGCCATGAACAAGATTGCGACGGGGGATTACGCGGTTGAGGTGCCCCATACCAAGCGCCGCGATGAAATTGGTCAGATCGCCGGGCGTCTGGACGGATTCCGCCTTGCCCTGTCCGATGCCGCAGATGCGCAGCACGAAACGATGTTCAAGGGGGCGGCGTTTGACGGCTCCACCGCCCCGCTGATGGTCGCGGACGAAAACCTGACCGTGACCTTCTGCAACCCGGCCTGCACGTCGCTGCTTGAAACCTTCGGCGCTGACCTGACGGAGATCTGGCCGGGCATCAACCAGTCCGCCCTGATTGGTGCAAAACTGTCCGACGTGGCACCGCTGAAAGCCGCCTTCGACAGCGGAGGGCAGGGGCCAGCCATCAAACCGGCCGAAGTGCTGACATCGATTGGCAACCGCAAGGTGCGCATCCGGCTGAACCCTTCGGTGGCCAGCGACGGCACGGTCTTTGGCTGCGTCGTGGAATGGTCCGACCGCACCCGGTCAGAGCGGAACGCGGCCCTGCTCAATGCGATCAACGCAAAGCAGGTGAGGATTGAGTTTGACCAAGCCGGCAATGTGAGCATGTGCAATGACAACTTCCTTGAGGCGATCAAAGGCACCTTTGAAGACACCCGTGTGTGTTCGCTTTCAAAGATCTTTGCGGGCAATCTGGACAATGACCCCGATGGCAAGCTGTTCGCCCGCAAGCTGTTTGAAAAAGCGGTACCGCCGGGACGGTTCGGCGCCTACAGCACCCATGCAGACAAACGCTTTGTCTTTGAGGGCAGCTTCTCGACCATCGATGATGAAAATGGCACGCCCGAACAGATCATCTTTCTGGGCACCGATGTCACCGATCAGGACGCCGCCATGCAGGCAGCGGACAAGGCCCGCGCGCGCGCCGCAACCGAACAGGGTCGGATTGTCTCGCTCCTGGGCGCCGCGTTGCGTGATTTTGCCGATGGCGACCTCGATTCCGAAATCTCCGAAAGCGTGCCGGGGGACTACGAAGCCCTGCGCGCTGATTTCAATGGGGCGGTCGCCGCGTTGCGTCAGGCCATCGGCGGCGTGATGCACAACGCCGATTCCATCCGCAATGAAACCAGCGAAATCGCCACCGCGGCGGATGATCTGTCCCGGCGCACCGAAAAGCAGGCAGCAACGCTTGAAGAAACCGCCGCGGCGCTGGATGAATTGACCGTCTCGGTGAAATCCGCAGCCGAAGGGGCGGATGACGCAGCCAAGATGTCCTGTGTGGATGGCTCCCTTTTTGCAAGTCCTTTTTAGCGCATGGCATTTGGTCAGAAGCAGTCTTGTGTTCGGCCTGTTAGCGCGACGCACATGGCCGCTGGCCCTGATGGTTTCCACCAACCAAGTCCCATTCCGCAGATCGAACAGCAAGCGTTCTGGACAAAGCTCGGGGTGTCTTGGTTTTGGGCTGACAAGGTTCCATCACTTCATTGGTCTTGCAAACCTCTTGTTGTTTCGTTGGTCCGTTAAACGGTTCTCACTTTGTAGGGTTCATTCCTTGTCAGCACAGCCCAGATCATACGGGCGGTTTTGTTAGCCATGGCAACGGCAGCTACCCTGCTTGGCTTGCGTGACAGGATGTCAGCGAACCATGGATCAAACTTTTCCGGTTCCAACCTGATGGATCGGATGCGGGAGGTCATACCGAGAACCAATAATCGGCGTATGTATTGATCGCCCATCTTGGAGATGTGACCCAGACGTTCCTTTCCACCACTTGATCTATTGAGCGGTGTCAGTCCCAGCCAAGCGGCGAACTCTCGGCCGTTGTTGAACTGCTTGCCACTACCGACCGTCGCAACGATTGCTGACGCTGTAATTGGTCCGACACCAGGTATTGTTCGTAGCAAGGCCACGCGTTTCTCGCTTTTGGCAATCCGCGTCATATGTCGAGAATGCCGCAGGATCTTGGCGTGTAAGAACAGCAGCTCGTCGCACAGATCGAAGACAACCTCTTGAGCGTCCTTTGGCAGGTCTGGTTGTTCTCCATCTACGCAATCCTTGGCAAACCGCAGCGGATGATAGACGCCTTGCGGCAAGACGAGACCAAACTCTGCCAACTGTGCCCGCAGCATGTTAATGGTCCGCGTACGCTGCCTCACGATCAAATCGCGCGTGCGGTGGACAGAAAGTATCTCCTGTTGTTCCGGGGTCTTCACTTCGACAAACCGCATTGTAGGTCGCGTGACTGCCTCACAAATAGCCGCTGCATCAACAGCATCTGATTTGCCCCGTTTGACGTAAGGCTTCACGTAGGCCGGTGGGATCAACTTAACATTATGACCCAACTTGATCAGTTCGCGTGCCCAGTGGTGGCTCGTTCCACAAGCTTCAATACCGACCAAACATGGCTCAAGGCGTTCAAAAAATGCCAACACTTGCGCCCGCCGTAAAGCGCGGTTGAATGCAATCTCTCCATGATCATCAATACCGTGGACCTGAAAAACGTTCTTAGCTAAATCTAGGCCGATTGTTGTAACATGCATTGGGTGGCTCCTCTCATAAGCAGTTCATAGCAGCTGCACTATGGCGCATTGCGACGCCAATTGATGCAGGAGCCATCCACCCCATCCGCAGTGGCGCAAAAGAACGCCGAACAGGGCGGCAAAGTTGCCCGCCAGACGGTGGAGGCGATGGATGGGATCAAAAACTCCTCACAGGAAATCTCAAAGATCACCAGCGTGATCGACGACATCGCCTTCCAGACCAATCTGCTGGCCTTGAACGCAGGCGTCGAAGCCGCGCGCGCCGGCGAAGCGGGCCGTGGCTTTGCGGTGGTCGCAACAGAGGTGCGCGCCCTGGCACAACGCTCCTCAGACGCCGCGCGGGAGATCAATACATTGATCAGCTCAAGCGGCGATCAGGTGAAACAGGGGGTCGATCTGGTGGACCGCACCGGCAAGGCGCTGGACGCGATTGTCTCCTCTGTCTCGGACATCTCTGACCGGATCGCGACCATTGCCACCTCCGCCCGCGAACAATCCAGCGGTCTGGCAGAGATCAACACAGCTGTGAACGAACTCGACCACGTTACCCAGCAGAACGCCGCCATGTTCGAAGAAACAACAGCCGCCAGCCACGCGCTGACGTCAGAGGCGGATGCGCTGGCCAATGCGGTCTCCCGGTTCCGCATGAAGGGGCAGGAGGTCGCACCGGCGCGGTCAGCGGAAAAATCACCGCCGCCCCCCAGCCGACAGGTAAGCGCGCCACCCCCCGCAGCCCAGCCCGCTGCTGCGACGCAGGGCAATGCCGCGCTTGATATGAGCGCTGATCTGGATGCCGACGGCTGGGAGGAATTCTAGGTCCGCGCGCCCAAAGCACGCGCTGCAAACCGGCCTCTTGAACGCAGGGATGGTACCGTAAAAGGCGATGCGACAGGCCTTCGGCCTTTCAAAGAGCCTTCTCGTCGCGGGTGCCCGCAAACCGCGTCGCCCAATCCTCGCGCTGCTCATCGGTGATCTTGGCAAACAGCACCTCCGGCACCTCAAAGGCGTGACCGGGGGCAAGCTGCGCCAGGGCGGCAGGCACGCCGTCCGGCCATCCGGCATCTTCAACCCCCATGGCTGCCAGCATCGCAGCCGCCGCATCCGGCACAAAGGGCGAAGACAGCCGCGCGTAAAGCGGGATCAGGTTCAACGCCAGCCGCACCTGTGCGGCGGCCTTGTCGGGGTCGGTCTTGAAGGTGGTCCAGGGCGCTTCGGCTTGCAGATACTCATTGCCCGCCGCCCAGATCGCCCGCAGCTCCTGCGCGGCCTTGCGCACTTCAATGGCATCCATCGCCGCGCCATACCGCCCCACGCGGGCCGTCAGATCCGCAATCAGCGCCTCTTCGGGCGCTCCATATGCCCCGGCCTCCGGCACCGCTTCCCCGAACTTGGAGCGGCAGAACTTGGTGATACGGCTGACAAAATTGCCCAGCACGTCCGCCAGATCCTTGTTGATCGAGGACTGGAAATTCTCCCAGGTGAACTCCGCATCCGAATTCTCCGGCGCGTGAGACAGCAACCACCAGCGCCAGTAGTCGCTCGGCAGGATCTCAAGCGCCTGATCCATGAACACCCCGCGCCCGCGCGAGGTGGAGAATTGACCGCCGTCATAATTGAGGAAATTGAACGACTTGATGTAATCCACCAGCTTCCATGGCTCACCCGATCCCATGATCGTGGCGGGAAAGCTGAGCGTGTGGAAGGGCACGTTGTCCTTGCCCATGAACTGGGTATAGCGCACATCATCCGCGCCTTTATCGGTGCGCCACCAGCGCTCCCAGACACTGTCTTTATGTGCGCCCGGTTCGGGCGCGGGGCCTTTGCCCGCATCGACCCATTCCTGCGCGCAGGCGATGTATTCAATCGGCGCATCGAACCAGACGTAGAAAACCTTGCCCTCCATCCCCGGCCAATCCGCATCGCCGCGTTTGACGGGCACGCCCCATTTCAGGTCCCGCGTGATGCCCCGGTCCTGCAACCCGTCGCCGTCGTGCAGCCATTTCTTGGCAATCGACGTGGTCAGAACGGGCCAGTCGGTCTTGGATGAAATCCAGGTGTCCAGTTGGTCCTTCATCGCGCTCTGGCGCAGCATCAGGTGCTTGGTGGGCCGCATTTCAAGATCGGTGGCGCCTGACACGGTGGAGCGCGGGTCGATCAGGTCTTCGGGGTCCAACTGCTTGGTGCAATTGTCACATTGGTCGCCCCGCGCGTCCTCGAACCCGCAGTTGGGGCAGGTGCCTTCGACATAGCGGTCGGGCAGGAAACGGCCGTCGGTCTCGGAATAGATCTGGCGCTGTTCAACCTCATCGATCAGCCCCTGATCGGCCAGCACCCCGGCGAAATGCTGCGTCAGTTTCTGGTTCTGCGGGCCCGAGGAGCGACCGAAGTGATCAAACGACAGCCGAAAGCCGCGTGCGATCTCCGCCTGAATGTCGTGCAGTTCGGCGCAATAGGCCGCCACCGGCTTGCCTGCCTTGGCAGCGGCCAGTTCGGCGGGCGTGCCGTGTTCGTCCGTCGCACATAGAAACAGCACCTCATGGCCCCGCGTGCGCAGATAACGTGCATAGAGGTCCGCAGGCAGCTGGCTGCCCACAAGGTTGCCCAGATGCTTGATCCCGTTGATATAGGGAATGGCGGAAGTGATCAGATGGCGGGCCATGAGGTGTCCTTTAGCGCGTTCAGGCTTCCATAGCCGCCTTGCGCGCCCGGATCAATCAGCGCGGCGCGTCTGATGGCGGATCCGCCCGGCGCGCGCCCGCGTCGCGGTCCTTGCGCAACAGCCTGCCGATCAGGAACGAGGTGCGCGGCGCATAGACATAGGCCGTGCGTTCCTGCGCCGTGGGCCGCGCGCGCATCCGGATCAGGCCAAAGACAACCAGCACCCCATGTCCGACGGAGATCATCGCGAAAAGCGCAGGTGGTCCGAAATTCTCGATCAGGACCGATGCGGCATAGGGGGCAAAGATCGCGCCGACGGCAAACCAGAACATCAACGCGGCAGACAGCTCCACCCGTTCTTCGGAGCTGGCAAAGTCATGGGCGTGGGCGGCGGCGACCGAATAGATCGGAAAGGTCGTGAGCCCGAACAACCCGGCCGTCAGATAGACCCCCGTGGTGCCAAGGCCGGTTGCAAAGATCGTGACCGCGCAACTGCCCATGGCCGCCACCGACAGCCAGATCAGCACCCAGCGGCGGTCGTACTTGTCCGCCAGCCAGCCCACCGGGAACTGCGCCACCGCGCCGCCAATGACGAAGGCCGACAGGAACCACGCGATCTGCGCCGCCGTGAGCCCCACCTCCTGCCCGTAGATCGGCCCGACCATCCGGAACGACGCGCTGGAGAGTGCGGCCACCACAACCCCTGCTGCTGCGAGGGGAGAGCGGTCAATCGCCAGCCGGGGCCGCAGGCGGGGCTGGCTGGGGGTGTCGGGCTGTTGCACCGTGCTCAGCACCACGGGCAGCAGGGCCGCACAGCACAGGATCGCCAGCAGATTGTAGGAAACGTAGGAGGCCGGAGCGAGGACCCCGACCAGCATTTGCGCGCCCAGCGATCCGGTCATGTCCACAACCCGGTACACCCCCATCGCGCGGCCCCGCGTGTCATTGGTGACCTTGGCCTGCAACCAGGCTTCGATCACCGTGTAACAGCCCGCGACACACAGGCCCGAGGCCATGCGCATCACCGTCCAGGCATAGGCGTCCAGCACCAGCATATGGGCCAGAAGGCCAATCGCCCCGGTGGCCGTGAAAGCCGCAAAGGCGCGGCTGTGCCCCACCGATCCCATCAGGCGGGGGGCCCACCAGCAGCCAATGAAGAAGCCCAGAAAATGCGCTGAGCCCAAGAGACCAATCTCTTGGCGCGAAAAGCCAAGTGCGGTGCCCGACAGCACATCCAGTGGCCCCACACCGCCCGAGGAGAGCTGCAACAACAGCACTGACAGGAACAGGGCGGCAAAGGAAATGAGCATGCGCATAGGGTCCTCTTAGGCGCATTTTCAGATGCCGCCCCTCGAATTCCCGACGCGCCGCGTCGTTTTTCAGCGGCTTGGAGGAATTGTTCAGCTTTTTGTGGCACGCCCTCGGGGATGATGCGCCCTTGCAGCCCGTACTCAGCGGGGTAGGGTGCGCAAAAGGGCGAACAGAAGGACCACGCAATGAAGCGCAAGAAACTTGGCAGCAGCGATATTGAAGTGACCGATCTGTGCCTCGGCTCCATGACCTGGGGCACGCAGAACTCCGTGGACGAAGGACATGCGCAGATTGACCGGGCGCTGGATGCCGGGATCAATTTCATCGACACCGCTGAGATGTATCCGGTCAACCCGGTCAGTGCCGAAACCACCGGCCGGACGGAGCGGATCATCGGGCTGTGGTTTGAACGCGACATGCGCCGGGACGACGTGGTGCTGGCCACCAAACACTCCGGCGCGGGCGTGGCCCATGTGCGTGAAGGGGCGCCGATCTCCTCCGAGACGATCAAGGAGACGGTGGAGGGATCGCTGCGGCGGCTGAAGACGGATTACATCGACCTTTATCAGTTCCACTGGCCCAACCGGGGCAGCTACATGTTCCGGAAGAACTGGACCTATGATCCTTCCGGCCAGACCAGGGCAGAGACGATTGCCGATATGGAAGACTGCATGGGCGCGCTTCAGGACGAGATCAAGCGCGGCACCATCCGCGCCTTCGGGCTGAGCAATGAAAGCGCCTGGGGCATGGCGCAATGGGCCGCCGTGGCGGCGCGCGTGGGCGGGCCACGGCCCATCTCGGTGCAGAATGAATACTCCTTGTTGTGCCGGATGGCTGACACCGATGTGGCCGAAGCCTGCATCAACGAAGAGATTGATATGTTTGCCTTTTCCCCGCTCGCCGCAGGTCTGTTGACGGGCAAGTACCAGCGCGGCCGGGTGCCCGAAGGGTCCCGCATGTCGCTGGTGCCGGAGCTGGGCGGGCGCAAGGGACCACGCGCGTTCAAGGCGGTTGAGGCCTATCTGGCGCTGGCGCAGGCCCATGATCTGGAGCCGGTACATATGGCGCTGGCGTGGTGCCGCCAGCGGCCGTTCATGGGCTCGGTGATCTTTGGCGCGACGACGATGGATCAGCTGGAACTGGCGCTGGGTGCTGCCGACGTGACCTTGAGCGATGAAGTGATGAGCGCGCTCGATGACATCCACCGCAAGCACCCGATGCCCTATTGAGATGAGGCAGCGGCGGGCATCGGAAACTTTGAAAGTTTCCGCCCGTTTTCTTTGAAAGAAAACGATTTTTTGACGCAGATCAATGCGCTTTGAGGGCGACGGCGGTATGCTCTGGCGGAAAGGTCGGGGGACATGCCAGCAACAACCAAATCCGCATTGATCGACGTGACAGAAAAGGAATTTGCCAAGCTGGAAAAGCTGCTGGGCGAGGTCGACCCGGCGCAGGCCATGATCAAGGATGCAGACGACACCTCCATCAAGGATGTGGTGGCGCACCGGGCCCATTGGATCGCGCTGTTTCTGGGGTGGTACGCGGACGGGCAGGCGGGCAAAGAGGTGCATTTCCCCGCACCGGGCTACAAATGGAATGACCTCAAACGCTACAACGCCGACCTGCGCGCCCGGCAGAGCGATCTGGACTGGCCTGCGGCTGTCGCCCTGTTGCACCGCAATGCCAAGGCCTTGCTGAGCTTCATGCAGGAACGCTCAGACGCGGCGCTCTATGGCGGGCCGATGCAGGGGGCCAAGAACACCTGGACACCGGGCCGCTGGGCGGAGGCGGCGGGTCCGAGCCATTACCGCTCTGCCACGAAATACCTGCGGCAGCGGTTGAAAGCGATGTAGTGTTGCTGCGTCGGTGGCGTCATTTTTCCGCTCCAAAAGCGTCGTTTTCAGCATGGTCTTCGCCTGCACCTTGGCCCATGGTCAGCCGCAACAGGCTTGCCAGAGGAGACCCCGCACATGCCCCTTACCATGAACAAAGAGGTGTTCATCACCTGCGCCGTCACCGGCTCCGGCAGCACCCAGGACCGCAGCCCGCATGTGCCGCGTTCGCCCCGGCAAATTGCCGAAAGCGCGATTGCGGCGGCCAAGGCCGGCGCGGCGGTGGTGCATTG